>Ga0315336_1005284_pt1 | contig 14276 bp, 13 predicted proteins | sample ASW5metaG_FD_204512 | JGI IMG/M metagenome (GOLD analysis project Ga0315336, IMG submission 204512) | Ammonia-oxidizing marine archaeal communities from Monterey Bay, California, United States - ASW #5 | ecosystem: Environmental > Aquatic > Marine > Intertidal zone | place: USA: California...
CGTGCGTGGTTATGGGCCACCTGTCCTGATGCAAAGTATCGGGATGGACGCAAAGCGATCGAAAATGCGATTCGTGCCTGCGAGCTAACCGAATGGGAATCCTTCGGCTGTTTGGAGACTCTTGCCGCAGCGTATGCTGAAATGGGAGAGTTTCAAAAGGCAATCAACTGGCAAACAGAGGCTATCGAAGTTGCGCCCGCTGAAAATGACAAGGCTGCCGCCCAGTCTCGCCTCGAACTTTACAACGCAGGGAAGCCGTATCACGTGGAGCGATAAGCGCTGCCTGACCACTATCCACCGATTGCCTCATTTCGCTTCCTCAAACCCCACATCCTGCTCGGCCCGGGCAAGCACGCCGTGGCTGGTCCGACGGATACCGAACGATTTCGGGAAACGCTCAACGAACGAGAACAGGTGATGACAGCGCTCAAGGGAGGTGTTCCCGCTCCGTACACTTTCGAGAGATCAGCCTGGAAACGCTTCGATCCTCTGAGCCACATCACTTGACTCGCCGGGTGGCTGACGGTCGGCGTATCGCGAAACTCCGATTGAGAGAACCCTCGAGCGCGACGGTGATCGATCGCCGGTCGTTTAGAACGTGAAGACGAGTTCGGTGACTGGGCCGCGGAACTGGACGTCGAGTGCGAAGCGTTCGTTCCCTTGGCCCCGTTCGTGGTTCACGTCCAAGACCCGGTATCCCATTCTCATGGTGCAGCAGTCGTAGCGCGTCTCGATGAGTGCCGCGAAGTTCCAGGCAAAGTCCGAAGCGGTCCCCCAATCAAAGCCCCCGATGTCGCCGCGAAGGTTCAGGCTGGAGTAACAGTTCAGCGGCATGCGGATAAGGGTCCCGATAAAAGGATCCACCCATTGTTGCTTTTTGTTGAACGAAACGGACTGAGCCTGCGCGTTGGTGATGGTTCCGGCACCCTGCAGCATCCAGTAGCGGCCGCCAAGCAGCATGTGAACTTTCGAGCAGGCGGGGAGGCGCAGCGCGTCAGGGGCACGTTCCAATTTGTAAGCCGCCGCCATCTCGACAATAGCCATCTTGAAATTCGTTCCGAAATTTAATCCCTCAACGGCGTTGCTTAGGCCGGCGTTAAGGTAGTAACCGTTGATCACAGCGCCGAAGGGGCCTTGCTTTTGTTCCACTTCCAGCCTTCCGGCGAAAAGGAAGTGTGCGTTGTGCTCGATGATGTCCAGTAGGTCGCGTGAGCTGACGTGTACGGGGTTGGTCACGCCCCGCATGGTTGCACTGCCGTGCATCTCGGTGAGCCAGAAATACGGGACGAACCTGGCGTTCCAGCCGGAGGAACCCTCGCAGCAGCACTCATTGTAGGAGCAGCCTCGATCGCAGCAGCGCGCGGCGTTGTCACCGCAGGCGGTACCAAAACTGGTCACTGGTTCTGGGAAGTCCTCTGTCGCAACAGGCGGCTTCGCGTTGCTCTCAGATGCTTGCTGGGAATCTTGACGACCGTTCCACAACGCCTCAGCCGGCGGCGGAGGTTCGTAGCCATGCCATGTAGGAAGTTGCTGGCCTTGCACGTTCGAAATTGTGCCGAGCGCCGTTACCGTTGCGGTGAACAGAGTGAGAGCAAACTTCATTTTTTCAACCTGCTGTAGAAGCCATCCGAAAACCTGGTTGTCGACGAATCTCGATCGAGAGTATCGGGAACTTGATTCGGCAACCGTGGGTTTTGAAACTACTTGGCGTGCAACCCGACGTTCCGGAAATCGCAGCAACAATTGTTTCATCGGACTGCGCATCTGTGACTGTCAAGCTGGATTTCCGCCCTGAAGGACTATTACGGCGAATCCACCGACCGGTACCGGCTGTTGCTACGGAGGGATCGTGTATAACCAATGTGCCGGTTACAAGGCTTATGCTGATGAACTGGGGCGATGCGCTCAGCGCGCGAGCTGTTGAACTTGAAAGCTCTGCACGGCCACGAGACAACCGAGTTCGCTGCAGGAGGCTTCCATCCGCAGAGAGTCTCCGGAGAGCCTTACTTGAACAAACAGCAGCGGGCACGCTTGATTTCCGGATGGCATTTGGAAACGCGGCGAAGGAGTGTGTCTGCCGTGTGCAACAGCGGTGGGAGCTTATAATACTCGCCGCTGTAGTAATACCAGGCATCTCGTGTGTAAGTCACGCAGTTGTTAACGATGCGTCCATGTCCGTAACCGTTGTTGGACCCGCGATAGATCCTCGGATTCTCGACCAGTATGGTCACGATGGAAGCCTGGCGGGAGCAAATCAGGTGTTCCCGTTTCATGTCGAGATCCCAATGCACACCGCTAACTTGTGCCGGTCGGTATATCCAGCACCCCGTGTCTTTGTCGCGAACGCCTCCGAGCCCTTTCACGAACCGGGCGGTCGTATGGACTTCTCCGGTTTCGGTGTTTTCGAACCGCATCCACGTATGGCCGCACTTTCCATAGTTGGTTTCGATACACAAGCTAACCTTCCACACTCCTTCCAGGCAGCAAGGAATGTTGTCCGGCCCCTGGGGACAGACCCAGACCGTTTGGTTGGCCGGATGGCAGAACCGTCTCTTCTCGGCGCAGAAGCGGGGAATTTCTCCCTGTGTCGGCGTTACGGGAATGAGCCAGAATACGGCCGTGACGAGCGCAGTCGTGCGTAGGAAAGTAAGCATCGGAAGTCCATTCGTACAATGTGGCCCACGATCTTCCGTGAGGGCCCCGCAGCAGTGTTCGGATCGTTCTCCTAACACATTCGCAAGGAGAATGGTGGCAATGGGTGAATGCAGGTCGGTTCACTTGCCGTATCGGCGTTCATCGACATTTCCTCCCCGGCAAAGTGTCATCGAATGCCGTCTCCCAGGGCGCCGGTGGCCAGCTGCGGCAGACCAACCGGAGATTTCGGTACGATCGTTACAGCTGATCCATACGAAGCACGGTTCGACTGACGCTACAACCGGCGCAACCTGCCGACACGGACCTACGCCGAACCTCGTGGTGGCCACAAATCGGCAGTCGTGGTGTGTGGCGGTGTGGCTGTTGAAGCACCAGGACCGCCGTGCCGTAGAGCAGATCCGTTTCGGCGAGCTGCGCGCCTTGCGAGACGAGGTTTCTATCCCGGCGTGTTACGGATCGGGCCATACCAGGCGAGCGAAAGGCGGGCAGCCGGAATTGGAAATTCTCTGCAAAATTAGTGCTGCTGGTCTGGAGATTCCGTGCACGATGCGATTAACTAAACAGATTGGGTAGTCTTGTAGTGGCCGGCGAAGGGCAACTGGTGCGGCGACTCCCTCCGTACGGGTTCGGCCTCCTCAAGTGCGGCTCTTCAGAAAAGGACGGGTAGCGATGAAATGGTATCTGCTGGTATTGGGCGTTACGCTTCTGTGGCCCGCCGCTGTTTCCGTTCGCGCGGCGGACGCGCCTCCGGGACCAGAATTGTTTGATCAACGCATTCCCCCCTTGCCAACACCTGCGGAGGATCCACCGAAACTGGACGAATCGAACGTGGACCGAGACCCCCAACGCGAAAATGGGATCGTGGCCGATGAGTTGAAGCCGCCCGGTCTAGCTCCGATGCCGGAACCAGCAGGCGCGTTGCCACCGGCGGAGTTGGAGGGCGCAGCGGCGTTAATCGCGATAGCGCAGCGGCACATCGACGAAGGCCGCTACGAGTTGGCAATTCGGTCGGCGAGCCAATCGATTGCAATGGATGCCGACAATGCCGATGTGTACAAGCAGATTCGCTCGCAAGCATACGTCGCGATGGGACGGTACGAAGAGGCGCTGGCAGACTATCGGCCCCTGTCTCTGACGGTGACCGCGCCGATCGCTCATCTCAAGACGGGGCGGACCATTTTGGCGACGTTGCGTCGCGGCGAACCGCTTCTGGTCGACGGCGTACGGGGGAATTGGTTGAAAGTCGTCTCTGCCGGCGAACAGCAATTCGAATGGGCTTGGATCAAACGAGCAGAAGTCGCTCCCTTCGTCACCGAGAGGATTCAACCGCCGGTGCCCATCGACGTGGTCGGTCCCCCCTTCGTGTACGGCTATTATCCGCGACCGTATCACGATTACGGCCGGCGGTATTACGACTGGCAACGGCACGTTCCGCCGAGGTATTGGGGTTTTCTCCCGTAGCGCGCTTGAGCGCTTTTGGATGCTCTACAGCATCTTACGCTGTTTCGTAAGTCGCTCTAGCTCACGTGCCTTAGAAAAGAGACGCGGCCCGTGGGGACCCATTCGGCGACGAAGATGTTGCCGTGGCGATCGAAGCAAGCGTCGTGCGGGTGCAGAAAACGGCCTGCCTGCCAGCGTTCGGGATGCTCACGCATGGCGAACTTGTCGGCCATCACTTGCGTGAGCCAAGCCGGGTCGTGCCCCAGGTGAGCGATCACCCTGTTGGTGGCGTCGAGCAATGTGATCCGCGCGTGCAAATCGGGAACGAGCATCACGTCACCGCGGATGTCAATGTCGGCGGGGAACAGCATGTCTTCGAAGAAGCTAAGATGCTCCCCCTCGGCAGAAAAATATTGCAGCCTCGCGTTGGCCCGATCGGCAATAACCAACGCCGGCTCGCGTCCCTTCCGATCGTCCCACCACAACCCGTGTGGGGTGCGCAGTTGGCCGGGACCGTCGCCGGCTCCCCCGAAATGGCCGACGACCTTGGCGTCTTTGTCGTACTTGATGATATAGTGCGAGCCATATCCATCGCCGACCCAAAAACCGCCGTCGGGGGCGAACGCAATATTGGTTGGGCTAAACAGGTACCCTTTGCCGTACTTGCCCGGCGTTTTCACCTCAAACGGTTTGGCGTTTTCGTACGGTGCGATCTGCGGTGCCGCCTGCTTCCAGACAATCTCGCCCTTCAACGTGCTCTTGGCGATATGACCTTTGTTGTCACAGAGATAGAGAAACTCTTCGCCGCCGTCGCGTCGAACATCGATCCCGTGTCCGCCGCCGTGAAATTCCTTGCCGAACGAGCGGACGAACTTGCCGTCGGCGTCGAAAACGACGATGGCGTCTACTGGCTCCAGCGTTTTTGAACGGTGCTTGACATAGACCAGGCCCGCCTCGTCGACGCAGACGCCGTGCGTTTCACCCCAGCTCACGTGTGCCGGTAGTTCGCCCCACCCATGCGTCGCCTCGTACAAATGCGCGCCGCTACCCACAACCGGCGTCTTGCCGCCCGACTTGTCGGTTGCGTGGAGAATCATCGGCCCAACAGCCGTCGTCACGGTCGCAGCCGCCGCCGTTTTCAGGAATTGACGACGCGACGTCTTGCTCGATTCATTCCGGGTAGCGGGCGATGCCGACATGATCGATTTCCTGCTTGCTCGCGAAAGAGAGACGACGGACCACCCCATTGTAACCGGGGCCGCGGAGTGTTCTCAAATCCAGGAGACGACTGATTCGGACTTCCGAATTCTTGGAGTTGGACTCGCTGTGTTGTCGTAATCAGCCCGGCATCCGGGACTTACCAGCGGACTTGTCGCAGTGGACCGACCGGCATTCCTGTCCACAGCTCGATGTACTTGCGCATGATCTCCTCGGCGCGCGTCCCTTCGACGACAAGCATCAGTGGAATGTATGGGACGGCGAGATACATACAGGGCGACCAGAGGGGAAAGGCCCAATCGACAAAAGCCCAGACCGGCCCCATGCTCAAAGGATAAATGATCGCCGCAAAGGCGAGAAAGAACAACAATGATCGTCTGTAGCTACCTGTCGGAGCGTTACTCTCGGTCATACGAATTTCCCGTGTTCGTACTACAACCGGCCGTTTAGCCGATGCCCGGTTCGTACAGCATCACGATCAGAATATCGGAAGGAGGGAAGCGGCTGTTGCCGGGGCTGTCCAATGTGCCCGACTGCGGCGCAATGTTGCCTGTCGCGCTGATCACGCGCGCCCCGCTCTCGCGAAGCCAATGATTGATTTCTTCTTCCAGCACGGAGACATCGGACTCTATACTTTTAAATAGTTTGACTTGCTGCATGCTCCGCTCCTTGGCACGTGGCGAGATTTGAGCGATTTACTTTTTTCCCTGCATCCGCTGCTGTGCGAAGAACTCCCGCAGAATGGTGCTGCATTGGTCGGAGAGCACGCCCCCTATCACGGTTGCCTGATGGTTCAGCCGGGGATCGCTCGTAATCTTGTAAAGCGAATGGGCCGCTCCCGCTTTAGGATCGGCTGCTCCATAAATAACGATGGGGATTCGCGCTTGCACGATCGCACCGGCACACATGGGGCATGGCTCCAGCGTGACGTAAAGTGCACAATCGAGCAACCGCCAGCTCCCGAGTGCCTCCGCCGCCTGTGTGATGGCAATCATCTCGGCATGGGCGGTCGGGTCCTTCAAGCTCTCTCGTTGGTTGTGTGCTTCCGCGATGATCCGCTCGTCGCAGACGACCACCGCCCCCACCGGAACCTCGTCCGCCTCGAAGCCGATTTGCGCCTGGTTCAATGCCATGCGCATCCAGTGGTCGTGCGGCTGCAACAGATTATCGCGATGGTCGACCAAGCCGTAAATCCTGGTGTGTGCGTTACTGTTCGTTTCGTCCTGCGTCCACCGACTGGACGCGCGACGTTCGGTGTCGTCGTCAAAATTGCTTAATCGGGTTTTCCGAGCAACCGGGAGGATGCGGTGCACACTCTCGAATCATACCAACTCGCCTGCCCAAGACAATCGACTCTCTGCGCACCCGCAAACGCCTTGTGCGGTACTCTTCGGAAATTTGACACGCCTTCAGGGCCGCTGTAGGCTCGGACCATGACCGCTTCCAACTATCCACTGTTTGTCAAACGCGATTTGGACGGCTTCTTCGGCCTGTTCATCGACAATCTCGTGCAGTTGTTGCTGATTGTTGCGTTGTGCGGTCTTTGCGGCATCACGGCCGATTCGGAACTGCTGTTGCAGGCGATTCTTCCCGGTGCGGCGCTCAGCATTCTCATCGGCAACATCTTCTACGCTTGGCAGGCGCACCGCTGTGCTCGCCGCGACAACCGCAGCGACGTGACCGCGCTGCCGTACGGCATTAACACACCATCGCTGCTCGTCTACATCTTTTTCGTGATGATCCCGACGTACAACGAGACGAACAATCCGCGGCTAGCGTGGCAAATGGGGTTGGTGGCCTGCCTGGGGAGCGGGATGATAGAACTGGCCGGTTCGTTCGTCGCCGAGCGCATTCGCCGCAGCACGCCTCGGGCGGCATTGCTCTCGACCTTGGCGGGAATTGCCATCGGTTTCATTTCGATGACGTTCGCGCTGCAGATCTTTCATCGCCCTTTGATCGCAATGGTACCGCTAGCCATTGTGCTGATGACCTATTTCGCGCGAATATCCTTTCCGCTGGGGCTGCCTGGCGGGTTGCTCGCGGTGGCGATGGGAACGATGATTGCATGGCTCTTGACCGCTGTGGAAAGTGTATGGCCCGGCGCACCCGGCTGGTTAACAGTGTCTGCCATGGACCCCGCAAGCGTCGCCGCTTCCTGGCAGGGAGTCGAATGGCACCTCCCTCAATTCGCCGGTGCCGCGCTCTGGGAAGTCCTTTCTCAGCCGAAAGAATGGTTCGGTTTTCTGTCGGTAATTATTCCAATGGGTCTGTTCAACATCGTCGGTAGCCTGCAGAACATCGAGTCGGCCGAAGCGAGCGGCGACCGGTTCGATACGTCTTCGTCGCTGGCGGTAAACGGCGTGGGAACGATCGTGGCGGCTTTGTTCGGCAGCTGCTTTCCCACGACGATTTACATCGGGCATCCCGGCTGGAAACAGTTGGGCGCACGCGCCGGCTATTCGACGCTCAACGGCATTGTGATTGCAGCGGTTTGCGTGACAGGCACTGTCGGCCTGATCAACAACATCGTGCCGATTGAAGCCGGGATTTCGATCGTGTTGTGGATCGGCATTGTGATCACGGCGCAGGCGTTTCAGACTACGCCACAGAACCATGCGCCCGCCGTGGCGGTGGGACTCTTCCCCGCCATCGCTGCCTGGGGCGCCACGGTGACGCAGGGTGCGTTTATCAACGTGGGGATCGCCACCGCCGGCGCCGCAACGATGCAGGATCTGCTCACCAGCAACATCGAAATCGAGGCGAACGGCTTCTTGATTCACGGTATGTTGGTGCTCGAGCGCGGTTACATCTTCACCTGCATGATTTTAGCGGCAATTTCGGCCCTGTTGATCGATCGACAATTTCGTGCGGCAGCAATTTGGTCGCTCATTGCCGCATTCTTCGCCGCGGTCGGGCTGACGCACGCCTACCAACTCAGCGAGAACAACTTGGACTATCTGTTTCTGCTTGCGGAACCGCCCGAAGGAGCGTTGGCGTATCGCGGCACCGGAATCGCCGTCGGATATTTGCTGCTGGCAATCATCTTCGCGGCGTTCGCTCCCACGAATACCCGCACCGGCTCTGGAGAGCTGGAAAAATGACGGCGCGGAATCGACTGACCGGAGACCAACCCCATGCCTAGCTTGCCTGTTTTCTTATTGGCCGTTGGCCTTTGGAGTCTCACAGCCGGTCCCACTCATCAAGCCACCGCCGCGGAGGCAATCAAGTCGCCGAATATCGTTGTCATCGTCTCCGATAACCAGGGCTGGATGGACATCGGCTACCATGGCTCGAAAATCCGGACGCCTCACCTCGACCGACTGGCGCGAGATGGCGTGCGTCTGAACCGGCATTACGTCTTTCCGATGTGCTCGCCGACACGGGCCGGGTTTGTTTCCGGGCGCAATCCGAGCCGCTACGGCATTCTGGGAGCCATCGGTTGGCGCAGCAAACAGGCTTTGCCTCCGGAAACCTTCACCATCGCCGACGCACTCAAGAGGCAGGGTTACGAAACTGCGATCACCGGGAAATGGCACCTGGGACTGCGGCCGGAAGTGGGACCGTTGCAGTACGGTTTCGATTCCAGCTACGGACATTTTCACGGCCAAATCGACAAGTACACGCATCGCTATAAGAACGGCGACAAATCTTGGCATCGAAACGATCGACTCATCGACGAAGAAGGGCACGCCACCGACCTGACCGAAGCCGCGGCGATTGAATTCATCGAGCGGCGACGGAATCGCCCCTTCTTCTTGTACGTCCCCTTCACGGCGCCGCTCACGCCGCTGCAAGAAGAAGCGAAATGGGTGCGCCCTTATGACGGGGTCTTCGCCGAGCAGTCCCGCCGCGAGTATGCCGCCAGCATCACGCACATGGATGCCGCTGTGGGCAACGTTGTTGCTGCGCTCGAACGAACCGGGCAACGCGAGCGGACGCTGATCGTTTTCTTCAGCGACAACGGTGCCGTGCCCCGCCTCGGTCCCAGTACCAACTACCAAGGCAAGTTCGGGCCGTACGACCTGCTGGGTGACAACGGCCGGCTGAGAGGTTGGATTGGTGAATTGTACGACGGCTCTCTGCGCACTCCCGCCTTGGTCAACTGGCCCGGTGTGTTGAAGCCGCGTCTGGTCGAGTCGGTCGTCAGTGTGCTCGACTGGTATCCGACGCTGGCAGGACGTGCCGGATACCGGCCAGAGGCCACGCTCGCACTCGAAGGAGAGGACATCTGGGAACTGTTGACGGGGCAGGCCGATCAACACCGCGACCGCGAGCTGTACTGGAAAACCGGTAACGGCGTTGCGCTGCGCCAAGCGGACTGGAAGCTCGTGCTCATGCCGCGCAAGAAGAGTGTTGAACTTTTCGAGATGAATCAAGATCCCTTCGAAGAGCAGAACCTTGCCGATGAATTTCCCGATCAAGTCGCCAGGCTTAGAGAACTTCTGCGGCAACAAGCGGTGCGCGACCCATGAGATCCAGTGAGCGCGGTTCGTGATGGGACGTTAACACGGCGTTCGATCTCTCAAAAGTCAACCTGCGTCGCGCCTGAGCAAATTGGTCGTTTCATCGCTCCTTAAGGGGGGCCTTCAGCACAAAACGCGATAATCGGGAAAAAGAGGTCAAATTCAGGTCTAATGTGACAACCACGAATTCTGCATAAGCTGCACAGAATATTCCGGTCCACTTTTCGCCGAAGGATCGCTAGGCTCGGAAGTTTTTAACACACGAAGTGGATGGACTTTGCCGCCGAAACAACGCTGAGACTGGTACAACGTTGACACGTTTTCTCGCTGCCATTAAAGTTCAACGCCCGAACGACATGCGTTGTTAAGTCGGGATGGTTGGAAAGCATAGAGGCTCTCCAGATTTTTTCTGTCACGGAGGACAACAGTGCCTTTGACGAGGCTGTTGATGATCTCCTTGGTGTTGATTTCCGGAACGACCGCGACAGGTTGCACGCGATCCCCCGTGGTGCCACCGACGACTTCGATTCCGCATACGCCGCTGGGAGGTCCCCCAAGTATCACGCGCATGTGGCCACGTACCAGGCACCCGTCGCCACCGCGCGTCGAACCAGCCACGCCGTTGCAGCCGCAGCAACGACCGTCGAACGCGAATCCATGGCAGCCAGAAGTCGCCGCGCGAAGTTGGAACTCGATTGTGATCCACCACACTGCTGCGTCGTTCGGTGATGTCGAGAGCATCCACGAGGCGCATTTGGCGCGGAAGGATGCGAACGGCAACGCGTGGCTGGGAATTGGCTACCATTTTGTAATTGGAAATGGCCGCGGTATGTCGGATGGAGAGATTGAAACGACGTTCCGCTGGCGGCAGCAACTGCACGGCGCCCATGCGGGCGATCGCGAGCACAACCAGTCCGGAATCGGCATTGCGCTCGTAGGCAATTTCGACGAAGGCCCGCCGACACCGGCGCAGGTTGATAGCGTAAAACGTCTGGTCGCGACACTGAAAGCCGCGTATTCGATCAACTCCGAAAGCGTTCTCGGACATGGTGAGATCAAAGCGACGGCGTGCCCGGGCAAGTATTTTCCGATGGGCGAGGTGAGCCTTGATTTCTCTCGTACCTACAGTAGCAGGCCGCGACAAGCACCTTCAGAGAGCTTGCTGGCCGGCCTCAGAGGGAGCAGGAAACGATGACATTACGTATTCCAGAGGAATTCTGGACGAATCGATCTGGTGCGGCCACCGGCTCGAAGGCGGGCAATGTCAATCTGACGCTGGTCGGGTCCGCGGACCGGAACCAACTGCCTTCTGTTGCGAATCCGACCACGCCCGCTGCAAAAGATTGGCAATCGCCGTTGCCGGCTGCCGATCTGTTTGTACCGGCGAATTACGAAGCCAACTATCCCTATCCGCTGATCGTCTGGCTTAACGGTGGTCTCAACAGGCCGGAAGCTTTTCATGAGTGCATGCAGAGCATGAGTCCACAAAACTATTTCGGAATCTCGTTTCGTCGAACATCTCCCGTTTGCGAACAGACATCGTCCGACGACGGCGACCATTCCTCCGTCGCCATTGCGGAAATTGAGAGCGAACTGTACCAAACGGTCTGCCAGCTACGCCGCGAGTTTCACATTCACAGCGAGCGGATCGTTCTTGCCGGTTTCGACCGGGGAGCGACCTTGGCGCTCTGGTTGATGCTGCGACGGCCGGAATGGTTCGCGGGGGCCTTCGCGCTCGGCGGACACTTTCCGAAAATGAAGCTGCCCCTCGCCCGTTTTCGCGATCTGCGCGGCAAGCAGGTTTTGATTGCCACCGGTTCCCGCAGCCGGCAGGTGTCGGTCGAAGAGACAATCCGCTCCGGAAGGCTGCTGCACGCCGCCGGAATGAATGTTTCTTCCAGAGTCTACCAGACCGGCCATGAGGTCACGGCGAGTATGCTGACCGACATCAACTGCTGGTTGATGCAGGAACTGTGCGGCAGCGTGTGAGCCGCGATCCCCGAGGAGAGGCCGCGCAGTGCATTGACTGCACAACGTGGCCTTATTCTGAGTCGTCCTGCGGATACACCAGGACGCGGTCATGCGCGAGAAGTACAAGATCCGACCGCCCGTCGGATGTGACGTCGGAGATCAACACCTCCCGCGGCTCTGAGCCGTAACCGTCGTCGCGCGCGAAGTTCTTTTCCTCGAACACCTTGAAATGAATCGCGTGACGCACGCCTTGCGCGGAATCGTTATCCAGTATCTCAATATAGTGAGACCGCGTATCGACAGCGGCCAGATCGACGTGGCCATCGGCGTTTAAGTCGCCGGCAACAACGTCGCTAAAATAGACGTCTTCGAGCTTTGTCTCGAACGATGCCACCTCGTGCAACTTGGGATCGGACCGGCCGGAGTAGAGAACGGCGAACTTGCCACGACCGAACAGCAGCAGATCGTCCTTGGCATCGCCGTTGAGATCCGCGACGTGCACCGACTTGTAGGCGAGCGCACCCATTTCAACTTCCCGCCAAGGCCGAAAAACTGTGTCCTCTTTTCGCAGCACGCGCAGTTTTCCGATTCCCGTATCGATCAACACCACCTCGTTGCCAGGCCGATCGTCGAGATCGATTGTGGCGACACCGGAAATGCGGGCCGTCGTTTCCGGCGCGTTGTACTGATCGATGACTTGCCATTTCCCTTCTTCATCCAGCTGCAAGTTACGGGCGAAGTTCTTTTGAGCGGCCAGTATCGCCGGCCCGTCCAGTTCGCCAACAAACACCGCACCAGCCGCGACGTCACCCAGTCGGATTCCCGACTGAGACGGCACCACCGACGGGATGCCCTCTTCGCTCATTTTGAGCAAATGAGGCTGACGCTCCAAACCGGTGAAAAGTAAAAAGTCCGGTCGACTGTTCTGGTTTACGTCGAGCGTCACCAATCGACGAGGCGTCTCCTTGAGAGCGATCGGCACGCTGTTTTGCTCTTTGCCGAAGGTGTACGGCTCCCAAGCTCCTTGATCGGTTTGCGACAGGGCACGGAGTGCGTATTTCGAACTACGCCCTTTCCCTGATTTCGAGAAATAGACAATCTCGAAATCACCGTCGCCATCGAGATCCGCCAGCTCGAAAGCGACCGGATCATTCACGACCGGCAAGGAGACCGGAAACGTAAGGCGTCCAGAGCGGAGGCGGCTCAAGCCGAGTGTCTTTTCGCGTGTGCTCAAGACTATCACCTCGGCCGCCCGATCACCGTCAAAGTCGGCGATGCGAACCTGGCTGGCGCCCACTAGTCCTGGAGACGGATTTCCCAAATCCAGCCCCAGTTCCTTACGCTGCCCAAAGACGATCATCTGAGAGGCATCGGGATCGGTAACAACCACGTCGATTAAGCCGTCGCCATCCAGGTCGCCCGTCGCCAAGTCCCGATCGCGACCGTTGCCTCGCTGACCAAACCCGTATTGGATGAGCCGGCCGGCGAGTTCGCCCGACTCCGGTTTCGGCGGTCTCAATTGCAGCACTTTGACCCGCCCCGTCTGGCTGTCCACGGTGAGCAGCTCTTCTCCCGGCTGACCGTCGATGTTCGCAAGCGAGACCGATCGCTGTTCTCTCAGGTCGAATCGCAATTCCGGCCCCAAGTGATTGCCGACGCCCTGCAGACGCGCACACAAGGAACCCTCCTGAGCGTCATTCGCCACGTAACAGAGGTCGTTGCGGCCGTCGCCGTCCAGATCGGCGATCTGCACCATCTTTAGCTTCTCGGACGTGTTCATGATCTCGGTTGGCGGGGGCAGCTTGCCATCGGCTTGCTGATAGCCAATGTACGTCGCGTTATTTCCGAGGAGGACAAAATCGTCGCGCCCGTCGCTGTTGAGATCCCCCGCAGCCAGGTTCCAGCGCGCCTCCGGCACATCGGGAATGCGAAACTTCATCCATTCGCTCCAGACGCCCGGTTCACTCTGGCGACGCACGATGAGGTGATCCTTGGGGCTGAAATAGGCGATGTCCATCTTACCGTCACTGTTGAAGTCCCCCACCGCCAGCGAGGAGATCTCCTTATCGACCGGAATCTTCACGCGCTTAAACCGCCAGTCGTCCTCTAGGTGGTTGACCTGCTGCTTGGTGACTTCATCCGTGGTGTCGTCCGGCTTCTGGTCGCGCTGCATCAAGACGTCGATGCGGCTATGGCTGTTGTCCACCAGGATCAGATCGGTTCGGCCATCTTGATTAAGATCTCTGGCCAACATGTTCGCCGAGCGCGGTTCGAGCTTGAAGATTTCGAGGGTGCCAAATCCCCAGAATTGCGACAGTTTGACCTGCTTTGGGTCGCTCTTCTCGGCCGGCTCTTCCGCGAATGCGAACCCGCTCGCGAGAAGCATGGCCCACACGACGGCTGGGATGATCCCCTGGCGACGACAACATTTGCTCATCCGAGCTCTCCTCCATAACAGTCCAAGTGCCGTGGGCACGTTGATTTTTTCGGATATCTATCTTCACATCACATTCGCAGCCAGACAGGTTG
>Ga0315336_1005285_pt1 | contig 14275 bp, 12 predicted proteins | sample ASW5metaG_FD_204512 | JGI IMG/M metagenome (GOLD analysis project Ga0315336, IMG submission 204512) | Ammonia-oxidizing marine archaeal communities from Monterey Bay, California, United States - ASW #5 | ecosystem: Environmental > Aquatic > Marine > Intertidal zone | place: USA: California...
CGATGGCCGTCGCGGCCAGCGCGTTGCGGACGTTGAAGAGGCCGGGGACTGCAAGCTCGACTTTCCCGAGCAGCACGTTGCTCTCAGCTATCTCAAAGCGGGTGAACGTCGGATTCTCTTCAACGGCATCCGCGCGCCAGGTTGCGGCGGTCGTCGTCCCGAACGTCTCGACGGTCACGTCGGGCCGCTCAGACGCTAACCGCTTGGCTACGGACAGCGCAGCCGCGCTGTCGGCTCCGACGATCAGCGTGCCGCCTTGCTGGATCGTGCGGCCGTATCCCAAGAAGGCTTCTTGTAGCGCAGACTCGTCGCCGTAGTAGTCCAGGTGGTCCCGCTCGACGTTTGTCAGCACCGCGATCGCTGGGCTGTATTCGTGGAACGCGCGGGCGTATTCGTCCGCTTCAATGACGGCCTGGGGGCCACTGCCGCGCGCTGCTTGGCTGTCGAGTCCCTGGTACTCCCCGCCTAGGAGGTATGTGGGGTCGAGGCCGGCCTCGCGAAGGATCAGGGTGAGCATCGTCGCCGTGGTCGTCTTGCCATGCGTGCCGGCGACGGTGAGGGAGGACCGGCCTTGGGCGATCCGGCTGACCATCTGAGCGCGTGTCACCAGCTCGACGCCCGCTGCCCGGGCGGCTGCGACCTCCGTGTTCTCGTCCTTGACCGCTGCGGTGCAGATGACCAGGTCGGCGCCGCAGACGTTGCTCGCGGCGTGGCCGATCTTGACGGTCGCCCCTCGAGCCGTGAGATCCTGTGTCAGGTGACTGGCGACGAGGTCTGAGCCGCTGACGCTCCAACCCTCATCGAGAAGGATCCGCGCCAATCCGCTCATATGGATGCCGCCGATGCCGATGAAGTGAGCGGTGGGGGCGCTCATCTGCGCGCCTCCCAAAGCAACTCCGCGATTCGTTCTGCTGCATCCACGCGAGCGCGTCCGTGCGCGGCGCGGCGCATCGTCGTCAGTCGTTCTTCGTCTTGCAGGATGGAAAGCGTGGTGGGTAGCAGCTTGGCGGTGACTTCGTCATCGTCCAGGATTACCGCCGCTCCGGCATTCTCCAGGATTTCAGCGTTGCGGCGTTGATGAGCGCCCGCTGCCGGGAGCGGTACCAGCACCGAAGCGAGAGAGGCTGCTGGGAATTCACCCAGAATGGAGGCGCCGGATCGCGCCACCGCGAGGTCTGCGGCGACCATGGCGGCGGGGAGGTCGTCGCCGAGGTAGCCGAAGACGTGGTAGCGGGTCTGCAGCGCCGCGGGCAGTGCGTCGCGACGCGCGAGCAAGCGGGCCTCGTCGCGCGGGCCTGTGACGTGAATCAAGTGCGCCGCTTCCAGCAGAGTGTCGAGGTGGGCGCCTACAGCGTCGTTGATCGTGCGAGAACCCTGGACGGCTGCGGTCACGAGGAGGGTGGGCGAGCCGTTGAGTTGGAAGCGGGCGCGGGCCATGGGCCGGTCTATCTCACGAAAGACAGAGCGCAGCGGGTAGCCCGTCGCGATCGTCTTGCGGACTGGCAGGACATCGAGAGACGCGGAGTGGGTCACGCAGACAGTCGTGGCGAGGCGGGAAAGGATCCGTACGGCCCAGCCCGGTTCGATGTCGGGCAGGAAGACGACGAGCGGACGTCGAAGGAGCCAGGCTGCGATCCCGACCGGGATGCTGACGAAGCCGCCCGTGACGAAGACGACCTGTGGGTTAAAGCGTCGTAGGGTCAATAACGCTTGCAGAGCGCCATAGGCCAGCACGAGCGTGGACCAAGCCTGGCTCCAGACTTGGCGGCCGCGAAGGGCGCGTGCAGTGACAGGTGAGAAGGGGACGCCAGCGTCGGCGGCGATCGTCGCTTCCACATGACCCGCGCGCCCCATATACAACAGCTCCAGCTCCTCGCGCAGCAGTGGTCGGATGGCTTCGGCCACTGCGAGGCCCGGGAATACATGTCCGCCGCTCCCGCCACCGCCAATGACGAGCTTCACGATGAGCCCTCCAGCCGGGGCGGCTCGTGGCGCTCGCTGGGGCGCTGGAGCCAAGCGGGGTCTTCGTCATGCTGAGCGAAGCGCGAGATGCTTACGAGCACTCCCGCTGCAGCCAACGTACTGATTAACGCGGAGCTTCCGAAGGAGATGAAAGGCAACGGGATCCCGGTGAGCGGGATGGTGCGGGTTACGCCGCCGACGTTGAGGAAGGCTTGCAGTGTGATCCAGGTGACGATGCCGGTGGCTAGGAGTGTGCCGAAGGAGTCGTTGCTTCGCATCGCGATGCGGGCGCCGCGATAAGCCAGGACGGCGAACAGCGCTAGTACGAGCATTGCGCCGATGAATCCCGCTTCCTCGCCGATAATCGCAAAGACGCCGTCAGTGTGTGCCGAAGGGACGTAGAGAAATTTTTGTCGGCTCTCCCCTACTCCGACTCCGCTCGGGCCGCCGCTGCCAAGTGCGATCAGAAGTTGCAGCGTTTGGAAGCCCGAAGCCTGTGGGTCCGACTCTGCCGCAACGAACGACGTAAATCGTTCCAGGCCGTAGCCGGCCACGGCGACGATCCCGAACAGCACCGCGCCGCCTACAGCGATGAGGGCCAGGATGTGTTTCAGCGCCGCTCCGGCGATGAAAAACATCGCGCCAGCGATCATCACGATCACTAACGCCGTGCCAAGATCGGGCTCCGCCATAATCAGAAATCCGAATAGTCCGACCATTACCGCGAAAGGCACTACGCCGAGCGTCACGTGGCGAATGCCGGGTCCGCGTGAGGCGAGCCAGGCTGCAACGTAGATGGCGACTGCGAACTTCGCGAACTCCGACGGTTGCAGTGGAGGCAGCGAGCCGAACTGAATCCATCGCTGGGCGCCGTTTTGCTCGAATCCGAGCCCCGGCATCAAGACCGCGACTAGAGCCACAATCGCGATGAGCAGAATGATCGGGCTGAGTGTGCGCAGCCGCCGGTAGTCGAGCCGTGCAAGCGCGACAAACGTGATCAGTCCGACGGCGGCCCCGGCTAACTGGCGAGTCGCAAAGTAGCGGGGGTCGCCGAATAGTTCCTGCCCTACGGCGACGGACGCGCTGAAGACGAAGACAAGCCCCAGGACTGTCAACGCGAGGACGGCACCGATTAACACCCAGTCGGGTGAGGTGGCAGCGCGCTGTCCGGCCTCTTTGGCGAGGCCCGCGCGATGAAGGGCGAGACTAGCTTGCGCCATCGCCGCCCCTCTCGATGCGTTCGCGCGCCAGCGCTTGCACTAATTCTACGAAATGTCGCCCGCGATCCGAGAAATCGGCGTAGGCGTCGAAGGAAGTGCCAGCCGGTGATAGCAAGACGACGTCGCCGGGCTGCGCTAGCTCATGGGCGGAACTGACGGCCTCTGGCAGCGCTGGTACGTTGCGCAACGCGGGCACGTCCGTGCTTGTTCCCAATGGCGCGAGGAACGCCGCTCCCGCTTCGCCGAACCCGACGACTGCGCGTGTGCGCTTGCGCGCCTCGGCCGCCAGCTCGTCCAGCGGCAGCTGCTTTTCGCGGCCGCCGAGTAACAGGACGATGGGCGCGTCGAAAGAGCGCAGCGCGGCGAGCGTGCGCTCTGGCGTCGTAGCGATGGAGTCGTTGATGTAGAGGACGCCGTCGATCGTCGCGATCTCCTCCAAGCGCTGCGGCACGCCCTGGAAGTCGGCGATGGTGGTCGCCGCGGATTCGAGCGGTGCCCCCCAGGCACCGACGATGGCGACCGCGGCGAGCACGTTCTGCACGTTATGGGGGCCGCGTAGTTGAATCGCGCTGAGGGGGGCGACGTCCTGCTGGGCGCCGTCATCGCGCCAGATGATCCGGTCGTCTTCAATGAAGGCGCCATGCTCGCCCGGTGTGGTGCCGAACCAATAGCGCCGCGCGGGTGTGTCGCTCGCCAGTGCCGCCGCTTCTGCGTTGTCAATGGGTAATACCACGATGTCGTCAGGTGTTTGGTGTTGCACCAGATTGCGTTTGAGGTCGACGTAGGCTGCCCAGTCGAACTGATCGAGATGGTTGGGCGTGATGTTCAGCACCGCAGCAAGATGCGGGCTACGGTCGGTGCGCAACAGTTGGGTGTGGCTAATTTCCAGGACGACGGCGGTATTGCGATCGATTGCATCGAGCTGTGCCAAGAGGCCGCCGCCTATGTTGCCGCCGACGACTACGCGTCGGCCGGCGGCCTGTAGGAGCCGATGTACCAGCGTCGTGGTGGTGGTCTTGCCGGCGCTGCCCGTGATCCCGATGACCGGCGTGGGGCAGCGCTGTAGGAAAAGCCGTGTCGTGGCGCTGATGGGGAGACCACTCGCATGCGCAGCCGCGACAAGCGGGTGTGCGTCCAGAATGCCTTGGCTGACTATTAGTGCGTCGAAGTCAGCGGCATCGAGTGAACGTGGCGAATCGGGGCGCAGCTCGAAGTCGGCGTCGTTCAGCGCTGCGTGCAGATCCGCGAACTCGGCAGCCGAACGGCGGTCGAACACGACGATTGTCGATGCGCCCTCAGCGTGCAGGAACCGAACAGCGTCCTGCCCTTCTACCCCTAGGCCCACTACCCCAACGCGCAGGCCCGCGTAGCTCGCGGGCTCCGCCCGAGGGGGTTCTGCATGCACAGATGTCATCCGCTCACACCTGTAGCGCCAGGGCGATGCCAAGCACCGCCCCAGCCATTCCGATGATCCAGAACCGTGTCACGATCTGCGGTTCCGACCAGCCCAAGAGCTCGAAGTGGTTGTGAATTGGGGCCATGCGGAATATGCGCTTACCCCCACTCCATTTGAAGTAGCCGATCTGGATGATGTCGCTCATCGCCTCGATTACGAACACGATTCCGATGACGGGCAGCAGTAGCCAGTGACCGGTCATGAGGGCGACCAGCGCCAGAGCTCCGCCCAGCGCCAGAGCGCCGGTGTCTCCCATGAAGACCTGGGCGGGGTGGGCGTTGTACCAAAGGAATCCGGCCAGCGCTCCGATCGTCGTGAAGCTGAAGCGCACCAAGAAATCCTGTTCTTGCGCGATCGCGATTACGCCAAAGGCGGCGAACGCGATCACGAGGGTGCCGCCGGCGAGCGAGTCTAGGCCGTCACTGATCGCGACGGAGGAGGTGGTCGCCAGGATGGTGATGGTGGCGATAGCGATGTAGGCGGGCCCTAACGAGTGACTGCCGGCCCAAGGCACGTTCATGCTCTCGACGTCGAGGGCGTAGAAGAGCACGAGGGATGCGGACACGCTGAAGGTCATGAGCAGTGCGATCTTGATCTTCCAACTCAGCACGCGCTGGATTCGGCCGACCATTGTTCCGAGGTCGTCGAAGAGGCCGACCAGGCCCAACACGACGATCCCGACCAATGGCAACAGGATTGACTCGCGTCCTGCGACGTTCGTCGCAAGCGTGACGATGGCGACGCTGCCGAAGATCATTAGGCCGCCCATCGTTGGCGTGCCGGCCTTGACCAGGTGGGTCTGCGGCCCCTCCAGGCTGATCGCTTTGCCGAATTGCTGTGCCCTGAGCCACTGGATCAACGGGTAGCCAATCACGATCGCGACGAGGAATGCGGCGCCGGTTGTGGCCAAGGAGATCGCTGTCATGGGGTGATCAACGCCTCGACCATCGTCTCGAGCTCTTGGGCGTGCGACGCCTTAATCAACACGACATCGTCCGCGCCGAGTTCCTGGCGCAGAATTTCGGTGGCCGGCGCCTTGTCCTCGAACCACTGGATCTGTTGATGCCCAGCGTCCCAGGCGGCGTCGGCGGTGATCTTGGCGAGTTCGCCGATCGCGATGAGGCGGTCGCAGCGTCCGACGCTGTACGCGCCGACGGCCCGGTGCCCCGCTTCTTCTTCGCCGCCGAGCTCTAACATGTCACCCAAAACGGCGACTCGATTTCCAGGCAGCTCCGCGAGCAGGTCCAACGCGGCCTGCATCGATAGCGGGGCAGCGTTGTAGGTGTCGTCGAGGATGAGCGCGCCCGAATAAGAGCGGCGGGGCTTGAGGCGCTGACCTGCGCGCAGCGTCGAAAGGGCCTCGGCGGTCTCAGTCAACGTCCAGTCGTTGCCCAGAACCACCGCGGCCGCCGCCAGCGCCGTCATTACATGGTGCGCGCCGACGAGCGGCGTCCGTATCGCAACGGACTGTCCTTCGAAGTTGAGCGTGAAGCCAAGGCCGTCGAGGCCTTGGGATGTTTCGTCGGTGGCGCGGATGTCGGCCTGTTCGCTGCGCCCGAACGTGAGTACACGGGCTGACGTGCGATCTCGCATGCGTAGTGTGAGGGGGTCGTCGGCGTTGAGGACGGCGAGCCCGCCGGGAGGCAGCGAAGCAGGCAGCTGCCCCTTCGCTTCCTCAATCGCTTCGATCGACCCGAAGCGCTCGAGGTGTGTGGGACCGACGTTCGTCACGATTCCGATCTCCGGCTGGGCGATCTCGCAAAGCAGTGAGATCTCCCGAAGGTCATACGGTCCCATCTCGAGCACTGCCCAAACATGCTGCGGTTCGAGGCGTAACAGCGAGAGCGGTAAACCGATCTCGCTGTTGTAGTTGAAGGGGCTCTCTAGTGTCGGCGCACGACTGGCTAGCAGTTGCGCTACCGCTTCACGCGTTGTGGTTTTTCCCACGCTGCCGGTGAGGCTGACGACGCGCGTGGTGTGTTGCTCTCGCCAGCGTTTGGCCGCCGCTTGCAGCGCGGAGAGAGGGTCTTCAACTTGGAAGAGCGACACGTTGTCGCGATCCTCGGACGTGGGAATGGTTTCCCCGGTGACGCGACAGAGCAACCCAGTGGCTCCTCGCTCCAGCGCGTCGCCTAGGAAGTGATGCCCGTCCGTGTTCTCGCCTCGCAGCGCGATGAATAGTGCTCCGGGGTTCACGCGCCGTGAATCGACCACGGCGTCAAAGAAGGGGGTGCGGGGATAGTTGTCGCGAGGATTCAGGAGCAGTGGCCCCAGCAACGACGCCAACTCCTGCGGGCTGATCACAACGTCCTCCTGTCGCGGTGCGGGCATCAAGGTTCGGACGAGCCGTCGAGTGCGGCGGCCTCTGGTGGGGGTGCAGGTTCGGGCGCGGGCTCCACAGCGTCGGCGGGTTGGCCGTCATTGGTGGGTGGGGTGGTTGTGTCAGTGGCGGTATTGGTAGGTGGATCCACGCCGCCCGTGGGATCGGCAGGGTCGCCTGGTGCTACAGCGCCGTTGTCAGGACCGGCCGCGTCGTTAGCAGTTTGGTTCCCCTCTACGCCTGTGGAGTCTTCGTCGGAGGCGTCGTCATCGGCCAGGCCATCCGTAGGGCCGTCTTCGAAAGGCTCGGTGCCTGGCTCCAGAATCCCGGTTGCGAGGTCGAGGGGTGGGTCGAAGATCGTCGGCTCAGCTACGTAGCTGCCGGGCGGCACGCCCAAGTGGGGCAACACCTGTGTCATGAGGCGCGAAAAGACCGGTGCGGCGACTATGCCACCGAAGATCTCGCCCTGGGGGCGGTCCAACTTTACGAGGATGACCACGCGGGGGTCGTCGGCGGGGGCGAAGCCGGCGAACGAGGCGATGGATTCTCCCTCGATGTACCTACCACCTTCGACCACGTCGGACGTCCCGGACTTGCCAGCGATCGCCCAACCGGGCGCCTGAGCGGGGTGGCCCAATACGCCATCGACCACGGCCTGCATCATGAAGCGCACGGTCCGCGCGCTCTCTTCGCTGATGACTTGCTCCCCCCGCACCGGCGCGAACTCGCTCACTCCGTCATTGGTGATGAGTGCTCGCACGATCCGAGGTTGCACCAACCGTCCGCCGTTGGCGATCGCCGAGTAGGCCCGCACGATTTGGAGCGGTGTGACTGAGATCCCTTGGCCGTAGGAGTTTGTTGCGAGGTCGACGTCAGACCAGAAGATGTTGCCAGGCTCTTTGAGCAGCCCGGAGGCCTCACCCGAAAAGCCAGAGCCGGTCTCCTCGCCGAAGCCGAAGCGGTTCACGTATTCGTAAAAGAGAGTGGGTCCCAACTGTTGCGCGACCCAAGTCGAGCCAGTGTTGAGCGAGCGTTGCAACACTTGTGTCATGGTCTGGCGGCCGTGAAACGAGAGGTCGAAGTTGCGAATGGTGCGTGTCCCGATCGCGATGGCGCCGGTGTCATTGAAGGTCGTGGTGGGCGTGACGACCGGCGCGTCGATCGCGCTGGCCATCGTGATGACCTTGAAGACGGATCCCGGTTCGTACACGTCAGTAGCGATGCGGTTTCGGAACAGCGACAGGTCAAGGTTGGGGTCGTTGAGGTTGAGTGTGCTGACGTCGAAGTTGGGGGCGGAGGCGACGGCCAGGATGTCGCCAGTATGCGGATCCATCATTAGGATCGTGCCGCCTTGGGCACCAGTGTCCTCCAGCGCTCTAGCAAGTTCCCGTTCGGCGATGCGCTGAAGGCTGCGATCGATTGTGAGGACGATATCGGCGCCCGCGGAGGGTGGAACGATAGTGCGCTGGCCGAATGGGATGGGGTTACCGGCGCTGTCGCGCTCGACTACTACCGATCCCGGGTCACCGCTCAGCAAAGACTCAAATTCGAACTCCACGCCGGCTAAACCCTCGCCGTCGCGCCCGACGAAGCCTAGTAGCTGACTGGCTAGGCTTCCCTCCGAGTAGCGGCGGACGCCGGAAGCCGTGACCTTCACTCCGGGAAGGCCTTCCGAGATGATCGCCTCGCCCAATACGTATGGAACGTGCGTCGCCAACAGCGCGTTGCGTTCCGGCCCCGCGCCCGCGATGGTCCGCACTTGCTCTGGTCCGACCCCTAAAAGCTCTGCCAGACGCTCGACAGCCAGACGCTCGTTCCCGGCGTCCAGTTCCCAGGCTTGCCGGTCGATGTGGATGTCGAAGGTTTCGATACCGGTGACGAGCGGCAAGCCGTTGCGGTCCAAGATGGCGCCGCGCGGACCCTGCACCGTGCGTTCCGAGAGGTAGTTCTCGCGCGCCGCTTCGACGTAGCGCTCATGATCCAAGAGCTGTATCTGGACGAGGCGTACCGCGAGCACGCCGCCCAGGCCAATCAATACAAGCGCTATCAGGTGCAGGCGCCATCTGCTGGGGCCGGCGGCGTCGCTCATCGCGCTACTCTCCCGCGTTCACGCCTCCACCCGCCGACCAAAGCTTGGAGCGTGATTAGTCGAACACGATCAATTCCAGCGCCTGCTGCCACCATTCGTGCTCACTTGGGAACGTGGTGGTTTCAAAGGGGAGCAGGCGCCGCGGCAATACACGTGGCGGCGGCGCCGCATCGACATGGAGCACTGTGGTGGGCTGCGCTGGTGTCAGACTGAGCCGCTCGCGAGCGGCATCTTCGACGCGCTGCAGCGAGGCAAGCTCGCCGACCTGGGAGGCGATAAGACGCACCTCAGCTTGGAGGGCGTCGCGCTGATCGTCCAGCGCCAGAAGTTCCGCGCTGGTGCTGGTGGCGCTGCTGGCCTGCAGGATCGGGATCACCGCCGCTAGCGTGAGGCCGGCGGCGGCGATCCAGGCCCAGACGGGAAATCGGAAGCTATGAATGGGACGAACGCGCAGCGCGGCTTCCCGCGCGAGCGGCGCGGTGAGAGCGGGGCTGCGGCGCATCGTTAGATTGCCTCGGCCGCCCGTAGGCGGGCGCTGCGACTCCGTCGGTTGCGTTGTACCTCGTCGGGCCCGGTGCGTACCACCTTGCGTGTAAGCAGGCGGAACGTCGGTGCGTCGCTACGAGATGCGTTCTGAAGGAACCGTTTCACCAGACGGTCCTCCAACGAATGAAAACTGATCACGACGAAGCGTGATCCAAAGCCGAGCAGGTCGCGGGCTTCGGCGAGCACGGTCTCCAGGTGCCGAAGCTCCTGATTGACCGCAATGCGAAGGGCCAGGAAGGTTTTGGTGGCGGGGTGAACTCTACTTCTACTGGCTTGGCGGCCCTCCCCCGCGACCTGCTCGACGGCTTTGGCGAGTTGAATTGTGGAGCTGAACGGCCGCCGCTCGACGATGCGGCGAGCGATGCGACGTGAACGCCGCTCCTCGCCGTACTCGTAGAGAATGCGCGCCAACTCCTCTTGTGACTCCGAATTGACGATGTCGGCGGCTGTGCAATCCGCTGACGGCCCGAAGCGCATGTCCAGCGGGCCCTCGGCCCGGAACGAAAAGCCGCGCTCAGGCTGGTCCAGCTGCAAGCTGGATATGCCCAGATCGCAGATCAGCCCGTCCGCGGGGACGAAACCCGCTTCGGCGGCAATCAGAGCGATCTCATTGGAATAGCTTTCTACAAGAGTTACACGGTCTCCGAACGGTGCTAGTCGCTGACGGGCGAGGTTGAGCGCTTGGGGGTCGGCGTCAAGGCCCAAGAGGCGACAGTCTGGTTCCCCCGCCTTGAGAATCGCGGCCGCGTGGCCGCCTGCGCCAACGGTGCAGTCGATGTAGCGGCCTCCTGGCCGCACCTGGAGGTGCTCCAGGACTTCGCTAACCATAACGGCGTCGTGGTGTAGTACGCGTGGACTGTGGTCAGTCATCCCAGTGGCCCTTGGGCTTCCAGGATGGCGGCGTGTTCGCCCTCGACCGTGGCTTGCTCTTGCAGCCATCGCTCCGCGCCCCAGATCTCCAGACATTCCCCACGGCCGGCCAGCACCACTGGGCCGTCTAGTCCAGCTCGCTCCCGCATTGCTTGAGGGACGAGAATCCGACCCTGACGGTCGATCTCCACATCGTAAGAGAGGGCGTAGAGGGCTCGACGCAAGCGGCGGCCTCGCTGATGCTGCGCGCCCTCGGTTGAGAGTTCCCGAGCCGTGTTCTCGAAGTCCTCGACGGGATAGAGTTCCAGACAGCCGTCCGGGCTTGGCGTTAATACGCCCCCGTCCCCAAACGCGTCCCGAAATCGGACGGGGATGGCGACCCGCCCTCGATCGTCGAGGGAGTGCTCGTAGTTGCCGCGGAAGGCCATGACTAGGAGGCATCATCCGTTTCATTCCTGGGGAGGGGCGGAGCCGACCTACCGCATGGGGCGTGTTACCGAATGCCCCATTTCTCCCCACAACACTCCAGACTTTCCCATTTTCACCCATCGCTGTCAATAGTGGCTGTCAAGCTATTTCCGTAAAAATCTCCGTGGCCTTGGAACACTTACGAATGTTGGTGCTCTCGGCTCGGTTGAAAGAGCCCCCCCCAGATGGTGGATCCCATTCGGATCGGTATCCTCACGACCAGTGATCGGGCCAGCCGCGGGGAGCGGGATGACACCTCCGGCGCGGCGATAGCGGAGCTCATGGCCACCTTGCGGGCGGAGATCGTTGAAAAAGCGATCGTTCCGGATGAGCGGAACCGCATCGTCCAGGTGCTCAGCGACTGGGTCGCGGGGGGATCGATGGACCTCATTGTCACGACGGGAGGTACTGGTCTGGCGCCACGCGATGTCACGCCGGAAGCGACCCGTACTGTTATCGAACGGGAGGTTCCGGGGATCGCGGAGCTGATGCGGGCGGAGGGGCGTAAGCGGACTCCTTACGCGATGTTAAGCCGTGGTGTCGCCGGGGTCGTGGGCAGCACATTGGTCGTCAATTTGCCTGGCTCTGAGAGGGGTGTGCGTGAGAGCCTGACTCCCCTTCTCGACCTTCTGCCGCACGCGGTAGAGCTGGTACGCGGCTTCTCCGACGACCATCCGGGCTGAGGGCCAGGCCGGAAATGCGCATCGACATCGTCACGATCTTCCCGGAGATGGTCCGGGCGCCCTTGGAGACGAGCATCCTGGCGCGCGCGCGCGCGGCGGGCATCGTCGACATAGCCGTCCATGACCTGCGCGATTGGACAGATGATCGGCACCGCAGCGTCGACGACGCTCCTTACGGCGGCGGCGCGGGCATGGTCATGCGCCCCGAGCCACTTTTTCGCTGCGTCGAGCAGCTCCGCGAAGATGTCGATCCGGCAGGCCGTGTCGTTCTGTTGACGCCTCAGGGGCGGCTACTGAATCAGAAGGGCGCGCAAGAGCTGAGCGACGTGGATCGGCTGATCCTTCTCTGTGGCCGCTACGAGGGTGTCGACGAGCGTGTGCGCCTCCACCTGGCAGACGACGAACTCTCTATCGGCGACTATGTCCTGGGCGGTGGTGAGCTGGCGGCGCTGGTGGTGGTGGAGACTGTGGTGCGGCTACTCCCGGGAGCGCTCGGATCTGCGGCCTCTCTCGATGAAGAGTCGCACTCTGGGGGTCTGCTGGAGTACCCGCACTACACGCGGCCGCCGGACTTCCGAGGCTGGACGGTGCCGGATGTGCTGCTCAGCGGTAATCATGCCGAGATCGCCCGTTGGCGCCGGGTCCAGCGGGTCCGACGCACGGCCGCCCGGCGGCCGGATCTTTTGGATCAGGCCGGGTTCCGTGACGAAGACCGATCCGCTTTGGAATAGGACAGGTGGTGGCTGCCTCACCGCGTCTGCTCTGAGGCCCTCACTACTCGCACGGGCCTCGCTTGGGCCGTCGGGACTTGCTTACAATGGGCGCCTGATCTCGCCCGGACTCCAGATGGAGTGGGCTCCTTAGCTGAGACGAGCCATGGACCGCAGCGACATTCTTGAGCTTGAGAAGAACCCCGCCATCGAGGCATTCCAGCCGGGCGACACCGTCCGCGTGCACGCCAAGGTGGTTGAGGGTGAACGCGAGCGGACGCAGGTGTTCGAGGGGGTAGTGCTGGGGATCCGCAAGAAGGGAAACTCCAGCAACTTTACGGTGAGGCGCGTGAGCCACGGAGTTGGGGTGGAGCGGACCTTCCTCTATCACTCGCCGCGCGTCGAAAAGGTAGAGGTGACTCGGCAAGGCCGGGTGCGCCGGGCCAAGCTCTACTACCTTCGCGATCGCACCGGGAAGGCCGCCCGCATCCCGCAGCGTCCGCGCTACGCCAAGCGCCAGATTCACAGCTACTAAACTTCCTAGTCCCGGGCGGTTTGCCGGCTCCGCAAAGGGAAGGAGCACGCGCTGTCCTTCGCCGAGGTTGCCGTCTATTCCGGACGCCCCGACCGGGGCACGTTTTCCTACGCCGTCCCGGCCCACCTGACGATTCGCGTAGGCGACGGTGTCTATGTTCCCTTCGGGCGCCAGGTGCTGCAGGGCGTCGTTGTGCGTCTGACTGAGACTCCGGCCGTGTCAGAGACGCGGGAAATCCACGCGCGGATGAAGGAGGCGCGCCTCCTCACGCCGCCTCAGGCGGCGCTCGCGCTCTGGATCGCCGACGCGTACCTCGCGCCCATCAATAGCTGCGTCGCGTTGTTCTTACCACCAGGGTTCCAGCGCAAGCCCCGGCGTCTTCTCCGGGCAACCGCGTCGGGGTCCGTCTGTCCTGCGCTGTGCGGCGATGAGCGGATCGTCTTCGAGGCGGTGAGGGCGAAGTCCGAGTTGTCCGTGGAGGCACTGCCGAAAAGCCTGCGCAAGCGCCGGACTGCCGTGGTCCGCCGACTCTTAGACCGAGGACTACTGGAGGAGCGCTTCGACCTTGCGCCTCCCGGTGTGAGCGAGAAGGTCGAGTTGTGGGTGGAACTGGCGGTGGGGGACGATGCTGCTCGCACTGCTGTCGGCGCCTGGCCACGGACGAAAAGATCGCGCCAGGCCGATCTGCTTGAACGCCTGCGCGACGGCCCGATCCCTCTGGCCGAGGCGCGTCGTGTGGCCGGCGGAGGCAAGGCGCTGGACCGCTTCCTCGTCGCGCACCCCCTTGTCGAACGTGTACTCGATGGCCTCCGCACGGCCGTCGATACAGAGACCCTGGCGCACCTGACGGCGTCGCTGCGGCGTACGCGCGCGGAGCGTACGCAAGTGGCGGCACTGCTCGCACTGTTAGAAGGTCCCGCTATCGAGAGTGCCTTGAAGTCGATGAGCGGAGCTACAGGGGCTGACATAGACACGTTGGTCGATGCTGGACTCGTGCGCCGCGAGCGACGGCATGTCGAACGCGACCCATTGGCTTGTCGTACCACCGAACCGTTGGAGCAACCGGCGCTGACTGCGGACCAGGCGCATGCCTACCGCACCATCGCCGAGGCGCTGGAGCGGACGCGGGCGGGGCGTGGAGGCACGATTAGCGACGCCAGCACTATGTTCCTATTGCACGGCGTCACGGGGGCCGGCAAGACCGAGGTCTATCTGGCGGCGGCGGAGAACGCGCGGGCGCACGGCGAGCGTGTCATTGTGCTCGTGCCGGAGATCGCCTTGACGCCCCAGACCATCGATCGGTTCGCAGCTCGATTTCCTGGACGCGTGGCCGTTCAGCACTCCGCCCTTACGCAAGGTGAGCACTTTGACCAGTGGCAGCGGATCCGTGACGGGCAGGCCGACATCGTCATTGGG
>Ga0315336_1005286_pt1 | contig 14274 bp, 11 predicted proteins | sample ASW5metaG_FD_204512 | JGI IMG/M metagenome (GOLD analysis project Ga0315336, IMG submission 204512) | Ammonia-oxidizing marine archaeal communities from Monterey Bay, California, United States - ASW #5 | ecosystem: Environmental > Aquatic > Marine > Intertidal zone | place: USA: California...
CCTGTTGGTAATGTCGATATCGGTAATGCTGTTGAGCCGGGCAAGCCCCAGCGTGATACCGTCCGCCAGTGGCAGGGCGCCGCCCGACAGTGATGTGCCGGCACCCCTGGGAACGATCTTGATGCCCTCGTCCGCGCAATACTGTAGGACCGCTTCGACCTCGTCGCGGTCGGCTGGCAGAACCGCGATAAGAGGCGTCTGGCGATAGGCGGTGAGACCATCGCTCTCGTAGGCCGAAAGTTCAGCCATGTTATCAATGACCGCGTCATCAGGAACGAACCCGCGCAGGGACCTCGCGATCTCCCTCCTCCGGGAGATGATGCGGTGATCGGGGGCGGGCATTTTCATCCGATTCTCCTCGCCAGGCGCGATTACTATAGACGTAATATAGCCATAGCGAACTTGGCCAATCAATCGGGTCGGATCGGCACCGATGGCGGTAAACGTTTGGCAGGAAAGATAATGCACTAGCGCTTGTCACACGCGGAGTCTAGTGTGCGGCTATGCGCCGCCGCCGCAACGCCAAGATAATCGCAACCCTGGGGCCGGCTACCCGAACCCCGCGCCAGATCGAGACCCTGCACCTGCGGGGCGCCGATGTATTTCGGCTGAATTTCAGCCATGACAGCCATGATGGCTTGAAGGCATTAATTGGGATCATCAGAGAAATTGAACGCAAGCATGGCAGGCCCATCGCGATCCTGACTGACCTGCAGGGACCAAAGCTGCGCATCGGCACCTTTGACGGTGGCGAAGTAGCCTTAAAATATGGCAACAAATTTGGGCTCGACATGTCGAAGAAGGCGGGCGATTGCAGCCGCGTCTGCCTCCCCCACAAAGAGGTGTTTGAGGCACTAGAGCCCAGGCACGATATCCTCTTGGACGACGGACGGGTACGCCTACGCGTCGAACATAGGGGACATGACTTTGCTGAGACCCGAGTGGTTACCGGCGGTATGCTATCGGACCATAAGGGTGTCAATATCCCCAAAACAGTCTTGCCAATGAAGGCGTTAACATCGAAGGACCGCCGCGATCTGCGTTTCGCGCTCGACAACGGTGCCGATTGGGTAGGATTGAGCTTTATCCAGCGCGCCCAAGACGTGGCCGAGGTCCGCAATATTGTCAAGGGCCGCGCTGGCATCATGGCCAAGCTGGAAAAACCCTCAGCCATCGGCGAATTGGATGAAATCATCGCGATGTCCGACGCGGTCATGGTGGCGCGCGGCGACCTTGGTGTGGAAATGCCACCGGAGGACGTGCCGACGGTGCAAAAGAAGATTATCCGCCACTGCCGCGAAGCCGGCAAACCGGTCATCGTAGCCACTCAGATGCTGGAATCTATGATTCGCTCGCCGGCGCCGACCCGGGCGGAAGCCTCGGACGTAGCTACTGCCGTATACGACGGTGCCGACGCGGTGATGCTGTCGGCGGAAACCGCAATCGGTGCCCATGGCCCTGCCGCCGTCACCATGATGGAAAAAATTATCCGCCGAGTCGAACGAGATCCCCATTTCCGAAACATCACCGAAGCAAGCCGTGTCGAAGCGCTAGGCAACGATGCCGACGCCATCACCGCGGCGGCCCGGGCAGTTGCCCATACCATCTCGGCAGCGGCCATCGTGACCTATACTACATCAGGTTCGACAACCCTGCGCGCGTCGCGCCAGCGCCCCGATGTACCGGTGATCTGCCTGACCGGCAACCGTGACACCGCAAGACGCCTAGCGCTAGCTTGGGGTGTTCACGCCGTGGTCACTGGAGACATCCGTAGTTTCAACGAGATGGTACGCCGCGCCGCGCGGCTTGCCTGCGGCGAAGGTTTCGCGCGCAACGGGCAGAAGGTGGTGGTGACGGCTGGCGTCCCCTTCGGCACACCCGGGGCAACCAACGTACTGCGCATTTACACCGTTCAGGACTGACCAGAAACCCCCTGGATTTTAGATACAAATAAACACCGCTGTAATGGCGGTGTCCTAGAGGCCAGTATCACCGGCCAGCCTTTGCTGCTGTTCAGCCCTGTCGGGCCTTGAAGCGGGGATTGCGCTTGTTGATCACGTAGACGCGGCCCTTCCGCCTTACGACACGGCAGTTCTTATCGCGAGTTTTGGCCGACTTAAGTGAATTGATTACCTTCATGACCCCATCCTTAGAGCGGCACAGGCACCGCCACAGCGGGCGCGAACATAGGGTTTGGGAGCGGGGCTGTCAACTGGAAGGCGCGGGAGATTAATTCTTGAGGACCATGGTCGTCAGCCTGGACATGCACGAGGATCAAAATTAGGTGATCAGCAAGGGAACCAACAGCAATTACTGTTTCGCCCTCGCAATCTGGGATCGTGTTTTCGTGACCCACCGAGGATCACCGCCCCGCGGTCACGACGCCTTGATTCTCGAACCTCCGTTGTACCACACGACCAGCGACGGCAGACTACTGAGGCTACTCTTAAAACCTTTCCGCTACGGCCGAGTCAAATCGCGAACAATCGCCATTTTACCAAACACCTAATATAGATTAGAGTTCGAATGAATATTATCCGTGAATGATCGACTTGGGAAAAAACACAATGATCGGACTGGGCATTGCCGCATCCCACGCACCCGCCGTGTTCTGCCCAGCCGAATGGTGGCCGGTGGTCTATGAAGGTATTCCCGAATACATGCGGAACTCCCAACCCCCTACAGCGCCACTGGAAACCCCGGAAGTGGTAAAAGAGCACGTCGCCCGCATAGAGGAAGCATTTCAAACTCTCCGCGCTGTGATAAGGGCTTACGCACCGGACGCCATCGTTTATATCGGTGATGACCAGGGCGATATGTTCAACGAAAGCAACAACCCCACCCTTGCCGTGTTCACCGGCGACGAGTTATGGGGGGCCAGCAAGCCGCGTTACATCGATCAGCCACTGGAGGATTCCCATGTCACGGTCCCGGTACACACGGGCCTCGCAAAGCAGATCCTTTTCGGCCTAGTGGAGCGAGGCTTCGATCCGTCTAACCTGGGCAAGATGCAACCGCTGGGAAATGCCTCTCAAGGCATGTCTCACATGCTGATCCACCCCCACCCCCGGCTGGTGCCCGAACTTGATATTCCTGTGGTCCCGATTTTCCTCAACGAGAATTTTCCACCGTTGCCAACCGGGCAAAGGTGCTGGGAACTAGGTCTCGCCCTGAGAGATATACTGATGGATGGACCCGAACGGATCGTGCTTTACGCCTCAGGCGGATTGTCTCACGATCCTCGTGGACCACGCGCGGGATGGATCGACGAGCCACTGGACAACTGGGTGCTTGAACGCATCAAGCGCAATGAGAGCAAAAAACTTGTGAACCTGTTCACCTTCGATTCTGATACCCTGCGCGGCGGTACGGGAGAAATTCGTGCCTGGATCGCGGTCGCTGCGGGAATGCAGAGAGCCGCCACGGTGCTAGATTATTTTCCTTCGCACCATGCCAAGTGCGGCCTCGCTTTCGCCTATTGGCCGGAGAAAAGTAATTCTCAAGCCACCCAGTAAGTTCTGAGTTCCGCATCAGCCTTGGGCAAATCGGTAAAATTTGGAAAACCTAGACATGATTATGGGAGCCCCAAATTTGTCGGCACTATGGCGCGATAAAGTGAGCGCAATGCCCAAGCCCCCCTCCATGGGTCACCACCGCTACAAATGAACTCCAAGGGCCTGGTATGGGCCAGCGTAAGACAAAGGCGTTAGGCAGATCAGCGCGGCAGATGGGCAAGCACGTTAGGAAACAACAGAGCAAACCAGGCCGAATAGATGTCAGGCTGTGCCGTTAGGTCGCTTTCGACTTCTCCTGCCGGCTTCCAGAGGCAGGTGCTACATTCTTCCAAATCTGGGTTGAGCGCTAGCCCCGTGTCGAGCATGCCCAGGTAGGTGTGGTTATATTCTACTTCCCTGAGGCCGCCGCCGACATCAAGATCGTAATGCATCTCAAGCACCTTCCTTAGATCGCAAGTCACGCCTAGTTCCTCCACAAGACGGCGGTGGATGGCCGTGTCCATGACCTCGCCGGGCCGGGGATGGCTACAGCATGCATTGGACCAAAGACCACCCGAATGGTACTTGTCGGCGGACCTGCGTTGGATCAGGCATTTTCCGTCGGGACTGAAAATAAAAATTGAAAAGGCCCGGTGCAGTAATCCGCACCGATGGGCCTCTAGTTTCTCCATGGTGCCTAGTTCGCGGTCGGCTTCATCGACAAGTATCACGTGCTCAGCCATCACCGCCATCGTCCCTTATTTCCTGATCTAGCACATCCCACTCTATCACGCCCAGCCATTAAGATCCGCGCTCACACATTCCCAAGCCCAAGAGTTCGATTTGACATCGACCCTGAGGCCGGTCCCACAGTATTTCCCAATGCGCGAAATAGCCACGATCAGAAGGGACTTCCGGCCTACGCTGGATACTGGCGGAGCTTTGTCGCCGAATGCACCTTCAAGGACCACCAACCGGCGAGCATTATTCTACATCCCATCGAAGAAAGCATAGCCCAGTGAGGCCTTCTTCGATGGCAAACTCGGTGAGGAAATTATAGAACATATACGCTAGCTTTCAGCGTCCTTCGGCACTCCCATTACCACCGCTGACGGCAAGGTCATCATCTACCTTGCTGGACGCGGTCAAAATAACAGCAGGAACCAACACCCGAAATTATAAAGAGGACGTCTATGCCCAGTGATCAAGCCTGCGATGTCATTGTGATTGGTGGCGGAAGCGCCGCGTTTGAGGCAGCTATTTCGGCGCACAATGCCGGGGCTGAACACGTCGTCATGTTGGAAAAGGCACAGGAATCGGAATACGGAGGCAACGCAAGGTATTCGGGCACTGGATTCCGGTTTGTCCATAATGGCGTCGAAGAAATGCGCGATTTGGTTCCCCACCTCGATGAGGATTACTACCGCTCCCTCAACATTGCTCCTTATACTCGTGAAGACTTCCTAGCCGACCTCAATCGCATGACCCAGGGCCACATAGACGAGACCCTAGCCAAAACCCTGGTCGATGAATCTAATGCGGCCGTGCGCTGGATGAGGGACATGGGTGTCAAGTGGGAATTCCTGAAAGAGCACGCCATGGTGGACGGCAAGCGCTATTTCGAGCGCGGCATTGCCATCCACGTCGCCGGCGGCGGCCTTGGCCAATTGACCCAATGGCGCAAGATCGCCACGGGGCTCGGCATTGAGATCCGCTTCGATTCACCGGTCAGCGCCGTTCACGGTAACATGCACCGAATTGAAGGCGTCCATGTCTGTGGCGCTGACGGCGAATACGATCTGGCGGCGCGCGCCGTGATCGCCTGTGCCGGAGGTTTCCAGGCCAGCCCGGAAATGCGCGCGCGCTACCTTTCCGGAAATTCTGATTTCGTTAAGGTGCGTGGATCGAAGCACGACACCGGCGAGGTCCTGCACTATCTGGTCGAACTCGGCGCCATGACCGGTGGCCAGTGGCAATCGGGACACATGTCACCCATCGACGCGAACGCGCCGGATTTCGAAACCCCCCAGCACAGCGACGGCCGCGGTAATACCCAGAGCCGCTACGACTACCCTTTCGGTATCACCGTGAATGCCCTTGGCCAACGATTTATCGACGAGGGTGAAGCCCAGCATTCTTACACCTATGCCAAGACAGGACGTGCAATTCTCACCGAACCAGGATCGGTGGCCTTTCAGATTTTCGACCACAGGGGTGAAAAGCTACGTCGTTATCCTCACCACGCAGCGACCTTCGAGGAGGCCGATACCATCGCCGAACTCGCCGCCAAGGTTGGCCTCGCCCCCGAGGTTCTGGTGGATACTGTAGAGACCTTCAACGCCGCGTGTGCCGACGACATCCCCTTCGATCCAACAAAACCCGACGGCAAGAGTACTCAAGGTCTACCCATCCCCAAGTCCAACTGGGCCGCGCCCATCACTGAGCCACCTTTCCGGGCATTCTCAGTGACCTGCGGCATCACCTTCACATTCGGCGGCCTCAAGGTAAACCAGCGGGCCCAGGTCATGAACACCCTTCACGAAACCATCAGGGGGCTTTATGCCACCGGCGACATCATCGGTCTATTCTTCAACAACTACCCGTCCTTTACCGGCCAGACCCGCAATGCCGTGTTCGGCCTGCTTGCGGGACAAGGCTCAGTCAGGGATAATTAGCCGGACATTAGGCAAGGCTCGCCTCGGCTGGCACAAGAGAAGTAGTCCAGGTCTATGGATCCAAAATTCCGGGTTTGCATGCCGCCGGACCCCAATCCGGTAACTCCGAAACTCAAGGCACCTGCCGGCGCCTGTGACACCCATTGCCACATCTTCGGCCCGCAACATGCGTTCCCTTATTCGGAACAACGGCGTTACACCGCACCCGCTGCTCCGGTCGAACATTACCTGCTGATGCTCGATGTCTTAGGTGTTGATCGTGGCATCGTTGTCCAGCCCAATGTCCATGCTACCGATAATCGCGTGTCACTGGACGCCATTGCCAAAGGCGGCGGGCGGCTAAAGGGTGTTGGGCGTATCGACGACGACACAACAGACAATGAATTGGCAGATATGGATGCGGGCGGGATCTGCGGGATCCGCTTCGAATTTGTGCGCGGGCGACAGGGCAGCTCTGACCTCGACCTATTCGACCGCATGATTCATCGTGTCCGGCCACTCGATTGGCATGTGGAATTGCATGTCGACCCTGACGTATTTGTTGAATTGGAGGACTGGTTCCGAGCGCTCGACATAGTTTGTGTGGTCGATCACTTTGCCCGCATTCAAACCAGCGAAGGGATCGGTCAGCCAGGGTTCAAGCTGCTGCTGGATCTGATGCAACGTGACAATTACTGGACCAAGATCAGCGGCGGCGACGAACGTACTACCTCACCTTGGCCGTATGCAGAGGTAATGCCCTTTGCCCGTGCCTTGATCGACGTAGCGCACGACCGCCTGATGTGGGGGACTAACTGGCCCCATTCAAACATTTTTGAGTTGGGGCAAACCCCCAATGATGGGCTTTTGCTCGACCTGATGCTGAACTACGCGCCTGACGAAGAAATCCGCGACAAAATCCTGGTCGACAATCCTGCGCGGCTATTCGGCTTCACGGATTGAAGCTAACTTAGCTAAGACTATAGGGGCCCTAAACGGTCTATTTATCCTCGATAGTGTCGCGCACTGTGTGGGCAAGGTTTATAGGCGCGCAGGGAACTGGACATGAGCAACCCCTTGATGTCGGAACGCATCTCCTGAATCGCCGTGTCACTCGTCCTCGGAAGGTAGCCTGGGCAAGGCAACATTACCCGCCTGGAGATCCCTTTCCTCGGCAAATAGTTTGACCGGAACCTGGGGGTTGGTTAGCGGTGGCAACCCATATGATTGCCAATTCTCTAGCGCCTTTTCGAGATATTTTCGTGGCGGTAGGGAGGTTGCTGGGTATGGTTTGTAGGCTCTGGTGGCATCGATAAACATCTTCATCGTCGTGTGTTTGTAGCGCCCCTGCATTTCTCGCTCTTCCTCAAAATTTTTGAACACTGAATAATCGTTACCCACCGGATCCATGCCTTCTATGAACTGCACGCCGCAACGTTCGCGGAGCATAGTTGTCCGAAAAGTGACCGCCCAGAAAACATCATCCCAGTTGTAAACGTCGATATCGTCATCGACGACAATGATGATCTTAGGGTTGGCCTTGACCATGGTCGACAAAGCATTGGCGACCCGTCGCGGATGTCCGGGACTGGTTTTTTTGATGGAGACGATGATGGCGCGCTGGGTCGCTTCGGGAACATGGATCGCGACCACACCGCCTACCAGTTGGTTTAAAACACTGAGCAGATACCCCTCATCGGCTATCTGGCGCAGCTTGCTGCTTTCGCTGGGGGGGAACTGGCTGATAAAGCATTGCAGAATGGCATCGTTACGGTGGGTGATGCAGGTGATTTGGAACACAGGATTGAGGCTGCCCGGGCCCTGGTTGCCCGTGTATTCACCGAATGGCCCATCCCATCTATATGGCTTTTCCGAAGCAGGCAGAAGGCGCCCCTCGATGACAATTTCAGCAGTGGCCGGCACCTCCAAATCTACGGTCTCGCAGGGAACTAGCTCCAGCGCCTTGCCTTTCAGCGCCCCGGCTACGGCAAGTTCGTCCATATCGGCAGGAATGGCATTAACTGAAACTAGGCCAACGGTGGGCTCGACACCCAAGACCATGGCAACTTCAGTTGCCTTACCACGCGCCTCGTTGGTCTTGAAGTGAGCACGGAGCCCTGATGCGATACCCGGCCGGATGCAGATTTCCGCCTTCTCGCTGATGATCCGATTGCGATAAGTGCCGACGTTCCTTATTCCAGTATCGGGGTCCTTCGAAATGTGGAATCCCGAGGTGATAAATCCATGTCCTTGGTCCCATCCAGGGTCCTTTTCCGGCGTCCAAACGGGAAAGGGCAATTTATGGATATCGATATCGTCCCCGACCAGAATGTTCTCCTTGCAAAGCGCGCCCTTACCATCGGCTGTGATAGAGGGGGCAATGGGACTTTTGAGCGCGATCTCCCACTTTTCATGGGCCAATGTCAGGATTTCTGCTCTCGGCAGGTCGGCATCAAGTCCCATAGCGATGGCATAGGATTTATAGCTTGCACCCATGGCACCAACAACCACGGGAAAATCGTAGCCCTTGACGTTGGAGAATCGCAGGCCGTATCTGTCTCGTTCTTCGAGCCCCAGATAGATCCATCTCATGACAGCGCTAATTTCCCAGTTCTTATCAACCGGTTGAGAGACTTCCTTGAGCAGACCGTGTTTTTCGACCTCCGCCAGATATTCCCTGAAATCGTCAAACTGCATCTTCATCTCCCTTCATCGATGGGTGGAGTCCCATCCTTTCATTATAGTTCATCACGTCTTGCGCTGAGCCAATGGAAATTTAGCACAGCTATGGCGAATGGAAACGCCCCCACTTACAGTGTCTTTCCACCACCGCTCAGGACGTATGGAAATCCTGGGATTTTTACGTACCCATCAAGGTAAAGAGGGTAATTATAAAAATAATTAGATCCGTATCACGAAGAATCGCTTAAACTTTCTACCAGATAGCGGCCAAGGTAACCCTAATGATGATAATCACGGAGAACTAAGATGGCAACGGACCAGCAAATTCCCCAAGACGGGTTCGATGACGAGCTTAAGGTCGAGAGCATGGAGGGGCATTGGGTAGAGGGATCCAGTGAGGAGGAGAGCCAAACCTATTCCATGGACCCCCACACCACGGTGGTGCCCCATGTTTGGAAATGGGATGTGATCCATCGGCATTTGCTGCGGGCGGGGGAAATCCGTGGTCTCGCAGGAATGGCGGATAGGCGGACGTTGCGCCTGATTAATCCGGCTTATAAAGATTTGCCGGTTCGGCGCCACAGGACGACCACCCATACCATCCAAATGTCTGTCCAGCTCTTGAAGCCGGGTGAGCTTGCCAGCAGCCACCGCCATAACTTCGGTGCCTTTCGCTTCATCGTCGAAGGACAGGGTGCATACACCGTGGTCGATGGCGAAGAGTTTCTCATGGAACCTGGTGACCTAATTCCCAACCCGCCGATGCACTGGCATGGGCACCGCAATGATGCCGAGCCTATCATTTGGCTGGATGGTCTCGACTACCCTCTGATCCATACCTTGCAAGCCACCAGATGGGGACCGTTCCCAGGTGATTTCCAGAACATCAAGGCAGATTCGGAATCGTCACGGCACCGGACCGGATTGGTGCGTCCGGTGTGGGAGGATGGTGTCACCGCACCGCTCTGTTACAAGTGGAAAGACACCTATGAGACCTTGAAGGCCCTCAAAGAAGGAGATTGCAGCCCCTATGACGGCGTCGCCCTTGAATACATAAATCCGGTCAATGGCGGCCACACCTTCCCCACCATGGGGTGCTGGATTCAGATGATCAGAGAAGGTGAAAAGACCAAGACCCATAGGCACAACCACACGACCATCTATCACGCCTTCCGCGGCAACGGCACGACTGTTATTAATGGCGAGAAATACGATTGGAAGCAGGGTGATTGCTTCGTGGTGCCATTGTGGGCCTGGCACAGCCATGAGAATGCTTCCAAAAAAGACGAGGCCATCCTGTTCTCTATGAACGACCAACCGATGATGGAAGCTCTCAAGCTCGCCGCCGAGGAGACACATGACTGAGCTGGACAGCAGTGCCAATGTGACAATGCCCAGCCGGCCTTTGAATTATGGTGGGCGCGGTTGGGATTGAACCAACGACCCCTACGATGTCACCGTAGTGCTCTTCCGCTGAGCTACGCGCCCGATCTAATCCATAGGCCCCACCAGGGCCCGGGTTATAGCCTATTCAGCCCAACCGGCCAAGACCCGACATCGACCGGGTTCACGTCAGTGGGCCCCTCCTCTAAACATGGCAACATTCTCTCGCAAAGGATGAATCTCTTATTATTTTTGGACAAAATATATTATTTTTTCAGCCTCCAGGACTTAGTGGCCCATTCTGAGCTGATTTGGCCGGGATCGCAGGTTAGGTGCGGAAAACCGCCAGGTGGCACGCTGGAGCCGTGACTCAGGCGCGCGTATGGGCTAAACCTCAAGCATCATGACCAGCCAGACGGAAGCCCCCGATAAGCCCTATGCGCTGCAATCCAAAGAGGACGGAGTCTTCGCCATCCAGCTGCCGGACGACCACATCCTACCGGCGGTTTTTGCCTCTCCCCACAGCGGCACCGACTACACGCCGGATTTCAAGGCAGCCTCGCGTCTCGACGACTTAACATTGCGCAAATCCGAAGATAGTTTCGTCGACGAAATCTTCGCCGCCGCACCGGAGATGGGCGCGCCCCTGATCAAGGCTTTATTCCCGCGCGCTTATATGGACCCCAACCGGGAGCCCTTCGAGCTCGACGCCGAAATGTTCGCTGACCCCTTGCCATCCTTCGTCAACACCCATTCCCCGCGGATTGCCGCCGGGCTCGGCACCATCGCTCGGGTTGTGGCCAGCGGCGAGGAAATTTATCGAGGCAAGCTGACCTTCGCCGAGGCCACTGACCGCATCAACCGGTTCTATCGGCCTTACCACCGGGCACTCCAGACCTTGGTGGAAGAAACCCGCGACTCTCTCGGTTGGTGCCTTTTGATCGACTGCCATTCAATGCCATCAGTGGGTGGGCCCATGGATCAGGACCCCGGCATGGCGCGGGTGGATTTTGTGCTTGGGGATTGTTACGGAGCATCGTGCGACGGCGCCATCACCCGGCATGTGGAAACCGTGCTCGGCGCCTCGGGCTACACTGTGACGCGCAATATCCCCTATTCAGGGGGCTATACCACCGTCCATTACGGCCGCCCGTCGGTAGGTATCCATGCCCTGCAGATCGAAATCAACCGCAGCCTCTACATGGATGAAGGCAACTATACCCGCAGGCCCGGGCTCGACGACCTTGCCCGATGCATGAAGAGTCTGGCCGGATCTCTTGCCGGACTCGCCGATCCCCTCGCCAAAGCCGGCTGAGGCGCTTCCCCGCACCTTTTCCTGCCAAATTATAACGACAGAAATAATCTCGAAAAAAAGGCCACGCGTAAGCATGGCCTTTAGAGTGTAGGGAGGAAACACCCAAAAAAGGGCGTGCGCTGTAGCACCTGACGGAACTAACGTCGCAAGTAAAATTTCCCACAGACAAATAGGAATGTCAAATATTTTATATAAGAGTTAACAATATTTCACAGTAAGTTAACCAATTCTCGGCTAAATTATAGCCTGAAGGCGGCAGGAATCAAGGCATGAACACCTTTTGTTCCCGTCCAACCGCGCCGCCTACAATTACAACCACAATTTCTATTACGTGGCACGTTTCCCACACGACTGCAGCGATCCAAGAGTTCATGGTCCCTGGCCGCAAGCATGTAACATTCGTCTAATCTGGAAAATAACTGCCCTATTGGCGCCGGGGAATGCGGCTGTGGAGCAGAGAATGGCACCATTCCACAACGCTAGCTCCGCTCACCGCCTAGCGCTAGACGCCACTAAACACGTGCCGATAACGGCGATCAGAGCCAACATCACGAATCCCCCGGTGTAACCAAGGCCTCCGGCGAGCAGCAGGCCGAACAGCCCCGGCGCGACAGCAATCCCCCCGAAGGTGATGAACACTGCCCCAGCAGTAGCTATACCCACCTGGCCCGGCGGCGCGATCCGTGCAAACTCCGCCAAGAAGACACCATTCCAACCGATCGCCGTAGCTCCGAACAATATAACCGTGGCGTAAAGCGCCAGAGGTGGCCAATCTGACGCAAACCCGGCCGTCCCCAGCGACGCACCGGTCATGGCGATGCCAAGGCCTATCAGCAACCGATGCGCATCGACGACAGCACCCGATGCCGCACCCCAAACGATACGGCCTACTACCCCCGCCAACTGAGCCGCCGCCAGCACCAGGCCCGCGGCGATCAAATCGAGGCCAACCACCTCGATTAGAAAGGTAACCAGGTAGGCAATCATCGACATCTGCACCGCCGAAAATGAAAACGACATGAACGCCATGCGCCGGAGAATAGGTTCGCCAAGAACCATCCGTATTGGCTCAAAAAAACCGCCATTACCTTGCTCTCCGAGCGCACGGTCGTGATCCAGCTGGCGGCGCAACGGCTGCAGCATGGGAATGGCTGTCAAACAGACTATGGCGATGGCGATGGCCGCCCCGCGCCACCCCCATGCCAAAACCATGGGAGGGACTAATAGGCCAGCCAGCGCGCCACCGGCAGGTACGCCGGTCTGTTTGATGGAAAACACCAGGGGCATCAGGCGGGAAGGCGTTGTACGAGCTAGGATATAGGAACTGGCCGGCGTCACCGGGCCGTAGGCGAGTCCCATAAAAAGCGCGGCGAGCACGACCAGGGCCAACATCCCTGTAGACAATATCAGCAGTGCCAGTGCCGCCGAAGCCAAGCCCAATTGGGCCATGCGGATCGGCCCGAAACGCCGCACCCCATGGCCACCCAGGATGGCACCAATCATGGCGGTGGAGAACACCGCCGACATGTAGAAACCGATACTACCAGGCGCGACACCGAGATCGAGGGCCAAAGGCACAGCGAAAACTGGTACTGCAAATCCTGCCGTGGTCACCAAGATCTGGACAACAGTCATAGTGACTAATGGCACCATCATGGCACGGGCACTGGGAACGGCTGTACTTGGGTTATTTTCCATGGCCTTAAAAGTGGTATGGTCTAGTGACTCGTTGATCGAGATAAACAATCAGATGCAGCGCCCATACCCAGCGGGAACGGTCGCCAAATGCGGGGAGAAGCTAGTGTAATGGCTGAGAAGCGGCAAGTCCGCTATTCCTCCAACGTCGAGATTGCCGGCGAGCTCCTGGAGCTTGACGGTAAGACAGTGCTGGACGTGGGCTGCGGTGAAGGTCGTTTCACCCGTATCCTCGCTGCCCGAGCCAAATATGTAACGGGCATCGATATCAACCAGGTTTCCCTTGATCGTGCTGTAGCCAAGACCGCCAATACGGACGCACGGGTAACCTGGCGTAACGGGCGGGCCGAAGATTTGCCCTTCATTGATGCCAGCCTCGACGTGGTGGTGTTTTCCAACTCCCTTCACCACGTCGCCCTAGACATGATGAATAATGCCATAATCGAAGCATGCCGGGTACTCAAGCCGGGGGGCTTGCTCTACGTGATGGAGCCAGTCGCCGCGGGTAACTATTTTGAGGCGACACGCAAGGTCAATGACGAAAGCGAAGTGCGCGAACATGCCAAGGCCGCCATAAATGGCGCCGCATCACGCGGGTTCACGCCGGTCACCGAGGTTATCTATCACGCCAAGCGCAACTTTGATTCGTTTGAGGAATTCGCCGATGAACAAAGCCGGCGGAGCGAGAAACGCAGGAAGATCATAGATGCCGACCGCGCCGTGATCCGAGAATTTTTTATCAATGCCGCGCGTAAGAACGGCGGCAAGCTCTGGTTCGACCAAATTTCCAGGGTCAACCTGTTCAAAAAGTCAGCCTGACATGCCTACATCCACCACTGGCGATTTTCCATCAGGCTATATTGTTCGAGCCCAACCTGACCGGCAAGCTCTTGGGCCAGATTAAATGCGTATCGTTCTCGTCGGTCAGATTGAATTTCCAGGTCGCCTATATTGGAACCGATCTTGAGCAGGAGTCCGACCTGCTTCAGAAGCTCGTGCTCGACTGTCCTCGTTTCGGATTCCAAGTTCTTCTGACGCACCGCTTGAACGC
>Ga0315336_1005288_pt1 | contig 14261 bp, 13 predicted proteins | sample ASW5metaG_FD_204512 | JGI IMG/M metagenome (GOLD analysis project Ga0315336, IMG submission 204512) | Ammonia-oxidizing marine archaeal communities from Monterey Bay, California, United States - ASW #5 | ecosystem: Environmental > Aquatic > Marine > Intertidal zone | place: USA: California...
GCTCGCCATAAAAATGCACCCGAACACCGCATGAAACAATATAAGCCAATGATTGTGGAAGTGAATATCGACAAATAATGACATAGCCAACAGAGAGACCGCACCAACCATCAAACCTCTTGTCACAGCTCCGGCTGTCCAACCAATAGCAAGCTCCAGCGCACTTAGAGGTGGCATTAGTACATCAACAATATTCCCCTGCACCTTGGCTACTAAGATTGAAGTCGACGTGTTTATAAATGCATTCTGGATCATACCCATCATTATCAGGCCGGGCGCAAGAAATTCAATAAAAGGAACCCCAGCTACAGAACCACGCAGATCGCCAAACGCAAACTTGAAAATAAGAAGAAACAGCAAACTAGTTATAACTGGAGCACCTACCGTCTGCAGCGGAATTTTTGTAAAGCGCCTTACTTCTTTCATATACAATTCCCAAAGACCAAGCCAGTTGACCGCGCCTACATCGCGCGGCTGCGGGATGGAAAATGGTTTCTGAAGCAGTTTCTTGTTCACTTTTTCCTCATTTATTATTGAGTGCACCATTTAGGCTGCACAGGACCATAAGGCAAGGGTATAAGATGATTTATGGTACTTACTAACATTCCGGCCAGCGTTGGAACACCTCGTAAGTCAAAAAGCGGTCGAACACGCCAAATACCCCGACGCAGCACAAAAAAGTCTCTCGATAATATCGCGCGTTTTCACCTACAGAGATTTGCAACTAGTGCACATAACTTACGTGTTGTTCTTATGCGCTCAGTGCACAAATCGGCCCAGTTTCATCAACTAGATATCAACGAAGTAGAAACTTGGGTGGATGATATCATCAAGCGGTTTCTGAAGTCGGGCTTGCTCGACGATTATGTATATGCCCGTGGAAAAGCAATAACAATGATGGCTCGTGGCAGCTCAATGGTTCGTATCCGTAGCCTACTAGCCGCCAAAGGCGTTAGCAGAAGTGTGGTTAAGAAAACTCTTATTGACCTTTTCGCGGAGGATAACGACATAGCTCTTAAGGCCGCTCTAAAATTCGCACGTCGGAGACAAATTGGGCCGTATCGCCGTGCATTTGAAATCGAGAGAACAGAAGAAAAAAGAGAGCTCTCCATCCTAGCAAGAGCCGGTTTTCCATATGGGATCGCTCGTCAAATCGTCTATGCCAACCGCAATGATTTTACAGACTAACCCAAGGCCTGATTGATTCTCTCTACACTAGGCGTAATTTATGTTCCGAAAACATGATTCCGTTGTTTTTTATTAAAGCAAGGGCCAGCTCTTTGCAGCAAAGCTTATAGCTGGACACACGCGATAGCTGTCCGTGCGGGCGCTGGAACTCGCCCAACCCAAACGTGGCATTAATTCTTAAGATAGGCTACCACAGCATCGGTCCAATCCTGGGGCTGTTCATCGATAATATCATGCGTGCCATTATCCAGTTCTTTGTAATCCATATCTGGGCGCATTTCATGGGCTCGCCTGGCAATATCGTATAAATCGTCTCCCGTATTCGTGAGGATCAGCGTCGGTACCGTAATACTCTCGAAAGATGGTATCATATCATATTCAAAAGCCGCCTTATGGCCGTACCATGCCGTCTCACCTGCCCACAGTGATTGCATAACCCCCTTCTGCATGGCGTCGAGATCAGAATACCCCGGTGTAGCGGCGCAGCGCCGTTCCCAGAGGATTTTCAGATGACTACCGTCGGACTCTATTGGCAATGCTTTTGGCTTGTCTACGCGCTGAGCGCGTTCTTCTAGGGAATAAAGAGGAGGACCATTCAGTATAAGCTTCACAACTCGCTGCGGGTGCTGAACTGAAAATTCGCAAACGTTACATGCACCGGTATGGTGACCAAGAAAATTAGCCTTATCCAGTCCCAATTTTTCCATAATAGGTGCAAACATCGTAGCGTAATCACCAACGGATGGCCTCCGGTTAGGCACGTCTGACATCCCAAAGCCAGGCGTATCAACGCCGATCGCCATTATACCGGCTTCCGCGAGTAACGAGTATACTGCTTGGAACATGTTAGACGAGCTAGGCGATTGATGGGACAAAATGAGCGGGATGCCCTTTCCAAGAGTCCGATAATGAATCTGCCCTGTTGGGCCCGTCACATAACCCTTACGCAACATCATAGACCATTTCTAAGCACGAAGTCGGCCACAATGTTCGCCCATGCTTCCGCTTCGTCAAAGACGACGTGATATGTCCCGCCAGACATCTCAGTATATTCAAAGTCAGGTCTTAGAAGGACTACCTTCTTATCCGCACCGTGCAGAGTATCACCTGTGTTGGAAATCACTAGTGCGGGAGGCTTGAGCTCAAGGATAGCCTTTTCCATGTCGTATGAAAACGCCGCATGGTGACCGAACCATTCTTTTTCGCCAGCTAACAGCGTTAGAAGGACCCCCAAATGCGTAGCTTGGAGGCTAGCCTCTCCCTTGCTAGCTCCGTAGATTGTCTCCCAAAGCATCGTAAAGTGATTACCAGTGGTCTGCGGAGTTTGATCAAAATGTGGCCGGGACAAGCGGTCTTGCTGCTCCTGACTAGTTAACAGGGGACAACCGTGCAAGAGTAACTTTGATACTCGGTTAGGATGAGCGTGTGCAAACGCGCAGGCCACGCTTGCACCTGTATGATGACCACAAACAGCTGACATATCCAATCCTAGATATTCCATCACGGGTAGTACAGCACTTGCATAGCCCTCGGCTCCAGGGGGCTTATCAGGTCCGTCAGAATTTCCGAACCCTGGGAGATCAATGGCAATAGCTCGCAGTCCTCGAGCAGCCAAAACGGGTAAAGCGTTATCAAACTGTCTTGAAGACCAAACCATCTGATGCAGAAGAATTAATGTTGGGCCATCGCCATGCTCAACAAAGTGGATTTGTCCAAACGGTCCGTCACAATAATCTTTGCGATAGGTCACAGAGCTCTCCTTAGTGCAAATTCCCCAACAACTCTAGCCCAGTTCTCTGCGTCATCGTAAACGTATTGGAATGTACCACCCTCAATTTCTAGAAAGGCAAAATCACTCCTAACTGCCGCAAGACGTCTATCGCTTGGATTCAGCATATCTCCAGTATTTGAAATCAGCAGTGTCGGCGCGGTAATAGCTCCGATGGCCGTTTCGATGTCATAGGTGTAGACGGCGTTATGCCCATGCCATTCTGTTTCACCTGCCATAAAATAGAGCAGAGTGGATAAATGGGTAATTTCATCACTAGCCTGCTGATCACCAGCTTTTCTCAGCATGTTCCATAGCCCAGTGAAATGACTGCCATCCGCTGCAATAGGCTTAGTGCCATGACCAGCCTTAGCGCGAGCGGCCCTTTGTTCTGCCGTATAATAGGGCACCCCATGAATAATCATCTTGGACACGACTTCAGGATACCGATGCGATACCGCGCAAGCTACTGCTGCACCGGTATGATGCCCACAAATCACGGCCTTCTTAAGACCGAGATAATTGAGGAAAGATGGTACAATTGAAGCATATTCGTCCATAGTGGGTCCATGGTCTGGGGCCATCGACATGCCATAACCCGGAAGGTCTATCGCTAGCGTCCTTAATCCTTGCTTGGCAAGAAGCGGTTGCACTGGCCGAAACTGCAGAGATGACTGAACCATTTGGTGGATTAGTACGATTGGAACCCCAACCCCCTCATCGACAAAGTGCAGTTGGCCAAATGGCCCATCGCAATATCCTTTGCGCATCCCTACCCCTCTCGTTCCTTTATGTAATCGGTCACTGCCACTGCCCAAGACTCCGGATTTTCAAAAATTATGTGGTATGTGCCACCCTCTAGTTCCATATAGGAAAAATCTGGTCGCATTTCCATTATCTGCTGCGCTATCGCGTGAAGAGAATCACCGGTATTTGAAATGATTAATGTTGGCGGCACTAGTACTTTTATCACTGGTTCCAGATCAAATTTATATGCCGCGTGATGGCCAAACCATTCATTAGGTCCGGCCCAAAAAAACTGCACAACTGACCAATGGATCGCCTCGGAAGTTGCCTGACTACCAACCACATTGTCAGCAACCTTCCAGCGTTCAGTAAGATGGCTACCATCTTCCTTTGGAGTCTGGTCGAAATGCGGCCGCGACAACCTATCTTGCCGCCGTTCCTCGTCATATAGAGGAGCACCGTGGAGAATCAGCTTATCAACCATCCCCGGATATTCTAGAGCAAACGCTGCCGCAATTGACGCTCCTGTGTGATGGCCACACACACACACACGCTCGAGGCTGAGATGCTCCATCACCGCTGGTATCACTTCAGCGTAATCCTCCACTCTAGGAGACCTGGTAGGCCCGTCTGACATGCCAAAGCCTGGGGTATCTATGGCAATACTCCGAACACCTCTATCAGATAGAAAAGGTTGCGCCTTAGAAAACTGTAGAGAGGACCAAGCAGTCTGATGCAACAGGAGCAATGGGATGCCGTCACCCTGCTGCCGATAATGAACCTGGCCCATCGGGGTATCTGCATAGCCCTTGGTTACAGACCAACCGTTTCCGTTTTCTCCATCAGTCAAAACTACTCACCTCCACATTTACTCAAGTTTCCCAGTAATTGCATAAACCGTTTTAAGGCCAGATAACAGGTTCTGCGCTTAAGGCTACAAGCCCATATGTATGATTACTAACCAGCCATCAAGAACCTTACCGTTAAAGAGTAGAACAAAACCTTTTTCTTACCACTCCTCCACAATCAGGCATGTTTATTTTCAGTCGTGATGCATACCGTTTTTTTTCAGCATTACAGTGTATAAGAGATAGTTTATGCCTATCACGACTAAGCCTGAGACTATTACATCGCTTAAAAAATGAGCACCCTGAGCTATTCGTACAATTCCCATTAAGCATCCAAACAATACACCGGCAAAGACTAGAGTTGAGCGCCAGGAAACTGGCACCAGAAAACTATAAGCAGTGAACCAAAAAGCAAAGGCAGCGTGCCCAGAGCTGAAGGAACAGTTGCTAACGCATTGATCTGAAATCCAGAAAGGCTGACTATATAATGCATCTCCGCCAAATTCTTCGATTTGCCGTGGACGCGCTCGACCCCAATAAGACTTAAGAATAGTCTCCACCACCAAGCCAGGACCGATTGCAAGCGTTAGCCCCAAATAAAGCATACCGTAACCGTTTAGACCGAGATAACATTTTCGTCGCAACCAGCCCGTGGCCCAAACCAGCACAGTTCCTGCGACAAAGACCATCATTATTCGGGGTACACCCTTACGCAGGAATTCCATGATACCTGACCGTTGGTCGTAGAATCCTTCATTAGACCTATAAAACCATCCGCTTACAGTTAAGTCAGCCATGGCAGCTCCAACCAAAATAAGGACTGCAGCTAAGAACCAGCTTGCTGGATGCTTGAGAATGGGATGGATGAATTGCTCAATCATTCGATATAACCCTGGAAACCTGAAAGAAGGTAAGCCCTCAATTCGAGGCTGTGTCCCGGATAATCCGAAATCGAAAAAATCGACAACGGCCGGGAATTTCTAAATGCCCAGTCAGCATATCCTGGCCAATCATGACGAATTATGTATATAAAATCGCCACCTATATGATCTGTCATATTAGTAGACATCTCATAGTGATTGTTCATAGTCCGCCGAGGATTCCACATGACCGCATTATGGGGGTGAGGACGCACGTAATAAGTGAGTTCAGCCATAGTAGTACGGTCGTCGAAAAGAAACTTCGCTCTTGGGAATTGAGCACCCAAAGCGCTAGCCCAGGGCCCAGCACCGTCCCAGCCCCGGACCCGGGAAAGAGGGTCAATCAACTTGACTATGGGAATTCCTGTCAGCTGAACGATCAAAGTATAATTGTACAGTAGGGTACCGGCCAGGATGTGCAGCGCCGTAGAGGTTCTCAACCAGAACTCACGGCCACAACTGAACAACCAGCCGCATACCCAGACGGTAGCGGCAACGTAGGCAGGTGCCGCCCAATTCGCATGGGCTCGGGATAAAAAGGCCTGCCCGGAAATCAAAAACAGGATCGGTAGACTGAACGAGGCTAAAAGACGGTTAGCATCACCATCCGTATCCAAATCCTTTGTCTGATGCAACAGCGCTAGCCCCGCATAAACCAGAGATAATAGCAAGAATGGCCCAAATACGGCGAATTGGGATCCAATGAATGCAATTAACTCTATTGGATTGAAAAGTTCACCGCCGAGATTAATATTTTCTCCAAGATGTATGAAGCTCAAAAAACCCCGTTCTGAGTTCCACAAAATGTTTGGGCTAAAAAGCAAACATGCCAGCGCCAAAGCACCCCATAGTCCGCCTTGGCGATGCAAACCTAAACGTCTGCCGGACCATGCACCGTAGAAAAAGAGGCAAAGAACAAAATATGCCATAGCATACTTACTCAGAGCGCCAAATCCCATCGCGATCCCAAGCCCAATCCACCAAGCTGGACGATTAGTATTCAGTGCACGGACAAGACAAACAAGTGCTAACGCCCAGAAAAATAACAGGTATACATCAGTAGAAATTAGAATCGCCGAAAAGCTGACGCCAGGTAATATTATATACGTAAGGCCGGACCAAAATCCGACTCGGGCTCCGTAAAGGTCTCGGCCAAGCACAAATATCAGAACCGAGGTTCCTAAATGAAAAAACGGTGCGCTCAGCCTTATGCAAGCTTCGCCATCTCCACACAAAGTAGTGGTAGCAGCAATAATCCAAGCAATAAAGGGCGGTTTAGAGAAGTAGCCAAAGGCTAATTTCTGCGACCAGGTCCAGTACTGAGCTTCATCGAAAAAAAGTGGGAAAGACTGACCGAATAAAACTGCCACACGAACAAGTGTAATCGCGGCAGCTAGGATAAGAAAGCCGACCAACCAATGCCTTTCTTCCACATTCGTTAGTGAAACTTCCGACTCTGTATGGGATTTATTAGCCATCCTCTCGGTGTAATAAATAAGATAATCCTAGTAGACCAGCAACCGTAGCTGGCGCCCAGGCAGCCAGTGGCAACGGTAACGTGGCCGACAATCCCAACGCATAGGTCACTCTAGTAAAAAAATAAAGCATGAAACCAGCTGCAATTCCGGCAATACCCCGTGTGGTCCACCCCCCAAGCCGATTATTGGTCGTTAGATAAAACGAGGAGGCCACGAGTATCATAGCAACCAGCATAAACGGTGATGCTAATAGAGAATGCCAATAGAGTCGGTGCGGCAGAGCAGAAAACCCAGCTTCTTGGGAAAATTGAATGAACTGTGGCAACTCCCAAAAGGAAATTGTCTCCGGAGAAGCAAAACTTTCCTGTATTTGAGTAATACTAATCGAAGTAGGTAGACTAAATACCCTGTGTAGTGTGGATTGTTTGTTAGGCACAATTTCCCATGCAGTCTCTAAAACGAATGCACCCTCCTCAAGTCTTCCTACTTCGGCTTCGAACCGCCGCTGGAAGCGGTTGCCAGTTTTCATTTCGAATATAGAAATGCCCTCCATGACTAAAATAGTATTTTCCCGTTTCACATAGTGAGCATGGACAACAGTTTGGTGGCCATCTTGATTTTCGCGCACCCACAAACCACCCTGGCTAATGTTTAGTGGACTTTCTTGCTGAAAAATAATTTCGTCCTCCAACCTTTCATACGTTTCATAAAGACTAGCAGAAAAAGGATGAACGATAGTCAAATTCAACACACCGAGCACAGCCGTAAGAATTAACGTGGGCGCCAGGAACTGCCAGACGGAAACCCCAGCAGAACGAATAACTACTAGTTCATGATTGCGAGCAAGCCTATATAGCGCAAACATCATGCCGAGCATTACAGCAAACGGCAGTGCGTCTTGCACCGTGTGCGGAAGCTTAAGAAATGCCATCCCCAATAACAAACTCATTCCTATATTTTCGTTGGTAACACTGCGTCGCAACAATTCGATCATATCGAAAAGAATGATCAAGCCCATTGCAATTAGAAGTACCGCCCCCAAGGCTAGTAAAAAGTGCCATCCAATGTAGATGGATAAAGTCGGTGACAAACGGTTCAAGGCCTTACACTCAAACTATTAAAAAGGCTAGGATAACAAAAATTTTGACATGTCGCAGCGATTACACTCAATGTACGAAACAATTGACCAATACGGGGACGACGTATTGAATGGGGTATAGGATGATTCAGGGTTCATAACGCATGTTTGGTCTAATGGCGCAAGTAATCTGATGGTTAAGCTTACAAAGATATATACTCGCAAAGGTGACGACGGCAAAACCTTGCTGGGCAATAACAAGCGTGTCTCAAAGCACAGCGTGCGGGTGGCTGCATACGGCACCTTGGACGAGGCAAATTCTTTTCTAGGGTTAGCACGGGCTAACATTCACCAAAACCAAGAAAATTCAGCCCTTGACGACGAACTGACCCGTATTCAGCATGACCTATTCGATTTGGGTGCGGATCTGTGCATGCCTGCCGCAAACGGCTCAACCAAGGGTAGCGACCTTCGCATTGCCAAAACGCAGGTAGAGCGCCTTGAGAACGAAATTGATTCTCTTAATCAGCAGATGGCGTCTCTTTCATCATTCGTGCTACCTGGCGGCACCCCGGCTGCTGCGCATCTTCATGTAGCTCGCACTATAGTGCGTCGAGCCGAAAGACTTATTTTTGAGCTTAACAGCAAAGAAACCGTTAATCCGATTGCCACAGCTTATCTTAACCGCTTGTCGGATTATTTGTTCGTAGCAGCCCGATTCATGAACAGAAAGGGAAAGGCAGACGTCCTTTGGAGACCAGGACAGAACCAGCAGATATAACCTACAAGAATTATGAATCATAACTTCTAGACCGCATGCTGCAATGCAGCATCTTTATCGTTGACTTAGTTTTGGCAAACGACTAGATGTGTACGCCGCGCATCGCAGAAAAGTAGTTTTTTCATGGGCGGAATCCCTATTTTCTGCACCTTAAGGCATAGTTTTCAACCGACCGGATTCAAGAATGAAAGTTCTCGTCGCCGTTAAACGGGTAGTCGACTACAACGTCAAAGTCCGCGTGAAGGCTGACAACACCGGCGTTGAGCTAGCCAACGTTAAAATGTCTATGAATCCATTTGACGAAATCGCTGTCGAAGAGGCAGTGAGAATGAAAGAGGCTGGTATAGTTGATGAAATCATCGCTGTAAGTCTCGGTGTTGCCCAGTGCCAAGAAACAATAAGGACCGCGCTGGCCATGGGTGCCGATCGAGGCATTCTCGTCATGACGGAAGAAGAGCTCCAGCCCTTGGTGGTTGCCAAAATGCTCAAAGAGTTAGTAGATCGCGAATCGCCTGATATTGTAATTCTGGGGAAACAGGCAATTGACGACGACGCAAATCAGACAGGGCAGATGTTGGCGGCCTTATTAGGGTGGCCGCAAGGCACTTTCGCATCAAAGATCGAGCTTAGTAATGGAAAAGCGAGAATAACTCGAGAAATTGACAGCGGACTCGAAATAATAAGCTTGAACACGCCTTGCATAATAACTACGGATTTACGTCTTAACGAACCAAGGTATGCATCGTTGCCCAATATCATGAAGGCAAAAAAGAAACCCATCGAAACACTGAGCCCAGTTGATCTAGGTATTGATACCGCGCCGCGACTACTTACACTCAAGGTGGAAGAACCCGAAAAACGGAGCGGCGGAATCAAGGTTTCTGACGTGTCTGAACTGATCGATAAACTGCGTAACGAAGCGAAGGTGATCTGATGACCTGTCTGGTGATTGCCGAGCACGACAATAGAGAATGCGCTCCATCCACTCTGTCCACCGTAACGGCCGCTAAGAATATTGGCGGTGATGTTCATATCCTTGTTGCTGGCAACGATTGCCGAGATGTTACCATCGCAGCCGCTAAGATTGACGGAGTTGCAGTAGTTAAGGTTGCCGACAGCAAGCATTACGAGCATCAACTAGCGGAGCCACTTGCCGACCTCATAGTTTCAATTGCGGCCGACTACACATATATCCTTGCCCCAGCGACAACATTTGGAAAAAACTTCTTACCTCGGGTTTCTGCGCTTTTAGACGTTGCACAGATATCCGACATAGCAGCCGTTGTCTCAGATGATACATTTTTGCGGCCCATATACGCTGGTAATGCCATCGCCACCGTTCAATCCATGGAAGAGAAGAAAGTAATTACTGTCCGGTGCAGCACCTTTGATAAGGCGCCCGACGAAGGAGGTGATGCTGCAGTGGAAACTATTGATGTGGAATCGAGTGCCGGCCCGTCGGAATTTATAGGCCGCGAACTGTCTAAATCCGAACGGCCCGAGCTAACGTCCGCACGTGTTGTAGTGTCTGGCGGCCGCGGCGTCGGCAGTAGCGAAAATTTTTCGCTTATTGAAGCACTCGCCGATAAATTTGGTGCAGCAGTCGGTGCATCACGCGCCGCAGTAGATGCCGGTTATGTTCCCAACGATTATCAGGTAGGGCAAACTGGCAAGATCGTTGCACCAGAGTTATATATCGCTGTGGGTATTTCGGGAGCTATTCAACATCTTGCGGGTATGAAAGATAGTAAGGTTATTGTTGCCATCAATAAGGATGAAGAGGCTCCAATCTTTCAAATCGCAGATTATGGCTTAGTCGGAGATTTGTTTGACGTCGTGCCACGTTTGACAGAAACACTCGGCTGAGGCCTCCCCACAAGGAAGATCGCGCATGAATAAGCTCTCGGGAAAGAATACGCCGGAAGCTGACGTCTCTGGTGTTCGTTCAAGAAAGAAAACACTGATTGAAACCGTTGGTGTAATTGGCGCAGGTCAAATGGGCACTGGCATCGCACATGTATTCGCACTCGCAGACTACACTGTTCACCTTAGCGACGTTAGTGAAAAACAGATTGCAAGGAGCCATGATGCTATCGGTCGAAATATGGACCGTCAGATCAAGCGCGGTATCATCGGAAAAGATGAAAAAGAAAAGGCTCTTGCTCAGATCCATGCAACTACTAAACTGGATTCGCTAGTGGGCTGTGACCTCGTCATTGAGGCTGCTACTGAAAACGAAGAGATCAAGAAACAAATCTTTAAAGATGTTTGCCCAAAGCTAAAACCCAGCGCTCTTCTTTGTTCTAATACCTCCTCTATTTCCATTACGCGTCTTGGAGCTGGGACCGATCGGCCGGAAAAGTTTATGGGCCTGCACTTTATGAACCCGGTCCCAATGATGAAGTTGGTTGAGTTGATTCGTGGTATAGCAACAGCAGATAGCACTTTTGCGGCCATCCGCACGGTAACTAAGAAACTTGGAAAGAGCCCTATCTCTTCAACGGACTTTCCTGCATTCGTTGTTAATCGTGTTCTTATCCCGATGATCAATGAGGCGATTTATGCGCTGTACGAAGGAGTGGGAAATGTTGACGCTATCGACACGGCAATGAAGCTCGGTGCAAACCACCCTATGGGGCCTCTAGAATTAGCCGATTTCATTGGTCTAGACACCTGTCTTTCAATTATGACTGTCTTATATGAAGGTCTCGCAGATTCCAAATACCGACCTTGCCCCTTACTGGTAAAATATGTAGAAGCTGGATGGCTTGGACGCAAAGCAAATAAAGGCTTCTATGACTATAGTGCTGACAAACCTGTCCCAACAAGATAGACGCGGGAAAAAAGACGCTACCCACCGTCGCCAGCGAAGAGCTCAAGCGTCATAATATCATACTTGCAGAATCACCTCCCGAAGCTAGCCAATATGGTAAGTACGTTGCATATTCTGCGCGTAAACGCTCTAAGGGCTAAGGACCTCTAGAAATATCTGTCCTGATTTGACGATTGGATTGTCATCTCGCTCTGTTGCTTGTGACTTGCCCGCCAACGATTAGAAAAAATTGTATAAAGTGAACGGAAGGGATAGCAAAGTTTCCTGACGTCGAAGACCGACACCCTTGCCAGCCATAGCCATCCGGTGATAAGCAGCCCAGAGAAATGAGCTAATAACTCAAAAAAAAACATTTTTATGCTTTGGTCCGTTATTATCTTCGGATGAGTATGGACCCCATAACACAGGTTCTCGTATGACCAGTAAAATCTGGGGTGGTAGGTTCTCAGGTGGCCCCGCCAATATCATGGAAGAGATCAACTCATCGATCTCCTTTGATAAACGCCTTGCAAAACAAGACTTGCGCGGGTCGCAAGCCCATTGCGCTATGCTCATCGCACAGAAACTTATTTCTCAAGAAGATGGTGACGCCATAATTGCGGGGTTGAAAGATATTGAAAAGGAGATAAGCGACGGTACCTTTTCATTTAAGCGCAGCCTAGAAGATATTCACATGAACGTCGAAGCGAGGCTGGGTGAACTTATTGGAGACCCGGCGGGACGCCTGCATACCGCAAGGTCGCGCAACGATCAGGTGGCAACGGATTTACGTATGTGGGTACGTTCTGCCATCGACTCAATAGATGACAAGATCGAGGTTCTACAGTCCGTTCTCATCAATAAAGCCGAAGAACACGCAAGCACTACCATGCCGGGGTTTACGCACTTACAAACTGCTCAACCTGTGACCCTTGGCCATCATTTCATGGCTTATGTTGAAATGCTTGGACGCGACCGGGGACGGCTCAAGGATGCACGCGCACGGCTCAACGAATGCCCTTTAGGTGCAGCAGCATTGGCGGGAACATCACTACCCATCGACCGTAACATGACAGCGAACCAGCTTGGCTTTGACCAGCCGATGAAAAATTCGATTGATGCCGTATCAGACAGGGATTTTGCTCTAGAGTTCCTCTCTGCAAGTAGCATTGTAGCGGTACATCTATCACGCCTAACCGAAGAAATCGTTATTTGGGCTTCTTCACAGTTTGGCTTTCTGCGGTTATCGGATGCCTACTCCACAGGTAGCTCAATGATGCCACAAAAACGTAATCCAGATGCGGCCGAACTAATACGGGCAAAAACTGGCAGGGTTTTTGGTTCCCTTCTTACCCTACTTACTGTGATGAAGGGTCTACCTCTCACCTACTCCAAGGACATGCAGGAAGACAAAGAACCGGTATTTTCAGTTTCGGACACACTGGAACTGTGTCTTGGCGCTATCACGGGTATGATTGAGGACGTCGATTTTGATCTAGTCCGGCTAAGAGAAGCAGCAAGCGACGGATATTCAACAGCGACAGACCTTGCTGATTGGCTGGTCAATAACCTAAATATGGCATTTAGGGATGCTCATCACTTATGCGGCCGCGTCGTAAGAATAGCTGAAGAAAGAGGATGTCGATTAGACGAGCTGGAACTCTCAGACCTGCAATCGATAGAGGCTAAGATCACGGAAGATGCCAGGAAAGTCTTGTCAGTGGATGCTTCTGTTGCAAGCCGAACTAGTTTTGGTGGAACAGCACCTGGCAACGTACTCTCCCAAGTAGCGCTTGCCAGGAAAAAATATTTGCGAGGGAATGCTTGATTATGACCCTTACTACTAAGACATTTTGGATGCTCTCAATTATGGCGTTGTGCACTGCTGTAGGCCTATCCGCATGTGGAAAGAAAGGTCCAGTAACGCCTCCATCGAACAGTGAGTACCCAAAACAATATCCGCGTCAATAGAGCAGCTCATGCATCATTTTCAATACAAAGACGGCATCCTTCATGCTGAGGACGTATCTCTATCTGACCTGGCGGCTCAGGTTGAAACGCCTTTTTATTGCTATTCGACTGCTACAATTGTTCGACACTACAACGTATTTAGAGATGCGGTTAACAGACTAGATGCTGACATATGCTATTCAGCTAAGGCCAATTCCAATCCAGCAGTGCTGCGAATTATCGCAAAACTTGGTGCTGGCTGCGATGTAGTATCAGGGGCGGAATTACGACTAGCTCTGAATGCAGGCTTTGACCCAAACCGCATCGTTTTTTCCGGTATAGGTAAGACCGAGATTGAATTGCGGTACGCGGTTCAGAGTAATATCGGCCAAATCAACATAGAATCCGAGTCAGAACTCAATCTGTTAAGCAAAGTAGCATCCGAGTTAGGCCAATCAGCAACCATAGCCGTAAGAGTTAATCCAGATGTGTCTGCAGATACACATGAAAAAATTTCGACTGGGCGAAAAGAAGATAAATTTGGCATTCCCATGGGTAACGCTCAGTATATCTACACTCTGGCACAGAACTTACCAGGTATCACGCCAACAGGAGTCGCCGTTCATATAGGTTCGCAGATTACTGATCTAGCGCCGTTCCGCGAAGCCTTTACGCGGGTGCGCGAATTCGT
>Ga0315336_1005289_pt1 | contig 14258 bp, 8 predicted proteins | sample ASW5metaG_FD_204512 | JGI IMG/M metagenome (GOLD analysis project Ga0315336, IMG submission 204512) | Ammonia-oxidizing marine archaeal communities from Monterey Bay, California, United States - ASW #5 | ecosystem: Environmental > Aquatic > Marine > Intertidal zone | place: USA: California...
ACCATCGACGGCACCCTGCAGCGCATCCAGTTCACGCCCGATCTCCTGCCGACCGACGTCACCGGCGTACAGATCTACAACCAGGGCGAGAACACGTTCGAGTTTCACGATGGTCCAGTTTTCGCGAACGTCGTCGTGGCGGACGAGATCAACCGAGCATCGCCGAAGACCCAAGCCGCTCTGCTCGAAGTCATGGAAGAACACCAGGTCACCGTCGACGGAATGCCGCGTCCGGTTCCTGATCCCTTCGTCGTTCTCGCCACGCAGAACCCGATCGAGCTCGATGGCACCTACGAGCTGCCCGAGGCCCAGCTCGACCGTTTCCTCATGCGTCTCCACATCGGCTATCCCGACGCGATTGCCGAGATGGAGATCCTCGACCAGCACGGCAAGCGGTGGGACCGCACCGAACTCGCACCGGTGGTCGACACCACTCGCTTCGCGCAGATGACGCGTATCGCCGACCGCGTCCACGTCGGCCCGCTCGTGAAGGAATACCTCGTCACGCTCTCCAACGCGACCCGCGTACGCCCTGACGTGCGAATCGGTGTGAGCCCCCGCGGCACCATTGCTCTGGCCAACGCGGCGCGGGCGTGGGCCGCGAGCAACGGCCGTCACTTCGTGGCGCCAGACGACATTCGCCTCATGGCCCCCCACGTGCTCCCCCACCGCATCGTCGTCACTCCCGAGGCCGAACTTCGTGGCGTCACCGGCAACACGGTGATCAACGAGGTCCTGAGCCAAACACCGGTGGACGAGACCGCGCGGAGCTGAAGCCGTGACCCCGGCCGGGCGCGGCACCCTCGCCGCCGGCATCCTCGTCTCACTTCTCGGCGTGACCGTCGGGTATCCGACGTTGACGGCCATGGGAGCCACGCTCGTCATCGCCGTCATCATCGCTCTGATCCTCGTCGGGCGACCGCCGGAGATGAGTAGCTCGCGCATCGTCCGCCCCGATCGAGTCACCGCCGGCGAACCCACCGTGACCGAACTCACCATCACCAACCACGGTCGGCGCACGAACGGAGCGTCGCAGGGCCGGGAACGTTTCGGCGACGGCAGTCTGATGATCGAGATCCCGTCGCTCGACCCGGGCGAATCCGTCGTGATCGCCAACGACATCAAGACCGACCGCCGCGGCGTATTCGAGGTCGGGCCGCTCACCGTTCGTCGTGGCGACCCGATCGGACTCGCCCGTCGGGGCGACATCAACTCCGAACTCACCACCCTGGTCGTGCATCCCCGAGTCCACGACGTGGCGCCGTTCCCCGCCGGACTTCGTCGAGACCTCGAGGGCCTGCCGTCCGGCGAAGCAGCCGAAGGTGGCATCACCTTCTCGAACTTGCGCGAATACGTTCCCGGCGATGACTTGCGGCTCGTGCATTGGCGATCGTCAGCCCGACTCGGCGAATTGATGGTCCGCCACAATGTCGACGTGCACCGACCGCGCACAACGGTGATTCTCGACACCACCCGCGAGCTCTATGACGAGGAGGCGTTCGAGGACGCGGTTCGAGCTGCCGCGAGCATCGTCGTCTCGGCGATGGGCCGCCGGTTCCCCTTCACCCTCCGCACTACCGAGGGGCGCCTGATCGACGACCGCTCATCTCGCTTGGCGGTGATGGACTTCCTCGCCAGGATCGAACCCAACGACGACGAGACCATGGATCTCGGACGCGCCGCAGTCGAGGCCAGTCGCGACCCGGCAGGCTTGTCGTGCGCGATCATCACGGGCCGGGCCGGAATCGATGCCTTACGCAGTGTCGGACCGGTCAGAAACCGTTTCGACCAGTTGACGATGGTCCGTGTCGGCAGCGACGAACGCTCGCAGGTCTACGAGTTGGCCGGCGCCTTGCTGATGAACGTGGGCACATCGACCGACTTCGCCCACGCGTGGAATCGGCGAATGCGCCGATGAGACTTCGTCCCGCCCCGACCACGACCGCGGCAACCGCGTTGCTCGTCGTCATCGCCGCGCTGCCTCTACGCGACGTCTTCGGCGATTGGACTTGGGCGATCAGTGTGATCGGAGCCGGCCTCGCAGCCTGTGCGGTCGCGAGTGCGATCGAAACGGTCCGCCCTCGCCTCTCGATATTGGTGCTCACGATTGTCACGGGAACCGGGGCCGCACTCTGGGCGCTGCTGGTGTCGCTGCGCGAAGTCTTCTGGACCGCGCCCGGCTCTTCGGCGCCATGGGCCGACCTCGCCGACGGCATCTTCAACGGCTGGGGCGCGTTGCTCGACGAACAATTCCCCCTCACCGATCCGCAGAACGCCGAGACCTTCGCGGCGTTTCTCGTCTGGTTCGCCGCCGCCGCGGCGATCCACGTGGCCGCTCGCGGCCGGAGCGCTCTCGTGGCGATCGCCGGCGGCACAACCATCCTCGGTGTGACGACAGCCGCCGCTCTCCCCCGCGGTCTGGCCCCGGCGATCATCGGCGGAGGCGTCGGAGTGATGGCCCTGTTTGCGATCGCCACGCTCACCCGAGCGCCGGACCAACAGTGGCGCGTCGGTCGGATGGTCGCGCTGGTCGCCGTGATCGGCCTCGCCGGCGGACTGGCCACCGTGGCCGGCTCTACTGTCACCTCGATCGACCGAGCGCCAGCCGATCCACGCTCGGCCCGTAGCACCGAGACCGTGAGCATCGCCGTGCCGGATGTCCTCGCCGAATTCGGTATACGGCGCGACGAGCCACGGACGATCCTCACGATCGAGAGCAATGCCCCGCTCACCGGTGTCCGTCTTCGTCTTCAGGTCTACGACGCCCACAACGGCGAGCGGTGGCTTCCGGCCGCCGAGTTCGAAAAGATCGCCGACTTCCCGGAGGTGGCCGATCTGCCGCCGGGCGAAGTGATCTCGATGACGGTCAGCATCAACGATCTCGACGGCCCGTGGATCCCCATCACCGATCGCCTGATCAGCATCGATGTCGCCGACATCCGCTGGAACGAGGCGGCGCAGGCCATCATCGCCGAGGAGCAACCCGACGAATACGAGCTCACCGGCACCGTGGTTTCCGACGCCGATCTCGTCGGTCTCGACGCCGCCCGCGACGAGGTCCCAAGCCGGATGAGTGAAGTTCCGGCCGGACTCCCGGAGCCGATCCAGGCCGTCGCCGCAGAAGTCACCGCCGATGCCAGCGATGCAATCAGCGCGATCAACGCGATCACGGCTCACCTCCGCACGCTTGGTCGCAACGAAACGAGCGCTCCCGGCAACTCCTTCGGGCGCCTGCGCGACGACTTGGCGGCGGGCACTTCCACCGGTGCCGAGCAGATCGCCAGTCTCCATGCCCTCATGCTTCGATCGATCGGAATTCCGAGCCGAGTCGTGGTCGGCTACGTCGCGACCGGTCCGGTGATCGAGTCGACCGACCTTCACGTGTGGGTGGAGGCTGCCTTTCCCGGTGGGTGGGTCGCGTTCGATCCTGTCCCGACGGTCTCCGACAGCGGCACCGAGACGGTCGACGACCCCACGGTCCCCACCACGTCACTCCAACAAGATGCGCCATTGCAAGCAAGGGCCCTGCCACGTGAACTCGGCCCAGGCGAGGATCCCGACGAGACCCAGATCGGCAGTGGCCGCGACTTCACTCTGTCCGATGCGCTCGCGTTGGCCCTCCTTCTCCTCCTCGCCGCAACCTTCGTGATGATCTCGACCCGTCTCATTCGGCGACGCCTGCGTCGACGAGCGGGCGGGGAAGCCGAGGGCCGGGTGCTCGGTGCCTGGGCGGAGATGGTCGATCGCCTCCGCGAGCTCGGAGCACCTGTCACCGAAATCACTACGACGGGCGATGTGGTCTACATGGCCCGCGAGATGGACGACACCCTCGGCACCCATGCCCTCGCGCTGGCCGAGCTTGCCGCAGTTGCCTTGCACAGCCCCGACGCATCCACCTACGAGGAAGCGGCGGACGCGTGGACGCAGCTTCGCCTCGCTGAGTCGAGGATCACCAAGGTACGGGGGCGAATGGTCGTCTCTCGCCGCTACCTCGACCCGAGGGTGCTCAGATATCGAGCGCCGAGGCCACCGGTGTCGCGCGAAGGCCGAGACCGGCCCGACATCACAACACGTTGACAAGCAGCGAGAACTCGGCGACTTCAGCCCCCGAGGTGACAGTGAGCCGCACGTTGTAGGCGCCCGGGGCCGAGAACGTCACGAGAGGATCCTCAGCGGAGCTGTCGCCCACCGCGCCCGGGTCGTCGAAGTCCCACTGCCAGGAGGTGACGGGGGGCCCTGAGGCGCTGCCGTCGAACTGGATCTGCTGCGCCGTGGCCGTCGGTCCGAATGTAAAGGATGCAACGAGCGGATCCGGGTCCAGAACGGTCACGAACACGAAGTTGGTGCCGGATATGTCGAGAGCGTCGGTGGCAGTGACCGTGACGGTCCAGCTACCAGCCGTGTCGAAGAGATGGTCGATGCTCGGGCCAACGTCTGAGCGCTCGATCGTCGTGTTGCCGTCGGTGATCTCCCAGTCCCACCTGAGGCCCGGCAGCCCTCCTGCACTCGAGGTGAGGGTGACATTCGTCCCCGTGGCCACGGTGTCGGATGGCGTTGGCACTGGAGCTGTGGGGTCCGGTCTCGGATGCACGGTGACATCGACCGTCGCTGTGTCCTGTTGCCCGAAGGGCCCTGTCACCCGCAGCTTGACCTGGTGATCGCCGGCGACGTTGAAGAAGTGCTGCCCGATCTCGGCGCCCAGCACGTAGCCGTTGCCGTCGTAGTCCCACTCCCAGGTGGCGACCGAGCCAGTGACGGTCGGCGTGAAGGTGACGGGAACCTCCGTGGTGGCGGGGGAAGGAGCAGCGGTGAGGTTCGTGATGACGGGTGCCGGCGGAACGGTGATCGTGATCTCGACCGTCGCCTCATCGTCGGGAAGCGCCGGCACCGGCGACTCGGCCGTCAACCGGATTCGGTACTTGCCGGCCGCTTCGAACGTGTGGTTCACGTTCTGGCTGCTGTACTCCCAGCTGTTGGGGCCGCGTGTGATCTCCCAGCGCCAGCTCGAGATCGGCCCCGAACCGGCGAGAACAACCCCCTTGAGGGCAACCGTGCCGACCTCAGCCGTAGCCGGAGCGGAGATTCCCACTCGGGGTGCTGGAGGGTCGACAACGTCGAACGAGCGAGTGACAGGCTCGCTGAAGTCGCCGAGCGGTCCGCGCGCTCGCACGCTGACGACATAGGAGCCACTGGCGCCATAGACGTGGCTGAATGTTCCGGTCGCGTTCTGCTCCGGGGCCGATCCGTCGCCAAACTCGATCTCGTACTGATCGATCGGTCCCGACTCGGGGTCGACCACGGCCGCGAACGCCGACGTGGTGAGCGTCGTGATGTCCCCGTCGTCGACCGGGAGTTTGAGAATGCCGCTCAGCCGCGGGGCGGCAGGGTCGACGGTGATGATCACCGGCCCGAAGTCGTCGGTGTCGCCCGTCGCGCTCGTCGCCGTGAGAAGCACGCCGAACGATCCGGTCTCGGTGTAGGTGTGGATCGGATTCTGGGCGCCACTCGTGGTGTCGTCGCCGAAGTCCCAGAACCAGCTGACCGCGTTCACCGAGTCGTCGATGAAGTTGACGGTGTCCCCGGCACGGATCGCCGAGCTCGAGACGAAGAACGACGCGATCGGCTCGAGCCGTGGTTCGACGACCACTGAGGTGGAGTTCACGCCATTGCGATTACTGACGGTCAAGGTGACGATCTTCTGGCCCGGGGTGGCAAAGGTGTGGAGCGGATTCGGCGATGTGGACGTGACACCGTCGCCGAAGTCCCAGAGCCACGCGGTCGCGTCGATCGATGCGTCGATGAACACCGTGGTATCGCCGACCCACGGCGACTCGTTGTAGTCACCGATCTGAGCGACGGGGGCCGGAAGCTCGGCCACGATCACGACCGTCTCCGTCGCAGTGTTGGTGCCGGCGGCGTTGGTCGCGGTGAGACTCAGCAGGTAGGTCCCCTCGGATGCCCAGGTGTGGGTGACACGAGCCCCAGTGGCCGTCTCACCGTCGCCGAACGTCCACACTTCGGTGTCGGGGCTGTTGGTCGAGAGGCTGCTCAGCGCAACCACGTCTCCCACCTCGATCACACCGGGCAGAGTGCCGATTGCGGCGATCGGTGGCTGTGTCGGGGGCACCACAACGATGTCGATCGACTCGGTCGACTCGCCGGCCGCGTTCTCGGCGGTCAGGGTGACGGTGAACGTTCCCTCGGACAAGAAGACGTGGACAACGTCGGCGCCGGAGCTCGTGCGACCGTCCCCGAAGTCCCACGAATAGCTCGCCGGATCTGTCGACGACGACCCGCCGAAGGCCAGGGGCGCGCCAAGATCGACTTCGGTCTTCTCGACCGTGAGCACGGCAACCGGGGCCCTCAATCCCTCGACTACTTCTATGAACACCGAGGCGCTGTGGGACCCCTGCTCGTTGGCCACAGTCAACTGCACCAGATAGCGGCCCGGCTCGGACCATGCCTTTTCGACATTCGGCGCGGTGGCGCTGGTCCCGTCGCCGAAGTTCCAGCGCCAGCGGGTGATCTCTCCATCGCTGCGGTCCTCGAACGCGATGGGTTGTCCGACGCTGACCACCGCGGCGGAGAACACGAAATCCGCGGCCGGGGGCAAGGCCACCTCAGCCGGTACCACGGTGATCGCGAGACTGATCTCGGCGTTGTCCTCACCACGTGTGATGCGAAGGGTGACGGGATAGGTGCCCGGCTCGGACCATGCCTTCTCGACCTCCGGCCCTTCCGCTCCGGTGCCATCGCCGAAGTCCCACAACCACGCCTGAGGGGCTCCGGTCGAACCGTCGACGAATCGCACTGCTTCGCCGACGACGACCGTCGTGGCGCTGAAGGCGAAGTTCGCGACGAGCGCGTCGTCGGGGAGCGCGTTGTCAGCCTCGTCGGCGGGATTCTGCAGCGTCGCGGCGAGCACGCTCGCGTCGATCACCGGAGCGTCGACACCGGTGCTGACACCCTCGGTCCCGGTGCCGTCAATGGCGCCTCCCTCTCCTTCGCCGCCGACCACGGCCGCGGTTCCCTCTTCGTCGATGACCGTGGCGATGCCGCGCTCGTCGAACGACGTGTCGACAAAGTGCACGATTCCATCGCGATCAAGGAGCGCAGCCAGAGGGTTCACACTGTCGTAGGCGGCCACGAAGTCGCCTCGCACCCGGAGATGCACATCTCCGGCGGGCAACGCCGAGTGGGCAACGGAAGTACGCCGCGAAGGATCGACGATGTGGACGACACCAGTGTTCTGTTCGGGCACATACACACGGAAGTCGGCGACCACGGGGCGACCGATCGGCCCGACGCCGTCGGGGAGCCTCGTGGCGGTGCACTCACCGTTCTCGAGATCGGCGGTGTGGACGGTCCGACCCTGCACCGCGATCACCCAGCCAACGACGCCGCTGACGACGTGGTCGGGGTTCACCACGATCCCGTCGAAGCATGCGAGCTTCGAGCCACCGGAGCTACGAACACCGTCCGCGCTCACAACGACCACATTGCCGTTCACTCTCACGAACTGGCCGGAGGCGTCGCCCGCGCCGGCTGCGCCATCGGCCGTGATCTTCAGTCGCGACACGCCGTTCTCGACCAGCGCGCCATCGCCGGCCGCGGCCGCCGATCGCGTTGTGGGGGGCACCGCCACGATGGTCGATTCGGTGACATCGAGATCGACCAAAGCGACCTCGTCGAGCGAGGAGGCGACGATGCCGTCGGGTCCGATGTCGACCATCGCCTCGGTTGCCACCACACTGCCGACCGAGCGGACCACCTCGTGAACGCCAGGGTCGACGAGGGACACCCGACCGGCCGTGCGGTCGACCACGATCACTCCGTGTTCGCGCTCGGCGAGAACCAGTTCTGCGCCTGGCTCGCCCACATTCACCCGGGCGGTGACGTCGCCGCTTCCGGCATCGATACGCACGATTTCGCCGGTCACCGGTGCCGGGATCCAGAGGCCGGTCGCCGGGGTCCGCACCTGCGTGAGGATCTCGGGGTCGATCTGGAATGCGACCGCGGCAGAGCCCAGCGTGGCAACAAGTGCCACTACGCCCGCGAATCGACTCCAACGTCTCCGCACAACTACGGAGAGTACCGCATGAGCAGCCGCTGACATGGGGCGACCGCCCTATACAACATGGTCACGCTGAGTGCTGTTGAACGGCGATCAGGTGAGTTCTTGGACCAATGCCAGGATGTCGTCGGCCACGAACCGTGGGGTTGGCGCAACGGGAAGATCGTCGCGACCGACCACTCCGCTGAGGACCAGGGCAAAGTCATAGTCGACTGATTCGGCGAACAGGCCGTCGGTCTCCGGACGATCCCCGACCATTACCCCGTCGGTGCCCAGGCGATCGCGCACGAAGGCGGCAATCGGCGCGTGAGGCTTTCCGGCCACTGTCGGAGCGATCTCGGCGCAGGTCGCAACCGCGGCCACGAGGGCGCCGTTTCCCGGCAGCAGCCCGTCGGCGTCGGGGAATGTCGAGTCGTCATTGGTGGCGATGAACCGCGCGCCGGCGCGAATCGCCCGCATTGCGGTGGTCAGGATTCCGTAGTCGAAGTCGGTGGTGATTCCGACCACAACGGAGTCGACATCGGTGTCGTCGGTGACCACGACCGCGCCGCGTTCATGGAGCGCGTGGTGGACACCATCACCCCCCACCGCGAGCACGCGCTCGCCGGGTTCCACCATCGCCGCCGCCGCCATGGCCGCCGTGATCACGAGCGACTCGGCGTCGGGGATTCCATGGAACGCCAACTTCTCGGCGACTTGGGCGGGCGTTCTGGCCGCCGAGTTCGTGACGAACGCGATCGGCGTGTCGAGCGAGCGAAGCTGAGCAACTGCTTCCGGCGCGCCGGGGACGGTCTCGACACCGCGCCAGATGACGCCGTCGAGATCGATCGCCCAGGCGGTCAGCTGACTTCCCAGGTCGGCAGACTGTGAAGGAGTTCATGCAGGTCGCCTCCGCCGATGTCGGCGTGGGCCGCGGCGAGCTGCGCATTGGCCGCCGTGCCGTAGTCGGGACGCCCCAACGCGCGAAACACGCCGATCGGGGTGGGGCTCTCGCGATCACTGGCAAGTCGGCTCAGCGCAAACGCGACCGAAGGATCCGGGCAGGTCTCGTCGTGAACGACCAGGGCGTCGAGGCCCACATCGGCCACTTCGACGATGCGGGCGAGGCCCTGATCGAGAACCACGCCGTGCTCGTTGTCGGGTCCGAAGGTGACGGGTTGACCGTGCTGCAGGTCGATCAGCATCTCGGCTCGTGCATCTTTCTTCGTGATGGTGGCGAACGCTCCGTCGTTGAAGACGTTGCAATTCTGGTACACCTCGACGATCGCCGAACCCTTGTGGTCGTGAGCCCGCCGAAACATCTCCTGCATGTGCTTGCGGTCCATGTCGTGGGTGCGGGCGACGAAGGTGGCCTCCGCTCCGAGGGCCACCGAGACCGGGTTGAACGGCGTGTCGAGCGACCCCATCGGGGTGGACTTCGTGACCTTGCCGACCTCGCTCGTCGGCGAGTACTGGCCCTTGGTGAGGCCGTAGATCTGATTGTTGAAGAGCAGGATCGTGAGGTTGACGTTGCGGCGCAACGCATGGATCAAATGATTCCCGCCGATGGAGAGCATGTCGCCATCTCCGCCGACCACCCACACGTCGAGGTCGGGCCGAGCCATCGCCAGGCCGGTTGCGATCGCCGGCGAACGCCCGTGGATCGAGTGCATCCCGTAGGTGTTCATGTAGTACGGGAAGCGGGCCGCGCACCCGATCCCCGAGATGAAGACGGTGTCCTCGCGACTCGTGCCGATCTCCGGCATCAGAAGTTGCATAGCCGTCAGGATCGAGTAGTCGCCGCAACCGGGACACCAGCGAACCTCTTGGTCGCTCGACCAGTCCTTCTTTGTTGTTGTCGCAGTATCTGTCACTTGACCATCTCCTCGATGCGAGAAACCAACTCACCGGCGGTGAACGGTTGACCCGTCACCTTTGAAATCACCTTTGCATCGACCAGATACTCGGCTCGCAGAAGCGAGGAGAGTTGGCCGAGATTCATCTCGGGCACGAGCACGTGATCGAACCGTTTCACGATGTCGCCGAGATCATCGGGGAACGGGTGAAGGTTGCGGAGATGCACATGGGCGATCTTCGTTCCGGCCCGCCGCATCCGGCCGGCCGCGCCGGTGATCGCGCCCCATGTGGAGCCCCAGCCCACGAGCAAGATGTCGCCATCGTCGTCGCCCACTACTTCGGTGGGCGGATACGACTCGGCGATCTTGTTGATGCGGGCCTCGCGGATGTCGACCATTCGGCCGTGGTTCTCCGGGTCGTAGCTGATATTGCCCGTGCCCTCTTCCTTCTCGATGCCTCCAATGCGATGCATCAGCCCCTCGGTGCCGGGGACCGCCCAGGGCCGGGCCAGGTCGTCGTTGCGCACATACGGCCAGAAGACTGGTTCGCCGTCTTCGTTGAGCGCGTTCATCCCCGACGCGAACTCGATCGGTATCTCGGGCAACGAGTCGATATCCGGCAAGCGCCACGGCTCGGTGCCGTTGGCCAGGTAGCCGTCGGAGAGAAGAATCACCGGCGTGCGGTAGCGCAACGCGATGCGCACCGCTTCGAAGGCCGCATTGAAACAGTCGGAAGGCGTCGTGGCGGCGACGATCGGCAGCGGAGCCTCACCGTGGCGGCCGTAACGCGCCATCATCAGGTCGGCGGCTTCGGTCTTGGTGGGGAGACCCGTGGACGGGCCACCGCGCTGGATGTCGACGATCACGAGCGGCAACTCGAGGCTCACCGCGAGCCCCATGGTCTCGCCCTTCAGGGCGACGCCCGGACCGCTCGTGGTGGTGACGCCGAGGTGACCGCCATAGCTGGCGCCGAGGGCTGACCCGACGGCGGCGATCTCGTCTTCGGCTTGCAGGGTTCGCACGCCGAAGTTTTTGTGCTTGGCCAGCTCATGCAGAATGTCGCTGGCCGGCGTGATCGGGTAGGACCCGAGGAAGATGGGAATGCCCGCCTTTTGCGAGGCAGCGATGAGACCCCACGAGAGCGCAGTGTTGCCATTGATGTTGGTATAGGTGCCGGGCGGGAGCTGGGCGGGGCGAACTGCCAGCCGACTCGCACTCAGTTCGGCGGTCTCGCCGAAGGCGTGACCCGCCTTGAACGCGGCCTCGTTCGCGGCGATCACGAGATCCTTGCCTGCGAACTTGTCGTGAATCCAGTGGACGGTCGGTTCGGTGGGCCGGGTGTAGAGCCACGACACCAACCCGAGGGCAAAGAAGTTCTTCGAACGCTCGGCGTCGCGAGGCTTCACGCCGAGGTCTTTGCAGACCTCTTTCGTGAGCTCCGTCATGGGCGCCGTGATGACTGAGAAGCCATCGAGCGTGCCATCGTCGAGCGGATTCTCGGTGTAGCCGGCCTTCGCCAGATTGCGCTCTTCGAAGGCATCGGTGTTGACGATCACCGTGCCGCCGGGCTCGACCTTCGGCAGGTCGCTCTTCATCGCGGCCGGGTTCATCGCCACGAGAACATTGGGCGCATCGCCGTGCGTGTGAATGTCGTGATCCGAGATGTGGACCTGAAAGGCGGAAACCCCGGCAAGCGTGCCGGCTGGCGCCCGGATCTCGGCGGGGAACTCCGGAAGTGTCGCCAGGTCGTTTCCGAACAGAGCGCTCGCCGATGTGAAGCGATCTCCGGTGAGTTGCATGCCGTCGCCCGAGTCGCCTGCGAAGCGAACGATGATGCGGTCGACCTCTCGGATTTCCGACATGCGTTCCTCTGTGTTGGTCACCGTGCCCCCTCGCCCACCGGCAACATTGGCGGCAGGCGATAGTTACCCTAATCACACGTCACCAGGGGTGGTGTATCCCCTGTCACTCTGGCAACACCTCCGCATCGGCCAGTCGAGCGACCGTGGCGGCGACGGCAGATCGAACGCTTTGCGAGCCCGCCTTGCCGACCCGTTGGGCGACGACCTCGGTGCGACTCTGGCTCCCACCTCCCGCGCGGAACCAGCGCCGACGGACCGCTCCGATGACCACCACATCGTCGCCCGCCTTCAGCTTCGGCGGGCGCGACGGGTCGTGCCACGCCACTGGCACCACGAAGCGATCGTCGCCGGATCCGGCCTTCATCTCGAAGTTGTGGACTACTCCACCGGACGGCAGTTCGGAGACCCTCACCTCAGTCGAGAGTCGGCCCCGGAGGATCGCGACGTTTACCGTGTCGGGCACGGAACCCGGGCCTCGCTTCGCCGACTGCGCCTGTGTCGTTGTGGCCATTGGACCATCCCTTCGCACGGCGGCCGCTCGGGCCGCCATCGTGAGGGGAAGTGATGAGCGTCAACCTACCAACGAGGTGTGACAGCGAACGGAGTCAGCTGAGCTGCTTGACCCTGGTCTTCACATCGGAGAAGTGCGGGTCGTGGCCCGAGATCCATTTGAACAACTCTCGGGCCTTGGCGGTCTTGCCGATGCGGTCGTAGAAGTCGGCCAACGCGTAGGCGCGGCGAAGATGCTGGTCGCCGGGGCGGCGAGGAAGCTTCCAGCCGACTTGGAGCGTCTTGATCGCTTTGGCGAGGTCGCCCTGATCGGCATAACTACCGGCCAGCACGATGCGCCCTTCGGTGACCACTTCGCTGTTGGGCGATGCCTCACCGAGCTCTTCCCACAGGTACTCGACGTCGGCCCACCGACCCAGGGCACGATGACAATCGGCCAACACGGGGTGCTGTTCGGTGGAGTCGGTGAGCTCGCGAAACGCCTCCAGCTGGTTGATGGCCTCGCGCCACTTGCCCATCCGGTAGAGCGTGAGCCCCATGAGTTCACGACCATCGGCCAGCGCCGGCGCTTCCTTCACTACTGGCCGAAGTAGCGCGCGAGCGTCGCCGAAGCGGTCGGCCTGAAAGGCCCGCCCCGCGTCGGAGAGCTTTCGATTCAGGCTCTTCACACGATCCGAGCCGACCAGGCGCTTCAAGACGACGGCCGGGTCTTCGGCCCGTTGCGGACGAGCGCCCAAGGGCACACGTTCTCGAAGCCTCGGGCCGCGACTGCGGCTGACGGCTTTGACGGCGTGGCGCTCGAGATCGCTTGCGTCGGGTAGGTCTCGCTCCGGTTTGGGCGGCGGCGTGCGCTCCTCGACGACCTCTGCCTCAGCCTCGGAAACCGCAGCGCTGTCGCCGCCGTCATCGACTTCGCTCTCAGTGGTGGCCCCGGCATCACTGGCCTCAGTCTCGTCGTCCGGGCGCGGGCGTGGCTTTCGCGGTCGCTTGGCCGGGAAGTCGTCGAAGGCTTCAGTGCCGATCGCCGGCGACTCCATTCGCCCTGCTCCACCACGTGCGATACGGCCCCATTTCGCGGGACCAGCGAGATCCGGGCCGGGCGGGCGTCGTTCGCCGGCATCACGGTCGCCCGAAGGACGCGAGCCGCCCTTGGCCGGCCCCCGCTTTTGATCGCGTGCATCCGATCGTTTGTCGCGTGGCCGGTCAGTGGGCATAGCGCTCGATCCTATCTGGCCAAAACGCACTCAGGCCCCGCCGAAGCGGGGCCTGAGCAAACGTTTCTGCTGCACTCGAGCCGAACCGAGGTTGGCGAGTGCTGCTGGCAAAGCCAGCGGAGAAATCCGGCGACGTCCTACTCTCCCAGGGACTGACGTCCCAAGTACCATCGGCGCTGACAGGCTTGACTTCCGTGTTCGGAATGGGAACGGGTATGACCCTGACGCTATCGCCACCGAAACTGTTGAGTTGGCGTTGTCTGACAGAGACTTCTGCCACCAACGCCGGAAGGGCGGGGTCCGGTGGAACCCCTGCCTCTTCAGAACTCCATAGCGAGCACGAACAACCGTACATGAAATGTGAAACCAAGCCCTCGGCCGATTAGTACCGGTCAGCTGAACGCATTGCTGCGCTTACACTTCCGGCCTATCAACGTGGTGTTCTGCCACGGGCCTTACCCGGTTAACCCGGTGAGAGATCTCATCTTGGAACAGGCTTCCCGCTTAGATGCTTTCAGCGGTTATCCCTCCCGTAGGTCGCCAACCAGCCATGCCCTTGGCAGGACAACTGGCACACGAGAGCTACGTCCATCCCGGTCCTCTCGTACTAGGGATAGGTTTCCTCAAATCTCTTCCGGCTACAGAGGATAGGGACCGAACTGTCTCACGACGTTCTAAACCCAGCTCGCGTACCGCTTTAATGGGCGAACAGCCCAACCCTTGGGACCTGCTTCAGCCCCAGGATGCGATGAGCCGACATCGA
>Ga0315336_1005290_pt1 | contig 14249 bp, 7 predicted proteins | sample ASW5metaG_FD_204512 | JGI IMG/M metagenome (GOLD analysis project Ga0315336, IMG submission 204512) | Ammonia-oxidizing marine archaeal communities from Monterey Bay, California, United States - ASW #5 | ecosystem: Environmental > Aquatic > Marine > Intertidal zone | place: USA: California...
CGGCCGCGCGAACCCGGCGGGCCCCGCCTTCGTATCGGTCAAGTAGATGTAACCCGCTTCGGCTCCCAGAAATCCGGGGCCGCGCGTGAGGTTGGGGTAGCCGATCAACACATACGCGGGCGCCTTATCGCTGACCGGTCCGCGCTGATGCGCGACGATCGAGCCGATGGACGGATAGACGATTGTGCCGCTGGTGGGGCGGCCCGTATGCACCTGATTCGTGGCGGCCGCGTGTTCGTCGATCACGTCGTGATGGACGGTTCGCAGAATATTGAACCGATCGAGTACGTCGGCGCATTTCGGCAGATGCTGGCAAACCTTTGTGCCGGCGATCGCCGTGTCGATCGATTCGTAATAGGAACCCGCCTTCTTCCGTTTCGGATCGCCCTTGCGTTTTGGGTCCCATGTGTCGATGTGGCAGGAGCCGCCGCCGAGCCACACCATGATACAGTGCTCGGCTTTTCCGGGTGGTACGGGCAACTCGACGTGTGGACGCTTTGCTTCGACTGATTCAGATTCGCTTTGTTCACCGGCGCGAAGAACGCCAGAAAAGCCCGACAGTGACGTCGCCGCAAAGCCGGCCATTGACGCCGAGCCGGCCTGTTCGAGAAATGTTCGTCGCGTCGTACGCGCGTCGTGCATCGCAATTCTCCATGCCGGTCAGGTCGCCGACCGGCCGTCGTTCACGGTAAGTGCACAAACTCAGGTGTATTCATCAACGTCCAGACCATGTCTTCCATCCGCTCCCGCCAGTCGGGTTCGAGTCGCGCCGTCGGTGTGTCGCCCTGCTCGACAATTCGTTGCAACTCGACCTTGATTTCATTCGCCCGCGGGTTGAGATGATTCGACCACGACACGAGGCCACGAGGCGTGTGGCGCTGCTTTGCTCCGACAAATGGCGTCGCGACTTGCCGTTGTGCGTAGCCCTCCCGGAGCAACTCGATGAACATTTCGCGTTCGACGGCCAAAGGATATCGCGAGAGCATGCGCAGGTAGATCTTCGTCACGAGTTGTTCGGGCGGTTGGTCTAAAAGTGCCAACTCCGTTAAGCCGCTGTCGTCGGAGAGCCGCGTCACGCGGCGGCCGACGATCCCGTTCGCCAGCACGGCCGGCTGCAACACGGCCGGCTGTTCGTCGCGAACGGAAATCGGGTTTTGCCGTGAGTTCCGCCAACCGAACGTTTGTAGCGCCGTCACAAACGGCTGCGCGAACGGCAGTGCCAGGCTGGGACGATCTCGCTCATTCGACAGCGCCGCGAATTGCCAGGCACGTGTCGGCTCGCCCAGATTCATGGCCGTGCTTTGGTTCATCGACGTGTCAATGTCCAAACACATCGGCCCGGCGTCAAACGGTTTGCCGGCGACAACAAACAGCGAATCGACCAACTGCTCGGCCGACATTCGTCGAACGAGCGGCGCACCGAACAGATACGGATCGTCGCCACCAATGTCGCTCTCACTCAAAGCGACGCGCTGGTAAACATGCGAATTGAGAATGAGCCGGGCGATCTGTTTCAAGTCGTAGCCGCTCATTACAAATTCGCGGGCGAGGTAACCCATCAGCTCTGGGTGAGAACACTCGGCATCCTGCCAATCGTCGACCGGTTCGACCAGCGCCCGTCCCAAATATCGTTTCCACAAACGATTGACGGCGACTTCGGCGAAACGTTGATTGTGCGGCGACGTTATTAGGGCCGCCAAACGATCGCGCTGGTCGTCCGAATTCTTCAACTTCTCCGGCAGCGAATCGTGATGGATGACGTCGGCGAACGTCCATGCCGGTTTCACCGACGTGCCGGGCTTGAGCGTCACCTTCACAAGCAGAGACTTGATGGCGGCATCACCGCCGGGAATGGAACTTGTCTTGGGAACGGTCAAAGGCCCGCGCTTGAGCATCGCTGCCAGGCTGAATAGATCTTCCTGCAGAATGTCGTGATAGGGGGCATCATGACACCGCGCACAGGTCATATTCAGACCGAGAAAGGCCCGGCCGATGATCTGCGCCTTGGCGGCCATTGGCGCATCGTTTTGGGTGGCCATTTCGAAACCGGCCGGCCCGCCGAATCGTTGGCTGCCCTCCATTCGCACCAGTTCGGTCACGAAACGGTCGAACGGCTTGTTGTCGCTGAATGATTCATGCAGCCACCAACGGAACGGGCCGCTATTGTTCAACTTCGGCTTGATCAGGCTGGGGTTCTCTGCCAGCACGTCCTGCCAGTAACCGACCCAGTTGTCTGCCCAGCCGGGCCGGTCGAGCAGTCGATCGATCGTACGCGATCGGCGCGTCGCTTCTGGTTCGTTCAGGAATTGGTCAATCATCTCGAGCGTCGGGACGGTGCCGATCGCGTCGAGTGTCACGCGACGTAGAAAAGCGAGGTCGCTCGTTAACGCGGCCGGCTTTTGCCCCGCTGCTTCGAGCCGCGCGCCGATGAAGCGGTCGATGTCGTTGTGAACCGGAAGGTCGTCCGACAGCTCGGGCACGTGGGACGCGGGTGTGTTTTCGATCTCTCGCCGTGCCTGTTCGTGCCGTTCAGTCCAATATTCGTTTTCAATCCGGCCGGCTTCACGGCGGCGGAGTGTGTTAAGATTGGCGAGCGCAACCCGTTGATCGCGGGCATACGCATTCCAACCGTTGTCGGTCAACGGCACGTCAAGTGATGACGTCGCCAACAGATGAAAGTCTTCACCGGCAGCGGCGATGCTGACCGACGTCTCGCCCAGTTCCGCCCGCCGCCCACCGCCACCGACGATCATCTCGAGATGGACGTGGTGCAGTTCGCCGTCGCCTTCGAACACCGCGACGTCCTCGGTGTCGCCCCGCGCCAGCAGGCGGATGTTGGGTGCCAAACTTCTGTCGATCGTGAAGACGGTTCCGTGCGCGCTCCCCGATATATTGTGAAACGCGGTTTCCGCGATACGTTGGCCGTCAACATACAGACGAGCCGCGTTCCGCGACCGCAATAAAATCCGCCGCACACCCTTCGGTAAACGAATTCGCCCGACGGCTCGAATCAAGAACGGTCCGTTTCGGTCCGCACGCAGACCGCGCGCGCCGTATTTCTTCGGCACGTCGATGAACCCAAATGCTCGTGTCGAAAAACTTTCGACATACGGCGGCGTGCGAAAGTTCCACGACTTCTTATTGGGCACGCCCTCGAAAACGTCGACGAGCACGGCATCTTCGGGAAGTGTTTCCCAGTCGACAAGTTTGAGCGGCGGCGCGTTGTACTTGAAGCGGGCCTTGATTCGTTCGTGTGTGAGGGCCGTTCGGTAGAGGGCTACTTCGTCCAATAACCCGTTCAACGATTCACCAATGCGAACCTCGTCGTCATCGACAATCGGCGCTCGATCGGTCGCGCCGCCCATATCCCACTTGCCCTTGACCTCAACGCCGTCGATATAGCCTCGTACGCTGCCTTTCGAGCCGAACGTGTAGGTCACGGCGATGTGATGCCAGCCATCGCCGGCCGAGATTCCGACTTTCGACGTCCAGCGATGCCATTCTCCATTTTTCCCCGTGCTTCGAAACAAAAAGCTCAGCGCGCCGGCCGGAGCCTTGAGTCTGAGCGCAAAGTTCTGATTGTGCTTGGCGAAACCCGGAAGTCCCGTCCGTCCTTTGGCAATAATGTAGTGAAAGCCGCTGCCGGACAACGAACGCGGGTTGACCCACGCTTCGATAGAGAGACTATCGCCTTTGTCGAAATCGAGCGCGCTATTCTCGCCGGGATCGGCAATTCGAATGTAGCCCCCGCCGCGGGGAAAATCGAACGCTCTGTTCGTCGTGTCGAAGTAAGGAAATTCGTGCGAGCGCGGCCCGGGTTGATCAACAACGAGGTGACCGACGATAGTCCCTTTGATGTCGACGTCGTGAGTCGAGAGCGCGACGTTGGCCACCTGTTCGGAGTCGACGTCGCCGAAGCCCCAAAAGGCAACGGGGCTGTCGGCTTCAAGAATTTCTCGATAACGCACCGGCCCGGCTTCTGAACCGGTGGGCGCGTCTGTACTCGACGCTGTTTTCGGCTGCTCGGCCTGCAATGGCGCTGACGAACACAGCGCGATCACGATGCACAGGCAACTTGACAACAGCGGCAAAAGCTTCGGCATCTCATATCCTTGAAGGATGTCTGAAGGAGGATCGATCCCCCGGGTTTTCTATTGTCTTGCACGAAACGTGCGCCCAAACCCCGTCTGGCCGTCAACGCGTCCCCTATTGTCAAGAGAGCCGCTGTCTGCCACCGGCTGACCTGAGCACACCCATTATCATCTTAGCATTTTGCCACACATTCAACACGATCGGTGTTTGAATCAGCGAGAAAAGATCGTGCACGCCACCTAATGGCCGATCCGCTGCCGCCGCAGCAGACGCCGAAGCGCTGCCAAACCCGGTTCACATCTCGGGAGACTGTGATTGAGCGCGGCGTTTTGCCGATATCTCTCGGGGACCCGATTCACAGGCGCGTCGCATACGCGTGAATTCAACGTTGATACAGACATCAAAACCCTGTTATGCTGGCAACGACCGATGGTGAAGGGACCGATGATGGGGAACGTTTCGCGAGCAGCTCATCGAAACGACGCGCGTCTCACGCGGCGCGATGCGCTCGGATTCGGTACGCTTGCCTGTGTCGGCGGCACGCTGACCGGTTTCCTCGAGGGCATGACGTTCGCCGCTGGTGCTGCGAACGATCAGAAAACGGCCGTCATTCAGGTCTTCTGCGGTGGTGGTCCCAGCCACATCGACATGTACGACATGAAGCCGCACGCGCCGGCGGAAATTCGCGGCGAGTACGATTCGATTCCCACCAACGTACCGGGAATCCGCATCAGCGAGCATTTGCCGTTGCAGGCTCAGGTGATGGACAAGCTGGCCATCGTGCGAACCGTGACCCACAAGAACTCGTCGCACTTGCCCAGTTCTCATTTGGCGCTCACCGGTTACGAGCCTCTGCTGCCTCCTAAAGGGAACTTGCATCCGTTTACCGGATCGGTCGTCGCCAAGCTGCGAGGCCCGAACAAGCCCGGTCTGCCCGCATATGTGGCGGTGCCGAAACGCGTGTCGTATGGTTCAGCCGCGTATCTCGGGGCGGCTTACAATCCCTTTACGACTCAGAACAATCCCAACGATAAGGACTTCTACGTACGCAACCTCAAGTTGACCGACGGGCTGACGCGCGGCCGGCTCGACCGCCGCGGCAACTTGCTCGATCAACTCGACACAATGCGGCGCGACGTCGACTTAGGCGGTGACCTGCTGGGGTTGGATCACTTCAACCACGAAGCGCTCGATCTGATTACCGGCGACAAGGCGGCCCGCGCGTTTGACTTAAGTCAAGAAGACCCGAAGCTCCGCGACAATTACGGCTGGGACTTAATCGGCCAAAACTGCCTGCTGGCCCGTCGGCTCGTCGAGGCGGGTGTCACCTACGTGACTTGTCTGTCAGGTGGCGGCTGGGACACGCATCAGAACAACTTCGCCAGACTCAAGAGCGAAGCGTTGCCGCGCTACGATCGGGCGATCGCCGCGTTGGTGAGCGACATTTACGATCGGGGACTGGCCGAACGGGTGCTGGTGATGGCATTCGGCGAGTTCGGTCGCACGCCGCGCATCAATGCCGATGCGGGCCGCGATCACTGGCCGGGCGCCTCGTCGGTCGTTTTTTCGGGCGGCGGTCTGAAAGTCGGCCAGATGATCGGCACGACCGATAAGCACGCCGCCTATCCGACCAGCAAGCCGTTCCTGCCCGGCTCCGTGCTGGCGACCATGTATCGCCACATGGGCATCGACCGCCATCACTTGTTCAACGACCAGAACGATCGCCCGATGCCCGTCCTGCCCCAAGGCCAACCGATCGAAGAACTGCTCTGAACGCGGCATTCGAAATGGGTCGACGTCGCAGATGTTGTGATCGTCGGACGCACAAACCGCCGGCGCCGCTCGACGCGATCACCTGCCTACGTTCGCCCGGTGTGTTTCACACCTCACAATTAATCTCATCGACCTGCTCGTTGAGCGTGCAGAGGTCGAACAGCCAGCCGAAAAAGAACAGACCGCCGGTGAGCAGGTAGATAATTCCCGTAACCCATTTTCCCATGTAAAACCGGTGCACGCCAAACACGCCGCATAGCGTGAGCAATATCCAGGCCAGCGAATAGTCGATGGGGCCGGCCAGATAACGGAAATCTGCCTGTTCGTCCATTCCGGGAATCAGAAACACGTCGATCAGCCAGCCAATGCCCAACAGACCGAAAGTGAAGAACCAAATCGTCCCGGTGATCTGTTTGCCGTAGTAGAAGCGGTGTGCTCCAGTAAATCCCACCAGCCACAAAATGTAGCCCATCGATTTTAGATGCGTATCGTTTTGGTAGGTATTCATTGGGCATGTTCCGCAGCTCAGATGTTGACTTTGATCGTCGTAACGTTTGGTTGCCGCCGACGATCACTCTCGGGCCGGCAGTAGGCAACACCGTTGATCACTCGACGCAGACGTCCACACGACCACTGATTCGCCCGCGAACTCGGAATCTTGGCAACTTTTATTTGCCGTCGCCGGAATCGCTGACAAGCAGCTCGACGGCTTCGGGCAACCAGCCGCTGTTCCAAGAGTGGTCCCGATGGGGACCTTCCCGGTAATGGTGGCGGAGTTTTAGCGTATCCATGAGCCGATGAACCGCCTCGTGTTGGGCCTTGAAAGCGTCGTGCCCCATTAGAATGAGCCTCGGCGACCGACCGAGCGGGTCGGCTCGGTTCTTGAGCAACGCCGAAATCTGGTACCGCTCGAAGTTCTCCTGCGTGGCGAAGATGGGGCCCATACCGTACTTGTTCGGCTTGTCGGTCATCAAAGGGGCATCCCAAGCGGCCGCTTTTCCGAACTGTTTTGGATGGCGAAGAAGCAGGCTCCATGCCCCCCAACCCGACTTACTAAACCCGACGAGCAGCCGCGCCTCGCGCACCGATTCCACCGGATAGGCCCGTTCGACGAACGGAACGACCGTCTTCAGAAAGTGACTCTCCTGACGAATCGCCAATTCGGTCGGATGATCGGCGTACCAAGGCAGCCGCGAGAACGTCGGAAACACGCACACCAGATCGTGCCGGTTGTGGATGTCGTGCCGGACCACTTCTTGAATGCTGTCTCCCCAACGCTTGCCGTTGCCGGCTTCCACTGGGAGAACATAAAGCGTTCGATGCTTCTTCCCTTGTTTCGAGGCAGTGGGCGGCAAGACGCGGATCTCGGTCGGGCCAGCTTGGAACTCCGACTCCACCGTATGAACGATGACACCGCAGGGTCGCTTTTCATCGCTGGGAGCCGACGCCGTTTCGTCGGCGGCCGATAACCGTTCGGTCAACAACCCGGGGCCGGCAACGAACACCACGACACTGAGCAGCCGGAATGTCAAAACCGCGTCGAACATTGGCCTCACTCGTACGCAACTGGGCCGATGAAAAAAGGACTCAGAGCCGATCACCTAAGCCCTTTCGTGTCAAAGTAGCGGAGGAGGGACTCGAACCCATACGAGGTTTGCGCACACTGGATTGTGAATTTTCGTTGTCACGACTGTGCACTTCGCTACCCTTCACTATTGTCGAGAAAAGAGCCTCGCCCGATTTTATCGTCGCATCGCGTCGACGTGAATCGTGCACAGTTGCTAGGAATGGGGTAGGAACGGAATTGAGACAAAGGCCGCGATTGCCTCGCTCTTCTGCTGGCAAGAGCTAGCAATGAGTGTCGTCCCTCGGTCTTGTCGCTTACGCCAAGCATGGAAATTGACCCGGCTGATCCCTTCAAGCGCGCGACGGTCAGATCGATAGGACTGGAAAGACTTGCGTCTAATATCGATCGACGGGCCTGGCAAAGAGATCGGCGTTCCAAGACTCCCATCTGCCATTTCAGAACAGTCGTAATTCGCCCGCTTGTGGTGTATGTCGGCATTCGTTGACTGGCAGCGGTGGGATGAACGGGCGAGATTCAGCAACTTGCACGCGTGACGTTCACTGATCCGATAGCACTGTAGCGTACGTTCCACCGTTTGGCGAAGCCGAGCAGGCTTCAAAGCTCTCTTGATAACACGTCCTGCACGATCTGCTTGTCCAAGCTGACGCCGGCAACCAGCGCTTTCAGCTGCCCGTTTTCCTCTTCCAAGGACTTCAACCGACGCAGCTCCTCGGCACCCATCCCCGCAAACTTCTTCTTCCAGCGATAGAACGTCTGCTGGCTGACGCCCAACTTGCGGCACACCTCATCCACCGACGTACCAGACTCCGCTTGCCGCAACGCAAATGCGATCTGCTCGTTCGTAAATCGAGACTTTTTCATGGTCATCATCTCCCTCGAATGACGGCCAGATTGTACCTCGATTTTCTCACTTTCTGTGGATCAGTTTCTCGGGAGCAGGTCACCAGGCTGAATGGCTGGAAAGGATTCCTGATCATGAAGCAGAACTGACACGCAGTTGATCAAATTATTGCCAAGTTGCGTCGGGCTGACGTTGAGCTTGGTAAAGGGAAGAAGGTTCCTGAGATCTGCAAGTTGCTGGAAATCACCGATCAGACGTACTACCGCTGGCGTCAGAAGTACGGTGGGAAGCAATTGAGGCCGCGGACCGATGAGGGTGGAAAAAGGCCGAAGGCGGTAGCATGAATCGAGGCCAAGGAACTGAAGACTCTTCAGAAGGAGAACGCCCGTCTGCTTCGCCTTGTAGACACCCTCAACTGCTTTCGGATGCAACGCACTACAACGGCGAATTTTACAAGGATATACCGAAAGAACAAGCCAGATAAGCCACGTCGGCTACTGCGCTCGTTTCCGCACGTCGGCGGTCACCCGCCACGGCGATCGTTATTGCTCTGAAACAGTCGAACAAGGCAAGCGCTATTTCGGTGGGCTTCTGGTCGACGATGGCATCTTTCGGGCACGTACGACGACTACCATGAATGGGCACCCAATGATCGTCGTCGGCGCTTCCAACGACGAAGCGGCCGGTTGATACGCTGAAAAACGTTCATACGACGATGCACATCACGCCATTGAGCAACACGTCGACGCTGATGTGGCGTGCCCTTGAAGTCATACACGTGTGCGTGATGGTGGGGAAACACGGCGAAGTACGGCATCGAAAGCAGGCAGAGAATACCGAACGGGATGAAGACGAAAAGAACGGCGGGCAGCACAAGTAGGACCAGCGGCCACAAATACCACGGCGGCCCATCAGTCTGTCGTGAACTCGATTCGGTCATGATCGCTGATCGGTAAGAATCGCCGTTGCCGTTGTGAAGGAATGCAAGCACATACTACGTCGAGCGGGCTGTCAGTCGCCCTTGGGAACGTCAACTGCTGTCCTCTTCTGCCGAGCATGTCTTCGTGCTTCCGCCATGCGTTGTTTCAGGCCATTTCGTTCTTTGGTGCTGAAGAACGAACAGAACGGCTGACGAGAGTCGATGAACTTTGGATCGACGAGGGATTGCGGATTAAAATCCTTCTGCGTCGGCGCTGGGTTTGCGAACGACTCGACAAGCAATTGGCTTGCAGTGTCGCGCTTTTGCTCTTGCGTCATACCCTTACGTTGACGGATCACGGCATGGGCTTTGAAGACCAGGAGCTTGCGCTTGTTTCCTTGATTCATCTTGAGGCTGCGATCGACAAAGGCGAACAGCGGCCGATTGTCATCCGAAAACATGTACTTGTTGTGAAGGGAGTTGATCATCCACCTCATCGCATCGTCAGATTGTGGCGCCATCTTCCAAAGTCGCGTGGATGCTTCAAGTTGATTATCCTTTTGAGTGAGTTCGTTGTACGCGCGGCACAACAAAGATAATTCCTTTTCGTTCAGGTCGGCGCGCGTGCGACCTTCGGTGAGGATGTGAACGGCTTGGCGAGCACGCTCCTGCGGATCTTCCTCCGGAAAAAGCAGTCGATGCGCACGCTTGTATCGAGAGTCGCTCGTCCCTTCCTTCTCAGTCGCAGCCGACGAAATCGTGAGCACGTGGAAGGCCAGAGTTGCGATGAAAAGGTGCTGGAGTGTCATCTGTTACCCCTCGCCAATTTGCGACTGACTGTGATCACCCAATGGCGCATGCCGAACACGCTCCGCATTCTCCATCGATTGTTCACTCTTCTCTCTTCGAAGGCAAGACGAAAAGGGAAGCAGAGACGTGACCGGGCAGGACGAGTAATGCGAAGCGATCGGGCTTACAAGTTGCATCGGGTGCCGCCCTCGTCGTGAGGTCTTCCACTCTAAGCTGCTGACGTCGTTGCTATCCGATTCTCGAATGCCACTTCCTAAACGCCATTGTCGGCCACGACAACAGACTCAGCAGGAGCCACTAACAAGTGCCGGGCTTAGATATTTCCGTCGAGCGATCGCAGGTCGCTCCACGTCAACAGACCGGTTGCGGGCACTGCGATGCAGACAACATGGACCGCAGTCCGCGCCGCGCATCACTACGATGTTGTCGGTACAATGACATTGTTGGAGTCAACATTTCCAGTAGAAGCCAACCCATAACCCGGTTGTGGTGGTCGTTCACTCGACAAGCGAAGTGCCGGCTACACCCACCAGGGGGTTTTGGGACCAATTCTAGAGCGTTCGATCATGAGCGACGTCACCCGCATCCCGTCGGTCATTGAACATAACAATCCGCGGGCCGCTGAGCGGCTCTTGCTGCCGGTTGATGAAGAACTACGTCGATTGGTTGCGGTGCCGCCGATCATCGGCAATCGCCTTGCCTTGCTGGCGGGCGTTGTGGTTGTCGTGCTGTTCCCCGCTTCGGTTCAAGCAGACGGAACGCCGGGTGTCCTGCACTCGTCATGGAAGCCGGGACTGCCTAGCGTTGTGATCGCGGGGAATCAGAACGCCGTGGACCCGGTGGCTCTGCGGGCAAAATCCGGGGCGCTGCTCCTGGCCGCGGAGAGCCGAGGGACGGAAGGCAACGCGGTCCTGGTCTCCCGCAGCAAGGACGGCGGGCGCACGTGGGACACTCCCAGGGCGATCGCCCGCGCTGCTGGGGGGAACCGGCTCAGCGCGGGAGCGGCGGGCACTTTGCCCTCCGGCCGACTTGTGTTGGCCCTGCACGAATGGAACGAAACTCGTGGTCCGGTGACTCACGTCCGAGAACAACCGGCGGGAGTTCACCACTACTTCTGGAGCGGCTTCCGGCGAACGAGCACGTTGAACGTTCTCATCAGCGATGACGAAGGCGAAACCTGGGCTCCAACGGTCGTCAACACGAATTCAGGCCCGACGACACTCTCCGCCATGGGGAAAGTCTTCACGGCAAGGGGCGCCGCCTGGCTGCCGGTCTACGGGCCGGCGGATGCGGAGGAGATGGATTCTGCACTGAGCAGCGTGGGATTGATGAAGAGCGAGGATGACGGGAAGAGTTGGCGATTCTCGCACTGGGTGGCGCGAGCAAGCAAGGAGCAAGGAATGGGCTACGGACCCGGTGAAGTCACCGTGCTGCCCGATGGCCGCTGGCTTGGTCTGCTCCAGGGCAATGGCCGAAGGCGGGGAGACTACACTCGGCCCCGAGTCTGCCGCGCGATCAGTTCAGACGGCGGTAATACCTGGAGCGTTCCACAGCAGAAACTGCTCAACCACGGTTGCTCGACCGTTACTCTCGACCGGGATGAGATCATGGTCGGCGGGTGGAAGGACCGGGGCATTATGTTCACCGTCGGAACGAATGCGGGTGACGATTGGCTCTACCAGGACCAGGTGTGGTGGTGTATTTGGTACGCCAAAGGCGACCGCGGGGGCACGCGGCTGCTCAAACTCGATGACGGAGTGCTGGTGGTCTATCACTGGATGGACAAGGCCGACCCGTCCCGGACCGAAGTCCGCGCCCAAGTTGTTCAACGGGCAGCGAAGCCGGCAAACAGTCCACCCGAGCCGTCCGCTCGACATGTCCAACCCAAATGGAAGTGGACGATTGCTGAGGCATATCAGGTTCCCGACATTCCTGACGCACCCGCCGGAATCCGCATCAAGACGTTGCTGAAACTAGGAAGCGGGGACTGGATTTGCCTGGGCTATGTCGGTTCGCGCATTGCAGGCACGGCTTACGGTTTTGCTCCAACCGGCATCTGCGTGCTGCGGTCTCCCGGCATCGAGGGACCGTGGAAAAAGGTTTCCGATCTGCCGATTCCCACGGAGGCCGGTGGAGCGCTCGATACCGGAACGGGCGCCGGCTTGCCGGGATTCATGATGCAGCACTCCTCCGGAAGGTTGTTCGTGCCGTTCAGTACCAAAGGCCGCAAGGACGTCATCCTGACGTTTTCCGACGACGAAGGGCGCACATGGAAAACGGTCGGCTCGATGGCCGGCATCACGAGGCTGCCTGCCGTGCTTGAAGCGGACAAAATTGTCGAACACAAGGACGGCAGACTCATCTTTCCGATGCAGCGCTCTTTCCACGGAGGGACCGGGAAGCATCCCCTGTTTTATGTGACGAGCACCGACAGAGGACAGACCTGGAGCGCACCGGTCTTCTGGGCGACCCATCCGGGAACGCGGTACGCGGGTTTACCTCACGGTCCGGTGGGCGACCTGCGCGAAACGGGACTGGCCGTCCTGAATGAAAAACGCTGGCTGGGCATCTACCGCGAATCGCGCGGCACACCGGCCCCCGAAAATGCTTTGCATGGGCCTCTCAGCATGCCGTTTCTCTGTCTGGCTCGTAGCGTGGATGGCGGTCGGACGTGGACCTCGTCCTTCGGCTTTCTGGGAGTTGAGCCGTCCATCGCTGCGCTCCCGGGCGGTGCGGTGATGGTCGCGTATCGCGACGACAATCTGGCTAGCGTCTGGCTCTCCTACGATCAGGGGGCGAGCTGGCAGATCCAGGAAGACCCGGCCGAGTTGCCTTGGCGCAGCGGGGCGGCCGAGGCGCATACCCAGTGGCCTCCCGGAGGCGAGCCGATCATTCGGGTCTTGGACGAGAACGCGGCCGTGGTCATCTGCGACACGGGGCTCATCCCTTCGGGCAAGCTGCTCCCGGGTGATTTCAAGCGCAGCAAAGAACTGCACGGCCGCGTGCAAGTGCGATTCTTCCGTCGAGTGCCCGCATCAGAGAGCGATATGAATCGGGCAGAGGAGTAACGATTTTTTGGACGCAGACGTGGATCGAATGCTGTACCTCCGGTTCGTTCCGCATCATCAGACGAGGTATTTCCCTGTACGACAACAAAGGGTCATTGCGCGGCACTCATGGTTTGAACGGTCGAGAGGCCACAGATTGAGCGAACATGAACCACACGACCATCAAGAAACTGACGCCGCCGCATAAGGCGGTGGAGCGTCTGATGCATGCTTGATTCTTGATTCGCAGCGTCGAGACCAACGCTACTCTCCCAAAGTGGCGGCAGGATCCGGTTCTGCGTGGCTCTCCGGTTCTTCGGTACATCCCTCATTCTCTGCGTTCAGCTTCTCTTCAGCTTCCCTGACGGCCTCCGGGTCTCTCTTCCGCAGCGTTTCCAGGTAAGCTCTTCCTTTGAGGACATGTTCAGGGGTTTTGGCGGTTTCATCCTTGGGGAGATCCTTCGTGCTGCGAATCATGTAACGGATGATGGCGTGCTCGATCGCCGCGCCATGGTAATCGTCGGGCACACGCAGACCCATCAGCCGGTCCTGCACGCTCCAGTCCTTCCAACGAGCCAAGGTGTCAACGACCACCTCCGTTACGAAAGGTTGTTCGAGCAACAACCGCATCGACTGGAGCAGCCGCTCATTCTCAATCTTCCCCGGTGCGTCTGACCACATGAAACGCACGGCTTGCAGCGCGGCGTAAGTTTCGGCGAAATGAGCCTGTTTGTTCTTGATCTTGGTCTGGTCGAGCAGTTCCAGGCCCTGTTGTCCTGTCAGCAGCAAATATCCGCTCATCACGCCTTCGATACCGAACCGAATGTCGTCGGCCTGCTCGATGATGATTCGTCGCAGCAACTCGGCGTCGTGTTCGTTTCCACAAATACCGAGCATCAAACCGTACAGAGCTACTCGATGGGGGAGAATCTTCGGATCGGTGATCCATTGGCGAAGCTTCGCGCGAGACATCTGCGGGGCCAAGGGGGCAAGTTCCTCGAAGGATGCGTCGCTAAGTTGTTTGTGGGCTTCATTGACCACGAGGGGATCGGAGAAATCCAGCAACTTGAGGAAGTAAGAAAGTCTTTCCTGAGCCGGTGCTTCCGGAGAGGGGGCCTGGACAATGGAGTTGAAGCCCGCTCTGGTGACTTTTTGCGGTGATTCCCAGTAAGGCCAGTG
>Ga0315336_1005291_pt1 | contig 14249 bp, 17 predicted proteins | sample ASW5metaG_FD_204512 | JGI IMG/M metagenome (GOLD analysis project Ga0315336, IMG submission 204512) | Ammonia-oxidizing marine archaeal communities from Monterey Bay, California, United States - ASW #5 | ecosystem: Environmental > Aquatic > Marine > Intertidal zone | place: USA: California...
TTTGGTGGCGATTTTGTAAAAGTGCTTTATCATTGTGCATAGATTTTCCCTTCTGCACAGCATTTGAGGAAATGGAGAATAAACAATCAATATGCCGAAGACATACGACGCAGTTATTATAGGAGCGGGGATCATGGGATGCAGCACGGCATTCCAGCTAGCCAAACGTGGCCTAACGGTTGCGGTATTAGAAAAAGAAAATATCGGATCGGGTTCCACTGGTAAATCGTCTGCAATCATTCGACAGCATTACTCAAACGAACTAACTGCGCGCATGGCGCTTTACAGTTTACAGGTTTTCAAAAATTTCAAGGAAGCAGTGGGGGGCGACAGCGGCTTCACCAGAACAGGATTTATTGCAGTTGTTTCGGCTAAGGACCAGGCGGGGTTAGAGGCCAATGTGGATCTACAGCGGAAAGTGGGCATTCAAAGCGAGTTGATCTCCCCGGAGGTTCTCGGCGATATTATGCCGGGGATCGCAAGCGCTGATCTGGTATCTGCTGCCTATGAGCCACAAAGCGGATATGCTGACCCGAATTTGACGGTGAATGCATATGCACAGGCGGCCAAACAGCTGGGGGCGGAGATTTTTCTTGACAGCGAGGTTAGCGCAGTGCGCATTAAGGGCGGCAAGATCGTGGGGGTTGATACGCCCAAGGAAAAGTTTGATGCGCCAATGGTGCTGAATTGCGGTGGTCCCTGGGGCGCCCGCGTGGCGCGTATGGCCGGGGTAGAGGTGCCGATTAATTCGTGCCGCGTACAGGTGGCTTTTTTCCGCCGCCCAAAGGGATATGAAGGGTCTCATCCCATTGTGGCTGATTTCATCCATGCTTCCTACTTCCGCCCGGAAACAGGCCAGTTGACTCTGGGCGGTTTGATAGACCCTAAGGAAGCTAAGGCAATTGTTGATCCAGACAGTTTCAACGAGAATAGTGGAATGGATTTTGCGCTGGAGATTGGCGAGAAATTAGCGCAGAGATATGCGCCCATTGAGAATAGCCAGAGCACGGGGGGCTATGCCGCGCTCTATGCGATAACCCCAGATTGGCATCCAATCGTGGATGAGCTTGTTGAGGGCAGCGGATTCTATATTTGCGGCGGCTTTAGCGGACACGGCTTCAAGCTCGGGCCGGCTATGGGTGTGATGGCTGCAGACATGCTTACGGGGGAAAGTGACCCGCAATTCTCTGCACAGCTTTTTCGACTGAGTCGCTATGCTGAGAAGGAGCAGGTTCAAGGGCAATATGAATACAGCATCGCGGGATGAGTAATGGGGCGAGCGGATTCCCGCCCTCTTTAATAGGCGCAGAAGCACGATATTCACCAAAGTGATTTATGATTGAATAATGTTCGTAATAGTAGGGACGCGACCACGCAGTAAAATTTTAGCGGAGGGCCAGTTTCATTGCCCGCATGAGGGCGGCCAGCGGGATTACGTCCACAGGCAGGTGAGCCAATGGTTCACATTCTTTTTCATCCCGATTTTCCGGTGGGGTGGGAGCGAGGAGCATGTGGATTGCCGCGGCTGCGGCACCCGCTACCCAAAAGATGTATTAGTTGTGTAAAGGAAAAGTGAGGAATTAATGGCTGAACCGAAAAAGTATGTATCACCCTTTTTTGCAATTGGGATCGCCTTTTTGGTGGTGGGGATCGGGGCAATGTCTGCCGGGGATTCGCCGGGTCCGGGAACCTTTGTTGTGCTGGGATTCGTCTTTGCTATCCTTGGTTATATCCAACGCGGGCGTTAAGAATTTAGCGGGGCATAGGAGCAATAAAGTTGACTGAAAACTCAAAGTTGCAATTATTTAATCCTTCCACGCTATCCAAGCCAGTGGGCTATTCACATGTGGCTAAAGTTGGTGAAGGCAAGATGGTTTTTATTAGCGGTCAGGTGCCACTTGACGTTAAAGGCAATCTGGTTGGCAGCGGGGATTTTGCTGCTCAGGCGGAGCAAGTATTTGAAAATCTGAAATTTGCGTTGGAGGCAGCTGGAGGCAATTTCCATTCTGTGGTTAAGTTTGGCTTTTTCGTGAGGGATATTTCCAATCTGGCCGTTGTGAGAGAAATTCGTGACCGCTATATTAACAGTGAGGCGCCTCCAGCCAGTACCGCGGTTGAGGTGAGCAGCCTTTATCGCGAGGATGTATTGATTGAGGTGGATGCAGTGGCATTGGTGGCCGAGTAGACGATGACAGACCTTTCCAAATTTTCGATTGAATCAAGTTTGAGCTCGGTAGAACGCGAATGGGTGGTACGCGCGCTCATCAAAATCGAGGCCGATGTCAACCGCTCATCAGATACGCACCTAATCAAGCTGGATCTGCCCTTCTTTGCCAATTCGACGCTTTACCTGAAAGATGAATCCACTCATCCAACCGGCAGCCTGAAGCACCGTCTGGCGCGGTCGCTCTTCCTTTACGGCCTGTGTAATGGAGATATCAACAAGGGGAGCAGCATTGTTGAGGCCTCTTCGGGGAGCACGGCGATCTCGGAGGCTTACTTCGCCAGATTGCTGGGCTTGCCCTTTGTTGCGGTGGTGCCCGAGACTACAGCGCAGGAAAAGATCAGCGAAATTGAGTTTTATGGTGGCGAATGCCGTTTGGTGGCAGGCTCGGATATTTACTCGGAAGCCCAGCGCGTGGCGGATGAGCTGGACGGTCACTACATGGACCAGTTCACTAATGCCGAGAGGGCTACGGATTGGCGGGGCAATAACAACATCGCCGAATCTTTGTTCAGCCAAATGGCGATGGAGGAGCATCCTATCCCCGATTGGGTAGTGATGAGCGCGGGGACGGGGGGCACGTCTGCGACTATTGGGCGCTATCTACGCTATCAACCCGAGTACTTCGCGCAGACCAAACTCTGTGTGGTGGACCCTGAGTATTCGGTGTTTTATGATGCCTATCAGAGCGAAGATCGTTCGTTGAGCATTGCGCGAGGTTCGCGTATTGAGGGCATTGGGCGGCCGCGGGTGGAGCCTTCTTTTATGCCGCGCGTAATAGACCGGATGATAAAGATTCCGGATGCGGCTTCGATAGCGACAATTTGGTGGCTGGAGAAGGTGCTGGGCCGAAAATGCGGCGGCTCGACGGGCACGAATGTTTACGGTGCGCTGCTCTTGATGGCTGAAGGCGGGGACAGGCCGGGCAGCGTGGTTTCGATGATCTGTGATTTAGGCGAGCGCTATTTAGAGACTTACTACAACCCCACCTGGCTGGCAGAGCAGGGATTGGATATTGAACCCTATTTGCAGAATCTGACTAATATGGAAAAGACGGGGAAACTGAAGGCTATAGAAAGTTAGCTTATTGCTGAATTGCGCTAGTGATATACTGCGCAGGGGCTGCGGGGGTCATTGGAATTGAGCAGGTCCATTTTGTTGCGCACAAGTTCAATTTGAGCCACCAGAAATTCAAAATTTGGTCCCTGAACTTCCTTATCGACTTGAGCGACTAGTGCTGCCTCGCGTTGCAGATACTGGTTTAGGAATGTGTTCTTGCAAATGGCCAACTGCTTGGCATCGTCAAATTCCGGATCTTCCAGCTCGGCCTCAATGGTGGCATTGACGTGGTCAATGACGAGGCCATCTGACTGATTGGACACGTCGCCCATCTTGGCTTCGTCGCGGTTGGCGGCGTAATATGCCCAAAGCTGTTCCTGATAAGCCCAATCGTTGGGCCTGGTATCAATGGCTGCCTGAATCTTTTCCGGGTCATTATTATCAAAGCCTTCGGCAGCCAGCGCATCGGCAGCGCTGATATCTTTGGCTACTTTGGCCGTATCGAGCACAGCTTCAGCGCCAGGGTCCATATCGTCGTCGTCAGTAAAAATGTCTGAAATGGCTTGGATGCTTTCTCCCATCACACCGGGAACCTGATCGGCGACTCCATCGACGACTTCGCCAGCCAACCAAACGGTTAATGCTGTGGTGGGTTCGGATTCGCAAACTTTTGGATCGGCATTCGGATCTGTGCAGGCGAGTAACCCTTTTTCGTGGGCCCAGTCAAGAGCCAGGTCCACGAAGATATCGGAATCGGAATCTTCACAGCCGCTAAGCAGAATGGAAAAACTGGCAAGAATGATTAGGAGCTTTTTGCGTAGATGCATATTCGTCTCAATTTCCCAATTCGCCAGAAAGGTCGAGGGCATCCAGGAAGCTGCCGGCGTCCAGACCGACATTGCCCATCAGTTCTGAGCGGCTAATGCGACCTGCGGAATAGTCGCTGAGGGATTGCATGTCTGTGGCCATTGTGAATAACTGGCTGCCACTTTCATCGAGGTAAATCATGGAGACCGCGCGAATATCGTAATCTCCCTGTTCATTTACAGAGACCAGACCATTCACCATCTGCTCGAAGCCAGGCCCGCCCAGGCCGCCAAATTGTTTTGATTCGTCCATCGTGATAATGGCAGCCTGGCCGCCCAACTGGGAGGGAAGCACGATCACGTCTACGCCAGTGACGTTGAGATCGAGGAAGAGCTCTTCGAGGTCTTGAGAGGCGGCCAAATCGGGTGCGCCGCCATAAAGCACTCGAGCATCGGGTGGGATGACGTTTAGGCTGCGAAGGATGGAGGGCAAGATCAGGCTAAGGGCGACGAGCAGGGCAATGGCAATGAGGCCATATTTGAAACAGCCGCTGAGCAGGCGACCGGCGCGGCCTTTTTTGTTGTCTGATTCAGGATCTTTGTCTGAATTTGTCATTGCTGTCGTTATCTTTTCTGCGGCGAGCTGATCACTATCGAAGCTCATTATAAGCGAATTCTGCTGCTTTCTTGAAATCCGCATCAGAGATAGTTACTAAAAACTAATTAGATATCTACTAAAAATCGATATTGACAGTGCAATTGGAATATCCTACAATATGTGTGCTCTTCTGAGCAAAGGCCACCAACTTCGGGCCAGAACAGTTTTTTGGCCCTCGGGCGGTGGGAAAGGAGTTAGTCGATGATGAAGTATAAGGAAAAGGGACAAGGCTTAGTTGAATACGCTTTAATTCTTGTTTTGATCGCTATTGTTGTTATTGTGATTGTTTCCATTCTTGGAACATCCATAGGTAACGTATTCAGCAATATTGTCACTAATCTGTAAGAGTCAATCGATTGGCTAAAAAAATAGGGCGCTCAATTGAGCGCCCTATTTTTTTTAAATTTACCCTTACAATGGACCTGCTTATAGGCCCTTAAACCATGTAGCGAGAGCAAGCAGCACGAAGGCTACGAGCATGAGTGTGTAGGCACTGAAGCTGCCCACAGAGAACATGCCCTGGTCTACGGCGATACCGGCCAGGCCAACAAGGACGGCAACTATCCAGGTGACGTTTTTCGGTGCAGATAAGTTCATCTTTCTTCTCCTCAACTTAGTTAGTCATAAATGCTGCTCGACGCTGTGCGTCGACTCGGAGTTGCTTTGCAAATCCATGCGTACTAAACATTACTATAGCAGATTTTTTGGTAGGGAATAGTCGGCAAATAGGGGGAAGTTCTCATTTTATCGAACAACTAAAGGGCGGCTCTTTTTTTTGATGAACGGGATGTCTTGGGTAGGAGTAAAATGTGAGAATAGTTTATTCGCCTCAGGAGCAAAGCAAATGCATTCTATGAAAAGAAATCTCATCTTCATTATCTTCACAGTTCTCGCGCTGGGGGCATGTAGTCCAGCCATTGAGCTGCCGATCGTGGAGGAAGAGGCTGAGCCTACAGACGTTGTTGGCGAAGAAACCTTTGAGGTGCAATCTACAGCTAGCCTGGTAGAGCCATCTATACGAAGCCTTGATCCGGAAAAGGATCAGTTTGGCCAGGAAGCCTTCGTGTTTACGACTAGTTCAGGGGAAGAAATCCAATATCTGCTGTATCTGCCCGAGAATATTGATGAAGTAGAAAGTGCAGCGGTCATGCTCTTCTTGCATGGTACGGGTGACAACGGAAGCAACATTGACGATTTACGTGATGGCACGCCTTTGGCCTGGGCGGAAACGATTGGCACCTTTCCCTTCATTGTTATTGCGCCTCAATTACCATCGGGCTTTTGGGGAAAATACTTTGAGCCAACATATGAGCTTATTGATTTTCTGGCGGAGACATTACCCATCGATACTGAATCCATTATTCTCACTGGTTACAGCAGAGGAGGATACGGCAGCTGGGGTTATGCATTGGCAGACCCAGAGCGATACGCTGCTCTTGTTCCAGTGGCTGGTGGACCTAGCATTTCAGCAAGTGAACTAGTGCCAGCGGATATATGCGAGCTTAACAAACTGCAAATTTGGATATTTCATGGCGATGAGGATGGCATTGTTCCCATCACGAGTAACCTGGAAAGTGCAGAGGCTCTAAAAAATTGCGGGAATGATTCGATTCTGTTCACAATTTATGAGGGGCAGAACCACAACGGCACCTGGCAGATGGCTTATGCGGACTCGGCCTTGTATGCCTGGATGTTGGAGCAGGTGAAGTAAGGGACAGGAATTAGTAAAGAGCCTCCCATTGGGAGGCTCTTTTTTGTTATGTGGTGATGGTGGTTTTTTCGAGCGTGAGTTCTTCGAGCAACTTTTCGCGCACTTTTACACCGAGACCGGGATCCGTGGGAAGGGATATTGTACTGTCGGCGTTCAGGGTGAAGGGTGGATCGATAATGTCTTCTTCGTAATAACGGTCACTCGCAGAAATGTCTCCCGGGAGTGTGTATCCAGGAAGTGAGGAAAGGGCCAGGTTGGCTGCGCGGCCTATGCCAGTTTCGAGCATGCCGCCGCACCAGACGGGCTTGCCTGATTTTAGACTGAAGTCGTGCATGCGGCGCGCGTTCCATAGGCCGCCCACGCGCCCCGGTTTAATATTGATGATGCGAGCGGCGTCTATCTCGTAGGCCCAGGCAGCCTGATCGAGGGAATGGATGCTTTCGTCCAGGCAGATGGGCGTATCGAGCTGGGCCTGCAATTTAGCGTGCTGGAAGATGTCGTCGTGGGCGAGAGGCTGTTCGATCATCATCAGGTTGAAGGTGTCCAGCTTTTTGAGATGCTCGGCGTCGGCGAGTGTATAGGCGGAGTTGGCATCCAGCATGAGGGGCAAATCGGGGAAGTCGGCGCGCACAGCTGAAACGAGATCGATATCCCAACCCGGCTTGATTTTCAATTTGATGCGGCCGTAGCCTTCTTCAGTGAAAGCGGCGATGCGCTGCAGGGTGGCTTCAATGCTGGGCTGGATGCCGATGCTGACGCCGGTGGAGACACGATCGGGGCGCGGCGAATCGTAGCCTTGCCCGGCATGGAGCAAATCGGCCAAAGGGATGCCCTCGGCCTTGGCGAGCAGATCCCAAACGGCGGCTTCGATGCCAGCGCAGGCCATCGGGTGGCCGCGCAGGCGGGCGTGCAAATCGGCGACCATGCTGGGCGAATCGATCTCTTTGCCGATCAGGGCGGGGGCGAGGAAATCTTTAAGAATGTGCCAGGCGGTGCCGGTGGTTTCGTAGGAGTAGAAGGCCCAATGCTCGGGGCCAGCACCCGCGCCAAACTGGCTGGCGACGCATTCTCCCCAACCAGTGAGCCCGCTGCTCTGCAGGCTGACGATGATGCACTGCCTGTCTTTTTCGATGCCAAAGCTGGTTTGGAAAGGATGCTTTAGCGGCATTTTGATGAGGCGCAGTTGGATGCTTTCGAGTTTATGTTTAGACATTGAGATCGCGCTTGAGCAAATAAGTATTCTGCCGCCCTGCAGGAGTTTGCGAGCTGATGAAATCGGTAGCCGTGTAGCCAGCGGCGAAATAGGTCTCGAATATGTCGCGGGTGTGGGAGCGCCATTCTGCGGCAAGGTCTATTGAATGAACCTTAATCGCCTGGATGCTGGGCGGAACAGCGATAGCCAGAATAGGTTCCTCCGCGTCCAGGGTGGGGTTAGCGGGAGTGGGAAATTTCTCACTCCAATCGAGGGCATTAACCGGGACGGAGGCGGCCAAATCATTTAGCGCAGTTTGACGCTGCCTGGCCGAATCTTCATGGAAGGCAGCCACGCGCGAACTGCCGATGAGCCAATCCACTTCGAGGCGGTCTGAGGGCAGGCCTTTGTTGAGGCCGTCCGGCATTTGACCGTAGAGATTAGGCAGGTAGCGATTGCAAACTACGCCGAGCTTGCCAAAATTGAGTGAGGCGTTGGGACCTTCGAGCGGGTCCACGGTCCAGGTGATCAGGTCGAGGTCCTGCTGAAGTACAAAATCGCGCTGAGCCCATTTGAGCTGCTCTCCTACTCCGCTGGCGCGATGCTGCGGAAGCACGGCGAGCATATGCGAGCAATGCTTCCAATCTTTTTCCGGGCTGCGCCCCAAGATGCTGAAGGCGAATGCGATCATTTCATTTTCCTGGAATGCGCCCAGCACCAGGCCGCCATTTTTTTGTGCGGTTAGCAAGAAAGCGAGGGGGATAACTTCAATGGCGTCAGCGCTGGGCCAGGCATTGCGCTGAATGGCCTCAGCGGCGTGGTATTCCTGAGCCGATTTCAGCAAGCGGATTTCGATCTTATCAGTGGGCATTCTACGCTCAATGGTAGTTCAATGAGCGTAATTTGAGAAGGCTGGCTGGGGCGAGAAAGTTTTGCTTTAGAGGCCGGATAGGGATTTGTGGGGAAAGATTACGCTGAATACATTCCCATTTGCTTGTGCCTGGTGAACAATGTCCCAGCCATGTTTTCGCGCGGTTCGCCTGGCAACGGCCAAGCCCAGGCCCATGCCTTCGTAGCGCCGGGTGAGATGGTTTTCTAATTGGCGAAAATCGTCAAAGATGTGATCGCGTTTCTCTTCGGGAATGGTAGAGGCAAAATCAAGCACTTCCACGCGTGATTCTTTCTTTTTTGCATCCTGGTGCCCAGACAATTCGATGCGCGAGCCGACAGAGGAAAACTTTACGGAATTTGAGAGTAAGTTGCGGAAGATGATGATCAGGCTTTCACCTTCATACTCAACTTTTTTCAGCTGCTCGGGGATGTTCACACGTAGATCTATCTGCTTGGCATCTAGGTGGGGTTTGAATATCTTGAGAACCTGCTCAATGGACTGCCCCAGTGGGAGCAGATTGCCTGCTCTGGGGGAGTCGGCGAGGAGCATGTCTGAAAAATCGGTTAATTCTTGAATAATGCGGGTGAGACGAGCGGCGTTTTTGCGGGCCACTTCAAGATACTGTTTTATCTCTGGGTCAATGTCGTCGCCGAACTGGTCTAGAGCTACCTGCAAATAGCCGTTGACAAGCGTTGCAGGTGAACGCAATTCGTGGCTGACCAGAGTTACAAATTCTGCTTTGAGCGATTCAAATTCTTCGTTCTTTTGAGCGTCTTTCTTCGATGATGTCAATGGTTTCCTTGTTGGTCTCCAATTGGGGGAGACAGGCTGCAGAAGTGTTTGCGGGTAGTGCCGGCTTTGAATGGACTCGCCTAGAGTTTAAGTATCGAAGACATGGGACCTGCTTCCTCCCATTTGTTTGGCCACATAAAGGGCTTTATCGGCGTTGGCAAAGAGGTCCTCCGTGCTGGAGGTCTCATCTATTGTGGCAAGACATGCCAGGCCGACACTGGCGCTGACACTGAAGGAGAGGTCTTCTGCTAGCTTGTAGGTTTCCTGGCCGATGTTTTTGCAAATCCGCTGCCCAAGTTTCACAGCATCCTCTTTGGTGGTGCCAGGAATGATCAGAAGAAATTCGTCCCCTCCCCATCGTCCGGCAAAATCGTATACACGCAGAACCTTTTTGATTTTTTCGGAAGTGATTTTGAGTGCTTCGTCTCCGGCCAAATGGCCATAGGTATCGTTAATTTCTTTGAGGTTGTCAATATCCAGCAGGGCAAAGCATAGCGGTTTTTGCGATCTTTGGGCTCGGCTGAATTCGGCCTCAGCGCGGCGCTGGATGGCGTTACGATTGCCCAGGCCAGTGAGTGTATCCATTTGAGCGAGAGTGGTTAATTTGTTCAATTCCCCACGCAACTGTTCTTCGACTAACTTGGTCTGGCTTATATCTCGGCTAATGCCCAGCATTGAGGTGATCTCACCCTGTGCGTTTGTCAGGGGTGTTAGGCCGGTGCCCAGCCAAATGCTGCCTGCTTGAGTGGTCACCACGCTTTCGAAATAATCCGCTTCTTCGTTGGGAGACTGTTTCTTCGATCTGGCTTTCCAGCGTGCAGAAAAACTGGGATCGAGAATTTCATCTAATTTGCGGCCAAGCAGATATTCGGCTGAGGAGCTGAGCAATTTGGCGGCGGGCGGATTTAGATAGATTAGGCGATTATCCAGATCGACAACCAAGACGATCTCACTGGAGTTTTCTGCCCAGTCTACGGTTTCAGCAGTAATTGGGGAGCCAGGCAGGGGCCCCGTTTTCGATTTTGCGGCCAATTGACTCTCCTTCTTAAGAGTGTTATTCAAGCAAATGGCGGGGAAAGCGATGAGGGCTGTAATGGATGGTGCATGAACCGTGAATTGAGTTTATTAGCTTTTTCGATAATTAGCAATTCTGGGCCAGTTGGAAACTCGCTTTAGCCAGAAGAGATCATAGTTCAATCGAGGATTTGCTGATAATAGCGTTCGTGTTCCGCGATGAAGTGATCAAGAGAATAGCGCTCAGCCAAAACTCTGCTTTTTTGCCCCATAAGTTGAGCGCGGTCTGGGTTTTTGATAAGCGTAGCTATGCGATCGGCCATTGCATCAACATCGCCGGGGGGGACCAGGAAACCAGATTCGCCATCAGAAACCTGATCGCGCACCCCTGGAGAGTGAAAGGCGACTATGGGCAGTTCCGAAGCTTCCGCTTCCAGCATGCTTAGGCTGTGCAGTTCAATTTCTGATGCAGTGACAAAGACTGATGCAAGGCGGTAAAGACCGGGAAGGTCTGCATCTGCCTGGACAAAGCCGGGCAAGTGAGCGCGGTGACTAATGCCCAGGTTTTCGGCTTTTAGGATGGCTGCCTGGCGTTGGGTGCCATCGCCGATGATCAATAATTGGGCGTCCACGCTTTTGAATACCTTGGCGGCTGCATCTATCACTCTATCGACGCGCTTATCTGCATCCAGACGACCAACGTACAAGATTATGGGCAAGTCAGGATCCAGACCATATTGCTGACGGAGAGATTGGCCTTCAGTGGGGAAATTGGGTTCCGGGGAAAAGAGATCCAAGTCGACACCATTGTTGATCACATCGGGTTGAATTTGGATTTTTTCGTTAATCAGGTTGGCTATCGTTTGATTGGGTGTGATGACCGCCTTGCTTTGTTTCAGGGCCCAGGAGCCGTATCGCCAAAGGCTTGTTTCGGCGGCTTTAAAAAGAGATTTGGGCAGGAATGTGCCTAAAGTCCAGGGCAATTGATGAATAGTGACGACGGAGGGCACATCGATCATTTCAGTGAGAAGCAAATTAGACATGGCCGATAGAACCGGATCGTGGAAGTGAATAATATCTGGGCGGAAGCGTTTGATTTCTGTGGAAATCTTTCTATAGGGCCATAGAGATACATTTTGGCCCACGCGTGTTGGATTGCTAAAGGAGCGGAAGCGAGTTATTTTGATGCTGTTTTGCGAGCTTGAATAGGGATGCCCCTTATCGCTGGCAGATACCACCGTGACGGAATGGTCTCTTGCCGACATGCCCTCGGCCAATTGCTCCACCACAATGGCGGCTCCACTGAGCATGGGCGGATAAGACTGGCACACATAAGCAATTCTCATGCAGTATCTCTCGGCAAAGGCTAAATGTTGAGTAGGAGTGCTCTTCAGCGGACATCAAGGTTGTAATTAATGAGTCCCTCTTCAGATTCTGCTTGGATAGTGTAATGCCTAAGCAATGCCTTTGTCCACCCGCTGAGCAGTGCATGAAGGCGGCTCAGTTACAATCAGAGGAACACCAAAAATTTGGCGAAGAGCGCAGCGGTGCAAGGAATGCGAAGCTGCTGCGAAAACAAGACCGACGAAATGAAGGCTTAGCTGCTCAATGGAAATTGGCGAGACTTTATACCTTGTAAATCGGAATGAATGGCGCAGCTGGTTGGAAGCTAATTTCGAATCTAGTGACGAGATATGGCTAATCTATCCGAAGAAATCGTCGGGAAAGGCGCGGATTGTGTATAACGACGCGGTGGAGGAGGCTCTCTGTTTTGGTTGGATCGACAGTATTATAAAAAGCTTGGATGAGAATCATAGCGTTCAGCGCTTTTCGCCGCGCAGGGAGAGCACAAAAACATATTCACAGCCAAACAAGGAAAGACTGAAATGGCTGCTGCAGCACGGCATGGTTCATGCCAGTCTTGAAGAAGCTGCGCGTGAGGCAGTAAAGGATGAATTCGAATTCCCGAAAGATATATTGGAAGCAATCAGGCAGAACGAAAGCGCCTGGCTGCATTTCCAATCTTTCTCAGCAGCTTATCAGCGCATCAGGCTTGCTTACATTGAGTCGGCGCGCGAGCGCCCCGAGGAATTCGAAAAGAGGCTGGCAAATTTTCTTAAGAAAACGGAAGCGGGCAAACAGATAGGCTTTGGGGGCATCGATAAATATTTCTGAGGCTTGCGATGTAGACGGTAGAGGAAGAGGAGTGCACGAATGAGGCACACACGTTACCAGGGCGCCATCGTTGAGGATGGCAAATTACTGCTGATTACGCATAAACATCACGAGGACGGCAGAGAGTATTGGGTGATCCCGGGAGGGGGGCGCGAAGAGGGAGAATTGGAAGAGGACAGCGTGGTTCGTGAGATGAAGGAAGAAACTCAATTGGACGTCGAGGTGGTGAGGTTGGCGCTGGATGAAGCTGCAAAGCCGGGTGGAGAATATAAGCGGCGAAAAACTTATCTTTGCAAGGTGCTGGGCGGGGAAGCTGCGCCTGGTTATGAACCCGAGTTGGAGGCATCAGAGACCTATTCAATTGGTGCGGTAGCCTGGTTTGACCTTAGCGATGAGGATAGCTGGGGAGAGGAGTTAAAAGCAGATTCGCTTACCTATACGCAGGTGAAGAAGCTGCAGAAAGTGCTGGGGTACCTGCGCGATTGAATTTGACTTTCGAAAATAAAGCTTGGCTGGCGGATTACTCGGAAAGCTCCATGAATACGTTCAACACGCCCTGGAATGCCGCATTTTGATCGTAATACACGTTGACGTCACCATTGCCATTTGAATCAATTGTTCCAACGATGATCTGGGAATTTATCACGGTGCCTGAGCCGTTACCGCTAATATCCAAATCTGAAATCGGGCCATAAATTGTGCCGGTAGTGGCCACAGTTCCATTACCTGCGATCTTAATATCTCCACCATTTTCCTGATCCATGAAAAGCATTAATCCGGCATATTGCCCAGTTGTGGGTGCCGAAATTGTGAAATCGCCATTTCCGGTAATACTGAAATCTCCCGAGGCCAGATAGATGGTAACTCCGACTGCGTCTAATAGTCCACCACCTGAAATGTCAAAATCTCCGCTGTCTATGTAATAGACACCTGGTTTCATGGTTAGTTCGGCTTGGCCGCTGATTTTTATTTTGCAATAAAAGCCCGGATCAATTGTGTCGGAGTTATTTGCATTAAGGGAATAATCATTGCAAGATCCGCCCGGCTGGGTAGGAGGCTGCAAAGCGGCCATAGGATCTGTGATCGGCGGAACTCCGGTGGAGGGCGCCGGGCTGATAGATGCCCCGCCGCTGGTGTCCCAACCGCCGACGATTGCAATGGTGTCGTCGGTTAGCACTTCGGCATTACCGACGGCGCACATGGCCTCGTCGTCATCAGAATTTACGAATATGCCTCCGCCGTTGGCGGTGATGCTGCCATTACCGTTGGCATTAAATGAGCAAGCGGCTTCGGTATCCAGAGCCACAATCGCCTCACCGGGGAATGGAATGCCGCCGTCAATGGCGCAGCGGGCAACTGCCCGCACGGTGCTTTCCAGAGCACCAGAAAATATTAGCTGGGAGAATGCGGCTTCTGAGAAGAGACAATGTTTACTTCAACGTATTCATTGTCGCCTGCATTGGGACCCGTTATGGGAGGACTATAGACAGTTACCGAATTTGTAGTTCCGTTGTTGTCAAAACCCTGGGTGTATGCAGAGGCAAATGCAGCAGTGGTGAAATCGCCTGCAGCGCACATCACCTGGGCGGCAGCCAGCGAGGCGTTATCCGCTGCATTTTGGGCGGTTCTCTGGCCCAGATAAAGGCGGCCGCCGTCGACTGCCAAGCCGACAATAGCCAGCAAAGCCATCATTACGATGACGAGTAGTGCAATTGCCTGTCCACTC
>Ga0315336_1005292_pt1 | contig 14249 bp, 13 predicted proteins | sample ASW5metaG_FD_204512 | JGI IMG/M metagenome (GOLD analysis project Ga0315336, IMG submission 204512) | Ammonia-oxidizing marine archaeal communities from Monterey Bay, California, United States - ASW #5 | ecosystem: Environmental > Aquatic > Marine > Intertidal zone | place: USA: California...
AGGAAAGTGCAGCCGGCAGCGACTATAATAAATACAGTCCTAGAAAAAAAGAGAAGGTATGGAAAACAATCATTCTGAAGCAGTCATATTAAGTGCAGCGCGTACGCCACAGGGAAAATTCCTTGGTTCGTTAAGCAGCCTATCAGCCACAGATTTAGGCGCAATTGTTGTAAAAGCCGCCGTAGAGAGGGCTGCGATAGAGGACAGTTCACAGATCGATGAAGTGATCATGGGAAATGTGGTTTCTGCTGGAATTGGACAGGCTCCGGCACGACAGGCCGCCATATTTGGCGGGCTTGATCCCAGCGTTGGCGCGACAACGATCAACAAAGTTTGCGGCTCGGGGTTGAAGGCGGCGATGCTTTCTGCCCAGGCAATTCGAGCTGGGGACGGGCATCTATACGTGGCTGGCGGTATGGAAAGCATGAGCCAAGCGCCCTATCTGGTAGAAGGGCGCGGCGGAGGAATGCGCTACGGACATGAGAAATTGACAGACGCGCTGATGCATGACGGTCTGTGGGACCCATTTGAAAACTGGATCATGGGGGACGCGGCTGAATTTATCGGCGAAGAATACGAAGTCACGCGCTATGCGATGGATGAATACGCGCTGGGCAGCCACACAAAGGCAGTTGCAGCCATCGACGGCGGAAAATTCAAGGAAGAGATCGTTCCTGTGGAAGTGAAGGGGCGCAAAGGAAAAGTGAGTATCGTTGACCAAGACGAATCTCCACGCAGAGATACATCTCTTGAAATTCTGGCTAAACTTGCCCCTGTCTTCAAGGAAGGCGGCAATGTAACCGCGGGGAATGCACCCGGGCTGAATGATGGTGCTTCGGCATTGGTCGTTTCTAGCCGAGAACAAGCGGATAAATTGGGAAGAAAGCCGCTGGCCCGCATCGTGGGATATACCCAAGTTGCCGTTGACCCCAAATTTATTTTTATCGCCCCGGCACGCGCGGTGCCCAAGCTGCTGGAAAAAGTGGAATGGTCAATGGACGACGTTGACCTGGTCGAGCTTAACGAGGCCTATGCCGCGCAGGTGCTGGCAGACGGCTATGCAATGGCGGATATCGGCTGGGATTGGGACAAGGTGAATGTAAACGGGGGGGCGATTGCACTGGGCCACCCACTGGGAGCCAGTGGAGCAAGGGTGGTGACGACTTTGATTTATGCGCTGAAAGATCGGGGGCTGAAGCGGGGGATTGCCTCGCTTTGCCTTGGCGGCGCAGAAGCTGTGGCGATGGCAATCGAGCTGGAAGATTAATTAATAAGGCAATTTCAGTTAGTTACTAAGGAAGATGAATGAGTATTAAGCAAATATTTGTGATTGGTGCTGGAACGATGGGTAATGGAATTGCTCAGACGGCGGCTGTTTCCGGCTATGAGGTCACGATGATGGATGTGTCTGAGGAGCTAGTGAAAGCCGGGCAGGCAACGATTGCTAAATCGGTGAGCAAGCTTGCGGAGAAGGAACGGATTAGTGAGGAGCAGAAAGAAGCCGCGCTGAAGATTGGGCTGAGTACAGAGTTGAAGGACGCAGCCAAAGCCGACCTTGTGATTGAGGCGGCGACTGAAAACCCTGAGATTAAGTTTCAACTGTTCAAGGACTTGGATGAGATTTGCGCGAAAGAGGTTGTGTTGGCTTCGAATACCTCTTCTATCAGTCTGACCAAATTGGCTGCAGCCACACAACGGCCAGACAAGGTGATTGGGATGCATTTCTTCAATCCGGTACCACTGATGTCGCTGCTGGAAGTGGTGCGTGGACTGGGGACCAGTGATGAGACGGTGAAGATTGCGCTGGAAGTGGGCGCGCAAATGGGCAAGACAGCTGTAGAGGTGAACGATTCGGCAGGATTCGTCTCCAACCGGATACTGGGGCCGATGCTGAATGAAGCGATATACGCGTTGGATGAAGGCGTGGCTGACGCAGAGGGGATAGATACGGTGATGAAGCTGGGGATGAATCATCCGATGGGACCGCTGGCACTCTCCGATCTGATCGGGCTGGATGTGGTGCTTTACGTGATGGAGGTGCTGCAACGCGATTTGGGGGATGACAAGTATCGGCCTGCGCCGCTGCTGCGGAGAATGGTAGACGCAGGCTATTTGGGGCGCAAATCGGGCAAGGGATTTTACGAATACAAGTAATTCGCCCATGCCTGATTACGAAGCCGTTATTGGCCTTGAAACCCACATTCAATTAAATACGAAGTCCAAAATATTCTGCACGTGCAAGGCCGATTCCTGGAAAGATGCACCCAACAGCAATATCTGCCCAGTTTGCACGGGATTACCGGGCTCGCTTCCGGTGCTGAATAAAGCAGTAGTGGAGAAGGCTGCCCTTCTGGCAGCCGCAATGGAAGCAGACCTTCAAGAAATCTCATTCTTTGATCGAAAAAATTACTTTTACCCTGACCTGCCCAAGGGATACCAGATATCCCAATTCGATAAGCCGCTGGCTATGGGTGGGCACATGGACGTCCCATTGGCTGAGAACCAATCTCGGCGAGTAAAAATCCACAAACTGCATATTGAAGAGGATGCCGGCAAGACAGTAAAAGGCAAGGGAAAGCGGCTGATAGATTTCAATCGCTGTGGCGTGCCATTAGTGGAAATGGTGACGGGGCCGGACCTGCGCACTGCGGAGGAAGCCGCACAGTACTTGATTCGGTTAAGGCAACTGCTGAGGTGGCTGGGTATTTCGGAAGCGGATATGGAAAAGGGACACCTAAGGGCGGACGCCAATGTATCCATTCGTGAGGTGGGCAGCACTGAGCTGAATACAAAAACAGAAATAAAGAATGTAAATTCGATTGATGCGATTCGGGATGCGATCGTGGTGGAAATCGCGCGGCAGACAGAGTTGATAGATGAGGGAGGAAAGGTTGAGGCCTGGACTCTGAGTTGGGACGAGGACAGTGGAAGCTTAAGCAAAATGCGCTCCAAAGAGACGGAAGCGGATTACCGATACTTCCGTGAACCTGACTTGCTGCCCGTTGAGTTGGACAAGAAATGGAGGGAGGAAATTTTGGCGGAAATGCCTGAGCTCCCTCTAGCCCGACGGGCGCGTTTCGGCAAACAATACAAAGTTCCAGAATATGATGCCGACATTCTGACCAGTGAGCGCTCTCTTTCGGACTACTTTGAAGCGGCCACCGCAAGTTATGGCGGGGATGCCAAAAGGGTCTCTAATTGGATGATGAATGATGTACTGGCGATGCTGAATGAACGCGATGTGAGTGCGGAAGACCTGAAATTAAGCCCAGTTCACCTAGCGGATATCATCAAGCTGGCCGATGGAGGGACAGTGAATACGCCCACGGCAAGGTCGCTATTGGGCAAAGTGGAAGCAAGCGGAAAATCGCCCAATGAAATCGTTGAGGAAGAGGGGCTGGCGCAGGTCAGCGATGACGGCCTACTGCGCGAAATGGCGGCAGAGGTGATCGCGGCTAACCCGGATCAGGTTGCCAGTTATCAGGCGGGCAAAGACAGCTTGATCGGCTGGTTTGTGGGACAGATGATGGCGAAGAGTAAGGGAAAGGCGGATCCCAAAGCCGTGCAGGCCATTCTGCAGGACCTGCTCAATCAATGAGCGGCGAAGCAAGATCGAAGACGACACCTACACATCACTCCATTGAAACAACAGTAGAGGACAGAGCCAAGGCAGTAAAGCGCCAGATATAAGGGTCGGGGATCAATCCGGCCGTATTTGAGCGGTGGACGATAATCATTTTTTTGGATGGAATATGGAGACAAGCATGAATAGGCAATTGCATTTCATCTCAATCCTGCTGTGGAGCACTAGCTTTGTTTCAGGCTGCTCTGCGGAAGCGGCTCCGGCGATAGAGGCAAGTGCAATTGTGGAGACAAGTGAGCCGAGGCAGACTGAAGAAGAAGTGGTTGCGGAGCCTGCTCCCCTACCCGACTTAGATCAGGATCCGCTGTATTGGTTTGCGCCGCTGCCCCCTCTTTCCGTCGGGCCTGGACGACCCTACACGGGGTCAGATGATTTCATGGACTTGTTCACTGCGGGTGCAGACTGGGAGAGGGCCTCGGGAAATATCCAGGTATTCAAGTTATATGGCGAATGGGTGGCATATTCAGCGAGTGATGCGCAATTGAAGCAGGCTATAAAGGATATTCGGCGCAGAGGGCTGGCGCTGGCTGTGGAAGCGGGTCCGCTTACGGCCACTCCAGATTGTGGAGAAGGTATTGAAGGATTCGCAGGAGTAGATGAAGGAAGAAATATTGCAGAACGAATCCTGCGGGCTGGCGGACAGATCGACCTGATTGCATTGGACGAACCGTATTACTATGCCCATTTCTATGACGGCCCGAATGCCTGCCGTTGGCCAAGTGAAGATATTGCTGCAGAGGTAGGCCAATATATTGAAATCATGAGAGAGTATTTCCCTGATTTGCGAGTGGGAGACACGGAGCCGACACCCTTGCCCCTGGAAGCCGAGGATTACACGGAATGGCTACTCAGTTTTCGAGCTGTAAACGGATATGATCTCGATTTTCTGCACATCGATGTGGATTGGGCACGAGTTGAATGGCCCAGGATGGTTAAAAACATTGAGGATTTCGGGCGGGAAGAAAGCATTCCCATTGGGATTATCTATACGGGTAACTCTGGTGATCATAGCGATGAAAGTTGGCTCTCGATTGCTGGGGAACGGGTGAAGCGCTATGAGATTGGGGAGAGTGGTTCACCGGCACATGTGCTTTTCCAATCCTGGAATGACCACCCTGATTTTGTGCTGCCCGAGACAGGTGATTTCACTTTCACATCTTTTATACGGATATATTTCGAGGACAAAGAGGCGTTAGGATTTCAAGCGGATGCCTTACTGGCAAACCTTGCACTTTTTAAGGATACGCGCGGCTCTCGATTCGTTCCCGGCAATGAAATGGAAATGGCTGTTGATGGCGACAGTGGAACATTGTGGTCGTCAGGTGGATTTCCGACGCAGTGGATTGAGATTGATATTGGAGAGGCGGTAGATATTGGGGAGATGCGCTTAATCCCCAGCCAGTTCCCCGCTGGGGAAACCACGCATCGGATCTACGGACGCGGCCCAGGCACAGCAAACGAGTTTGTGTTGCTGGAGACGATTCAAGGGATGACGAGTGATGGCCAGTTGATAACAATTAACCCTGTGGACCCTTGGCTAGAAATCCAGTTCATTCGTGTTGAAAGCATTCAATCACCGTCCTGGGTGGCCTGGTATGAAATCGAAATCCTGCGGGTAGAGGATTGAGGTTGGACAAATCGGGCAATTCTGCAAATATAGCGAAGGCAATCGTCCTCTACGATGGGTATTGCGTTTTTTGCAGCCGCGTAGTCCAGTTTATTCAGCCACGCCAAAAAGCGGATGAACTGGTATACAACTCCTTGCAATCTGAAAAGGGGCAGGAGATTTTAAAGCAATGCGGACTCTCGACCAGCGAACTGGACACCTTCGTGCTTTATGACAATGAGCAATGCTACACCTACTCGACAGGAGCGTTGAGGTTGAGTCTGTATATGCGTTTTCCCTGGCGAATGTTGAGTGTGTTTTTGCTTGTGCCGACTCTTTTGCGTAGACCAATTTATCAGTGGGTGGCGCGCAATCGCTATCAGTGGTTTGGGGAAGTGCCGCGTGAATAAGCTGCGCTCGCTCTCTTTTGGATGGCGAATATTTCTACTCGCGGTAGTACTGCGTCTTATCCCAGTATTGGTATCCATCAATCTGCCGATTGGTTTGGATGACATGTTTCAGTATGACATGCTGGCGCGGAGCATCGCCTCGGGGCAGGGATTCCGTTGGTACGCTCAGGAGGATTTGGATTTAATCCAGAGCTATTTCGATATGGATTTCGTCGTGGGGGATTATGACCCGGAGGGGGTGATCAGTTCTTTTCGTGCGCCCGGTTATCCGGCATTTCTGGCACTGATTTACTGGGTAAGCGGGCTGAAATGGCGCTTTTTTGCAGCGCGGCTTGTGCAGGCCTTTTTGGGAGCTACATTGGCTCCATTGGTATACAAACTGGGAGAGCGACTGTTTCCAGGTCGGGAAAAAGCAGGGAAACTCGCGGCGTATTTCGTCGCTTTCTACCCAATGTTGATGGTGTATCCGCTTGCTCTCGCCACAGAAAATTTGTTTATCCCGCTGGTCTTTAGTGGGCTGCTGCTGCTGCTGAAAGCAGTGGACAATAAAAGTGACCCAGGTTTTCTGCTTGCAGGTACGGTATTTGGCCTGGCGACGCTAACGCGGTCGGTGATCTTCGCCTTCGCGGGGCTGGCGATCTTATGGATATGGTGGGCGGCGAAGCAGAAGCGGGGAGCGATATTGTTCGGGATAGCGCTGTTGGCTTTGGTGATACCCTGGACCGCGCGCAACAGTTTGCTATACGAGAAATTTACCTTCGTGGAAAACTCTCTGGGCTATAACCTGCATATGGGCTATCACCCTGAGGGAACGGGGACGTTTCAGTACGGTATTTCTTTGGAGCTTTTCCCTTATCTTGATGATGGGCAGCGCAACGATTTGGGAGTGGAAGCCGGATTGGAGTTTATTAAGCAGGACCCAGGACGAATCCCAAGTTTGATCTTGAATAAGCTAGGCTTTTTCTTCTCGCTGGAGAGACGGGCGATGAGCTATTTTTATAGCAACGGCTTCTTTGGGCAGATTCCGCAAGCGGCATTGATTGGCCTCTTTGCGCTGTTCACACTGCCCTTCGCAGTGCTGAGCAGCTTGAGTGCGGCCAGCTTGGCGTTGATGGGCTGGAACAAGGAGAGGCTATTGTTTTTGCTCCTGTTGGTGGGCTATTTACTCCCCCATGTTTTCTTGCTAGCGGAACCACGTTTTCATATAGCTATCGTGCCGGGTCTAGCGATGCTGGCAGACTATGCATGGGGTGAGCGAAAAGCGCTGTGGAAGCGTGCTAGCGAGGAAAAATGGCGGTTCGCAACGGCGCTTGTTTTGATAGGCCTGCTATGGTTGAATTGGGGAATGGAATTGATACGAGATGCGGATAAGCTAGCCATTCTGCTGGGGCCTGAGGGCTACCGCGCAGGATTCCCCTACTAATGCGCAAACTTTTTGATTTCGATCTGGATATTGATCGCGAGATCGCGGCGATCAGCATTTTGAGCACGCTGCTGATCATGTTGGATTTCTATGAGGGGTTGACACCTTATAAGGCGATTGACCGAGTGGCGCTCTACCTGATTATCCCCCTTGCAGTTATCCGTTTGGTGTTTCGCAAATCGCCCAAGGAATATGGATTCCAATGGGGCGATTGGCGGGCCGGGTTATCGTTGACTGCCATTGTGATTGCGGTGGGTGCACCGATTCTGTGGTGGGTGACAAGCAGCAGCTCAACGATGATCGATTATTATGCGCATCAATGGAATCCTGCAGCGCCGCTGATTACTTTTTTGGATTTGATTGGCTGGGAGTTCTTCTTCCGGGGATTCTTGCTCTTTGGCTATGCGCGGTTATTTGGGGCGAATGCGCTATGGATTCATGCCGTGCCATTCGCTCTGGCGCACTTGACCAAACCGCCGATAGAGACCTATTCGACGATCTTTGGGGGCTTTCTCTTCGGCCTGGTGGCCTGGCGGACAAAATCCTTTGTGTACCCCTTTCTGATCCATTGGTTTGTAGCGACGTTTACGATGTTTGCCGCTGCCACACTAGCTCAATAGCCCTAGTCCAAAATAAAGCTAACTAAACGAATACAAGGGTTCGGTTTTCGTGAACCAGCGTTTTGCGCTGCAGGTGGTACCAAATTGCGCGAGAGAGAATGATTTTCTCCAAATCGCGACCCTTGCGAATGAGATCCTTCACTGAATCTGTGTGACTCACCTTGATTACGTCTTGAGCGATGATAGGGCCGGCATCCAGCTCGGCAGTGACATAATGGCTGGTGGCGCCGATTATTTTTACACCACGTTCGTGGGCAGAATGATAGGGCTTTGCGCCCGGAAACGCAGGCAAAAATGAGTGGTGAATATTAATAATACGGTTGGGATAGCGGCTGGCGAAATCGGCTGAGAGAATTTGCATATAGCGGGCAAGCGCAATGAAATCGATATGGTGCTTGCGGAGCAAATCTAGCTGCTTCTTCTCCTGGCTAGCTTTGTTCTCCTTAGTGATTTCGAAGAGATGGAAATCGATACCAAATTGCTCCGCAATAGGCTGCAGTTTGGCGTGATTGCTGATGATGAGGGGAATCTCGACTTTTATTTCGTTGGCTTTCCAACGAGAGAGAATGTCGAAGAGGCAATGAGGCAGCCGGGAGACAAAAATTGCCATGCGGGGGATTTCGTCGGAAAAAAACAATTCCCAGTGCATCGCGTACTTTTTGGCGATGAATTTCTCAAAGTGCTTGGCAATATCTTCGTCCGAGAGGGCGAAAGCATGCAAATCCCATTCGGCGCGCATGAAGAAGACTTTCTGGGAGGAATCTACGTGCTGATCGAGGTAGGTGATGTTGCCATTATTGGCAGCGATGAATTCAGTGACAGCTGCAACCAAGCCCTTTTGATCGGGGCAGTGCATAAGGAGAATTGCAGATCGTGTTTCTTTTCTTGTGCTCGTCATCGTTTTCTCATTGTGATTCGCTTCGGTATTTTTCTCTCAGTTTTAGCGGCAGGCTGCTGACAATTAAAGCATAGGATTGGTCAATCATCTCTGCGACCAGGCTATCAGGTAGGCTTCCATCCAGAATTACCGTGTTCCATAGTTTTTTGTTCATGTGATAACCCGGGATAATTGCCGTGTGCTCGGCGCGCAGGGCGAGGGCATCGGCAGGGTCGCATTTGAGATTAATGCGCAGGGGATCCTCGTTTTCTGAAATGAGGGCAAACATTTTGCCTTTTTTCCCACCCAATTTGTAGACGCGGGTGTGCTCGTCGAAGGGATAATCGACATAAGCGCCCGGTTTTGCCTCTAGGTAATTGCGCAGTTGGGATTCTTTCATTTTGGCAACTCCAACACTTTTTTGCAATATATATTGCAGTTTTTCTTTTTATTACACTTTCCTTTGGATATGGCTCATGGCGTATTCGGCCAAAGCGGTGATGGTGAGGCTCGGATTGATGCCAGGATTTGCGGGCATGATGGAGCCATCAACCACATAGATGCCGGGGTAATTGTGCAGCTGAAAGTGTTGATCAATCACGCCCTGATCTACATCCTCGCCCATCGGGCAGCCGCCCATAATGTGTGCAGTGGCGGGCATACCGAAAAGGCCTTCGCTCAGTGAGCCGGCGGGAATGCCATTAATTTTGTCAGCGAAGCTGCGGGTGATTTGTTGGCCTTCATCGAGCGTCGCAGGAATGGCGCCATGTTCCTGCTGCTGGGAAACTAGGCCGCGGCGAAAGAGTGCCCAGGGGCTGCGGCCCAAGCGGATGCGCATGCGACTCTCGGCACGCTGCATGACCAGGAGAATAGTGGTGCGTGAGGCCCAGCCGGGCAGGATGTAGGCACGAAGGAAATCAATGGGGCGAAGCAGCCAATACAGCGCGGCATGGGCCAGGCGCTTGAGTAAGTGGCCGCCAGTGCTCAAGGGTGCCGCCAAATAGCGCATGAGCGATGAGCCTGCTGGGTAGCGAACTGCCTGGATAATGGTGCGCTCATCGGCCTGATAGGTGGAGGCAATCGCCACACCCTGGGAAAAATCTTGTTTGGCGGTGCGTGAGGTAGCGCCCTGAAGCGCCTCTTGATTGGTACGCACCTGGTCGCCAAGACGGGGAGAGATGTTTGGCAGAGAAGCGCTAACGTCGCGGCAATGGAAAAGGAGCTTGAGAGTGCCCATTACGCCCGCCGATAGGACAACATTGCGAGCACGCAGCCTTTGCGTCGAGCGGCCCAGCACGGATGTGGATGAGCGATGGTGGAGTTCGTAGCCAGCGCCATCATCCTCTCCAACTGGCAGGGGGCGGATATCTGTGAGTTCTCTTTCGGCGAGGATCTTTACGCCGTATTTTTCAGCAAAGTACAGGTAATTTTTAGGCAGCGTGTTCTTGGCGTTGTGGCGGCAACCAACCATGCAAGCGCCACAATGAATGCAGGTGGAACGGTCGGGTCCTTCTCCAGCGAAATAGGGATCAGGGATTTGCTGCCCCTCAGCAGACTCTTCGCCAAAAAGGACCCCTACTTCAGTAGCCTGAAATGCGGATTCAGTGCCCCTCTCTTTGGCGACCAAGCGGAGGGTTTCATCAGCGGCAAAAAGGCGCGGCGTGCGAGCCACGCCAAGCATGCGTTTAGCGGTGGCATAGTGGGGGCGAAGGACCGTTTTCCAATCGGCAAAGCGACGCCAACCAGGAGCATCAAAGAGGGCGTCATCCGGCTCCATAAGCACATTGGCATAACCCAGGCTGCCTCCGCCCACACCGGAACCATGGAGAATGAGCATGCCATCTAGGAGTGAAACCTGTAAGATGCCGAAGCTGCGGATCAGGGGTTTCCAAAGATATTTCCAGAAGACCCAGTTGCTTTTGGTAAAATCCTTATCTCGGTAGCGTTTTCCTTTTTCGAGCACAAGTACGGAATAGCCTTTTTCTGCCAAACGCATGGCCGAGACACTGCCGCCAAAACCAGAGCCGATGACCACGTAATCCCAAGTGCTGGTCATTTTGCGGCTTTGGCTATTAGGCGTGATTGGGTTTTTTCACTGCGCAATTCGCGGAGCACGTCGGAGGCAATCCAATTGGCGGCTTTGCTGCCACGCGCGGCTATATTTTCAGCGATGGGGATGACTGCCGCATTGAGGGCCAGATTGCGCTTGCCGATGTTGCGCAATGCCCAGGATATTGCCTTTTTGACGTAGATGCGATCGTCGTCTGATTCGGCTTCAAGTTGGGGGAAGAAGATTTCGAACTTCACGTCTGGAGCTTGCTTATCGTGGACCGGGAGCCAGGCCATTAATGCAAAGCCGAGGCGCTTTTCAAATTCGGGTTGACGATGACTCCATTCGATGGCTTTCTCGTAGGCGACCGGCGTCTTGTCGAGGAGATTGCCAGCAAGGCCATCGGTTAGGTCCCATGAATTCAGGTCTTTGATCCAGGATTCCATCTGCTTTTCGGTGACCTGTTTGGGATCGTCGATGATGGTGGCGAGCATGCGGGCCTCATGGAAGCCGCTATCCCACAGGTCGAGGGCGAACTGGTGGTCGCGACCGATGTCCTTAGCGAGTTTACGGAGCGTGGTGACTTTTATGCCAAATGCAGATTCAGGATTAATGCCAAAGCGAGCCATGCCGGCGACATTCTCGGGGTTGCCGAGTGATTTTAGTTGGGCGAGGATTTCAACGCTTGTGGGCATATTCAATCCTGAAAGGGATTAGATGATTATAGGTCGGCCAACACTTTGGGGCGCTCACTGCGCCAGGCATCGGATTCAGTGGCCATTTCATACGCTCGGGCGATGCGGAGCAGTTTGCCTTCCGAGAAATCGGGACCGATTAGCTGGATGCCGAGCGGCAAACGCTCTTGGCTGAGGCCAGCAGGGAGAGAAATGGCGGGGACGCCAGCGTGATTGGCAGGTACGGTGAACTGATCGGCATATTGCATGAGCACAGAATCACCATAGAGACCGCCATGGGCAAATGCCGGAGTCGGCGTTGTGGCGGTGAGGAGGGCATCCAATTTGTGGGCTCCATCCTGGTTAAAGGCGTCGTCAAAATCGGCACGAATCATGGAGCGAACGCGAAGGGCGCGTTGATAATACTGTTCGCTATATTGTGCAGCGCTGACATACATGCCCATGAGAATGCGCAGCTTGGGCTGGGAGCCAAAGCCTTCGGCACGCGTCTGGCGATAGAGCTCGCGCAAATCGTCCACTTTCGCGTTGCTGCGCAAACCATATTTGACGCCATCGTAGCGATGCAAATTGGAGGCAGCTTCTACTCTGGAGATCACGAAGAAGGCGGGGATTCCATAGCGAGTTTGGGGCATTGGCACATTTTCGACAATGCGGGCACCCATTTCGGAGAGTTTGTCGGCGGCACGCTCAACGGATAAGGCAATTTCTTTAGGCAGAGGCTGACTTTCCAGCTCGCCGCTCTCATGATTGAAAAAGGTGATCTGGTCATAGTCGGGCGAAAGGCCAATACGCATTCCCTTGACGCCATCTTCCAGACCTGAGGTGTAGTCAGAAACAGGGACTGCGGCGGCTGTGCTGTCGTTTGGATCGGGCCCAGCCATGGCGTTGAGGGTGAGAGCCGCATCGGTGACGTCGCGGGTAGCAGGACCAGGACAATCAAGTGAGGAAGCAAAAGCGATGAGGCCATAGCGGGAGACGCGACCATAGGTGGGCTTGAGGCCAACCACGCCACAAAAGGATGCGGGCTGACGGACAGAGCCAGCGGTATCGGTGCCAAGGGAAAAGGCGCCCTCCCCTGCCGCGACTGCGGCCGCGGATCCACCGGATGAACCTCCGGGGACGCGGTCCAAATCCCAGGGATTGCGGGGGGAAGGCAGAAAGGCGGTGGATTCGTTAGAGGAGCCGAAAGTGAACTCATCGAGGTTTACTTTGCCGAGTATGACGGCGCCAGCTGCTTCTATTTTAGACACAGCGGTGGCCGTATATGGGGCTTTGAAATTCGCCAATATTCGTGAGCCAGCTGTGGTGTGAGTGTCTTTGACGGTGAATATATCTTTTACTGTGAAAGGCACTCCAGCCAGGGGACCGGGCAATTCTCCATTGGCCATTCTGGCATCGACATCGGCTGCCTGAGCGCGCGCACGGTCGGTGGAGAGGGAGATGAAGGCATGCACGCCATCCGCATCTTTAGGATCGCCATCCAGAGCACCTGATGCGCCATCGACTGCCTGGACACGGTCAATAGCAGCCTCCAGGGCCTCGGAAGCCGAAGCTTCACCTTTTCGGATCAGTGCTGCAAGTTGATGTGCGGGGAGATCGGCCAGGTTCATGAATGCAAGACTATTTCAATTCTTCGTGGGGAATATCAGGTACGAGGATGTAACTCTCTTCGACTTGAGGCACCTGAGCGAGGATATCTTCGGGGTTTTTGCAGGAAATCCAATTATCTGCGCGTAAGCGAGGCCGGATTTCGGCGGTGTAAGGGACGCCGTGGGAAGTGAGCGGCAACTTTTCGTTGAGAGGAATTGCGGCTAATTCGTCTATGGCCTTCAATTGTTTGTTCAATTCGGCACGCAGATAATCAGCTTCATCCTCCTCAAGTTTGAGGGCGGCCAAGTCAACTAAATGATCGAAAATTTCGGGGGAAATGGGGTCGCTCATCGCCGCAGTATACCATCGGGGCCTAAAAGTCCCCATGCTATAATCGATGCGCTCAGCACTAAAAACCAGCGGAGGCAGAGTGGCCAGTAAAGAAGATACAACCCCAAAAGGATTAAGCGAAGAACACGAGATGATTCGCCAGGCGGCACGCGAATTTGCACAAAAAGAGATCGCTCCAATTGCGGCGGAATTCGATGAGAGCGGCGAGTTCCCACTGGAAACGGTGCGAAAGATGGGCGGAATGGGCTTTATGGGCATTGAGGTGCCGGAAGAATATGGCGGCGCGGGAATGGATACGTTGGCTTATGTGCTGGCCCTGGAAGAAATCTGCAAGGCAGACGCGGCGCACGGCACAGTGATGTCGGTGAATAACTCTCTGTATTGCTACGCGATCCTAGCCTTTGGAACGGAAGAGCAAAAGAGGACCTATATGGGTAGTGTGGCCGCAGGGGAGAAGATCGGTGCCTATTCGCTCACAGAGCCGATGTCTGGTTCAGACGCAGGGACAATGCGGAGCCGAGCAGTGCGGGATGGGGATGATTATGTAATCAATGGGCGCAAATCATGGGTGAGCAGCGCGCCTGTGGCCGATTATATTTTGCTGTTTACGATGACGAACCCTGAGAAAGAGCATAAGGGCATCACGGCCTTTTTAATTGATAAGGATATGAAGGGGTACAGCGTTGGAAAGAAGGAACCCAAATTAGGTATCCGAGCTTCGGCTACAGCCGAAATCCTCTTTGAGGATTGCAGAGTGCCAACGGCGCAGCGGCTGGGCGAAGAGGGTGAAGGCTTCAAGATTGCGATGACCGTGCTGGATGCGGGGCGCATCGGTATCGCGGCGCAAGCTCTGGGGATTGCTGAAGCGGCCTATGAAGCCAGCGTGGAATACGTGAAGGAGCGCGAAGCTTTTGGCAAGAAGATCGGCCAATTTCAGGGGACTGCTTTTAAACTGGCCGACATGAAGACGAGGATCGAGGCGTA
>Ga0315336_1005293_pt1 | contig 14242 bp, 8 predicted proteins | sample ASW5metaG_FD_204512 | JGI IMG/M metagenome (GOLD analysis project Ga0315336, IMG submission 204512) | Ammonia-oxidizing marine archaeal communities from Monterey Bay, California, United States - ASW #5 | ecosystem: Environmental > Aquatic > Marine > Intertidal zone | place: USA: California...
ATTCAATTGACGTCGATTTCGTCGCGCACGAAATCGGCCACCAATTCGACTGTGATCACACGTTCAATGGTGACTCCGGAAGTTGTACGGGGGGCAACCGGAACCAGTCGACGGCCTATGAGCCGGGAAGCGGAACCACCATCATGGCCTATGCCGGCATTTGTGGAAACGATGACCTTCAGAATTTCAGCGATCCCTATTTTCACTCTGCCAGCCACGACCAGATCACCGCATTTATTACGTCCGGATCCGGCGGAGACTGTGATGTTGCCGTTCCGACCGGGAACAATCCTCCCACGGTGGAGGCAGGGCCGGATTACACGATTCCGGCGGCAACGCCATTTCGACTCACCGCGGCAGGAAATGACGCGGATTTGAACGATTTGCTGACCATAAACTGGGAGGAACGTGATATCGGTCCCCAGAATGATGTCGGGGCTCCGGACAATGGCTCGAGCCCCTTGTTCCGGTCCTGGTTGCCCACGGTATCCCCAACCCGGTATTTCCCGCGACTGACGGATCTGCTCAACAATACTCTTTCCATCGGGGAGCAACTCCCGACCACGTCTCGAATCATGACGTTTCGCGCGACCGTGCGCGACAATCGGCTGGGAGGCGGCGGGTACAATGCCGACGATATGCAGGTCACCGTCGATGGAGGCTCCGGGCCCTTTCGGGTTCTGTTTCCAAACTCTGCCATCGTTCTCTCAGGGATTCAGACCATTCTCTGGGACGTTGCGGGAACGACCGGAACCCCGGTGAACGCTTCCACGGTCAATATCCTGCTTTCGACGGACGGGGGGCTCACCTACGATTCCGTCCTGGCCAGTAACATTGTTAACGATGGAAGCGCCCAGATCCTTCTTCCCAATATAAATACCACCACCGCCCGCGTTCTCGTGGAGGGCAACGGCAACATCTTTTTTGATATTTCCGACTCGAACTTTGAAATTGAACAGTCCGACCACCTGGCGGTTGACCCTCCGTTTGGTTTCGCATCCAGGGGGAAGCAGGGGGGACCGTTTACACCCCTCTGTCAAACGTACTCATTGACCAACCAGGGGATCTCGAGCCTCACGTGGACTTCCGCCCTCTCCGATTCCTGGATTTCGGTGAGTCCCGCGGGAGGAACAATTCCCGTCGGCGTGTCAACGAATGTTGATGTCTGCATCTCGAGCACGGCAACCCAGTTGCTCACCGGAAATTACTCCGGGAGCGTCGCCTTTACGAACCTTTCGACCGGAGAAGGACAGCTGCGGGCCGTAGACCTGGAAGTGACGCCTCTCGGAGGCGCAATCCAATTATCGACTCTTTCCACCAACGTGATCGAGAGCGCCGGCAATGCCGACGTGGCCGTCGAACGGGTGGGGGATACGACCGGCGCAGTGGGGATAACCTATACCACCGTAAATGGATCCGCGCTTGGCGGCTCGGACTACGTTGCAACGACTTCGACAGTGTCCTGGGCGAATGGGGAGAGCGGCGCCAAAATTATTTCGATATTGATCCTGGACGATATGGCCCTCGAGCCCCTCGAGTTTTTCCAGATTGCGCTCAGCAATCCGACCGGGGGCGCCCAGATCGGGTCTCCCGCCTCGAGCTCGGTCGACATTCAAGACGACGACAGCAATGACCAGTGCGATGGTGCGGTGCCCATGGATTCCTTCCCGTTCGCCTTCAACCGGTCAACACTTGCCGACGCGACGTCCACCGGAGATCCGGTACCGGGATGCGTTCCGACATTCGGAAATGGAGTCTGGTTTTCTTTCATCGCGCCGACTTCCGGCACGTTTTCCGTAGACTTATCCGGCAGCGATTTCGATACGGGCCTCGGGGTGTATACGGGGACCTGCTCTTCGCTGGATGAGATCGCCTGCGACGACGATGGGGGCGGTGATCTGACATCCAGCCTTACCATTCCGGTTACGGGGGGACTGACGTACTACGTGCTGGCCGGAGGGTACAATTCGCAAGTCGGTCTGTTGAGCCTTCAGGCTGATTTTGTGCCCGGATCGGTGGGTGGCGTGAGTAACGATTCATGCACCAACGCGACCGTCATTGCATCGGTTCCCTTCTCCGACCTTCTGGACACGCTGGGGGCGACCACCGGCGATGACCCGGAACCGTCCTGTGTGTTCCAAATGGGTAAGGGCGTCTGGTATACCTTCACAGCGCCGGGGTACGGGTGGTTGAAAGTAGATACATTCAACAGCGGATTCGACACCGGATTGGGCGTGTACACCGGGGAGTGCGCCAACCTTTCCGAGATCGACTGTAATGACGATTCTGATGTCGATATCTTTGATTCGAAAGTCGTTCTGCCTGTTGTCCCCGGAAAGAAATACTTCATCCTGGCCGGTGGCTATAGTGGCGGCAGCGGGATTCTCTCCTTTCATGCCGACTTTGTATCGGGCTTGTGCGTGGATATTATTAACGACGGCGGATTTGAGGAAGGCCCTTCCTGGGAGTCGTGGGTTGTCCAGTTCTCGGACGAATTCGGCACCCCGATCTGTAGTACAAGCACCTGTCCGGTGGGAGCCGTCAATGCACCGTTCGACGGCGACAACTGGATTGATTTCGTGCATCCGGACGGCGTAAGCGCCGAGACCGCGGGGGTCGGGCAGACGGTTGTAATTCCCTCGGGCACGAGCGCGGAACTCAGATTCCAACTCTGGATCAGCGAAGTGGGTGGATTTAAGACCGATCTTCTTGAAGTATTGATGGACGCAGGTGTCGAAGCGTCCTACCAGGAGCCCCAGGTAGCCGAGCTTGGCTATTCCCAACGCATCGTCAACCTGGATGCCTTTGCCGACGATACATCGCATTCCCTCCTGTTTGACTACTCGGGACGCATCATCGGCGGATTCGCGAGTTTTCAAGTCGACAACATCGAGTTGCAAGTGTGTTTGCCTGATGTGGATGGGGACGGGATACCCGATGATTCCGATTTAGACAACGACAACGACGGATTACCGGATGCCTGGGAACTCGACCACGGGCTGAACCCGATGAATCCGTCCGACGCGTTGATCGATAGTGACGGCGACCTCAGATCGAATCTCGAAGAGTTCATCGCCGACACGGTTCCGACCAATATCCTCTCCTTCCTGCGTCTGCAGATCGACTCTCGCACGAATCCGGGCGAGCAACCCCTCTCGTTCGACAGTTCATCCAATCGGGAGTATTTCATTGATTTCACGACCAACCTGTTCGCTCCGAACTGGCAGCCGGCGCTGACGAACGAACCGGGCAATGGCGGGGTGAAATCCGTGACGGTCACCAACAGCGATGAGACTGCCACCTATCGCCTCGGGGTGGAAGGGCCGTAGCGGGGACCTCTGTTCATCGCGCCGCAACCGGCCGGCACTTTCCACGGAGAGCAGGGAGGGAATTCCTGGGCTTTTGGGTGAACATTGGGGGGTAGCGCCTCTCCTTGGATGGTCAAAGTGGCGTAATTGTCAGCGATTGCCAGGGATCGCAGCACAAATACCTCGGAGGGACCGCGGTGCCGAACCGTCCGGGTGTATTTCATCATCAAGAAGACTCTTGAAAAGCCACCCCGACTCGCATACAGTAGCGCCTTCAGATTCCTGAAATTCATGGGGCGGTAGCTCAGTTGGGAGAGCGCTGCGTTCGCAATGCAGAGGTCGAGGGTTCGACTCCCTTCCGCTCCACCATCCTACGCTCACGGCCCAGCCAGAGGCCCCACCTGCTCGTTGAGAATCCCTGCAGAAGAACTTTGTCGCAATTTTCGTCGAGCCCGATTTCGACATAAGCTCGCGACGAAGTTCACGACAAAGAAGGGACTCTCATCCTTGAACAACGAGATGGCGCACAGCGCCATCACAGGTCCGACTGAAATCCGAATCCCGCGGATGAACAGATCGTGCCGGATTTCGTTCAACGTTATTTCAAAACAATGGTCTGAACCGGAGTGTTGGTGTGTGTGCGGAAAAAGAAGTTCAGCGAGGAGAATTTGATATGACAGTGCAGCGATCCGTCCTTTTTACTGCGTTTCTTTGTCTATTTGGCTTTGCAGGCTGTTCCGGGCTTCCGGCGAACCGGACCGGCGCTGATGGCCATGCCCGGGTCACCGAAGGCATGGAATGGGAGAACTCGGATCCTTTGCAGCGCGCGCTGCAACCTGGCGACCGGGTGCATATCAAGCTGTACTCTGCCAACGGAGAGAACGAGATCGTTGATATCATCGACGACGAAGGCGCAATTAAACTGCCCCTGATCGACAAGGTCCGCGTGGCGGGAATGAATACGCGCGAGGCCGAGGAATCCCTGGAAGATACCTACGTCGCAGGGCGCTATTACAAGACAATCAGTATTACGATGGTCACCTTGAGCGCTTCTGCGCAATTCGATCAGATCTATGTGGGCGGCGAGGTCATCAAACCCGGACCCTATCCCCTGACCCCCAATCTCACGCTCACCAAGGCCATCATTTCCGCGGGGGGAATGACCGATTATGCGCTGGCCCGAAAGGTTCAGATTACTCGGAATGGACGGCAAAAATACTACCACGTGGGGAAAATAAACAGCGGCCGGAGAGCAGATCCGGCGCTGTTGGCCGACGACAAGATCCTGGTGCCGCAAAAGCGGCTTTTCTAGGCTTGAAATAGCTCTCCAAGTTCTTACCATTATCCCGATAGTGGGCGCGAGGTGTCGCCCACAATACTGGCATCGGAATCTGGCGGAGGCGTTATGGCTGACATTGAATTCTTGTGTCCCGAGTGTTCGGGCGAGCTGGTTGTTGATGAAGCGGGCGCAGGGCTCGACGTAAAGTGTCCTCACTGCAGCGCCCTGATAAAAGTACCCCAGGCGAATTCCGATTCTTCTGCGGAAGATCAACCTGTGGAGACTCCTTCCGGCAGTCTTCACTTCAAGAAGAATCCAAAGGAAACGTGGGTAGAGCATGCAGAGGAGGCAGGCAAACACGTGAAGCAGGCGCTCGTGGGTTTAAAGCCGCTCGACGAAATTGTTGCATCGAAGCTGCATGAGGATGGGCATGCAGACGCAAATGATGAGGAAGCAGGAGGCGCGACGTCCGATCTGCATGTCGAACATCACTCGCAAGGGGAAGCGCACGCGCAAGACATCAATATCGACCAGCCCTGGTTCAAAAAGAAGGATCATTGGTTTACATCCAATGGGAAAAAATATCACTATTGTTATTACAACCCCCATGCGCCAATGATGATTACAGCCTGCAACGACGAACCCATACCGGTGAGCGCGGACATTGCCCCGGACGACTGCGGCGGACTTCGAAAAAAATCTCTCTGCAAGCCGTGCTTGAAGATGCTGGGACTTACGGCGGAAGAAGTACTTGCCGGAGTTTGAAGAGGGGACCTTTCATGACCTATGGCAAGTGACGGCGACCCGGCGGGTGAACTTCCGGCCGAATTGAAACTCGGTTCGGCGACCGCGCTGGTCATCGCGACCGTCATTGGCGTAGGAATTTTCACCTCCACCGGATTCCAGGCGGAGGCACTTCCGCATCCCGGGTACATTCTGCTGCTGTGGGTTACCGGCGGAGTCCTGGCTCTCTGCGGAGCCCTGTGCTACGCCGAACTTGGCGCTGCGTGGCCGGAAGCCGGAGCCGAGTACGCTTACCTGCGCGAAAGTTGCGGGTACACGGTTGCATTCATGAGCGCGATTGTTTCTCTCATTGCCGGCTTTTCGGCGCCGATCGCCGCAGTCCTGAAAAGCTTTGCCGACTACCTGGCGTATTTCATTCCCCTTTTTGACGGTGCGCCTTCGCTGGCCGGCATCGTTTCACCGAACGATCTGCTGGCAGTGTGCCTGGCCTGGATCCTGATCGGCCTGCACCTTTGCGGTACGGGAATCGGGTTCAAGTTCAATAATGCGGCCACGATGGGAAAAGTTCTCGGTATCGTGGCGTTGCTGGTCGCCGCGGCCTGGATCGGGGAGGGACGCATCGAGAATCTGACCGAAGTCGGTCCTGCATTCGACGAGATGAACTGGGCCGATCGCAGCGGGGCGTTCGCGAGTTCCCTGGTTTTTGTCATGTTCTGTTACGCCGGATACAACGCCGCTTCATATGTGGCATCGGAAATCAAGGAGCCCCAACGTGTACTTCCCCGCGCCTTGCTGCTGGGAACGGGCCTGGTCATCGTCTTATATGTCGGGTTGAACATCGTGTACCTGTACGGCGCAGGAGTGGAGGAACTCGCGGGAAAAGTGGAAGTGGGCATTGTTGCCGCCGAGCACCTGTTCGGTCCGGTCGGAGTTTCCATCGTTACCTGCGTTCTGCTTGTCGGCCTCCTCTCCGCCGCCTCTGCGATGACGATCGCAGGTCCTCGCGTCTACTACGCAATGGGCCGGGATTTCCCGGCATTCCGGAAACTCACCAAACTTTCGCCGCGCCGGCGCGTTCCCGCCGCCGCATTGATTCTGCAGGGCGTTGTCGCTTCGGTGATTATTCTTACCGGCGGTGTGGATGAAATCCAACAGTACGTAGGATTCATTCTTACATTTTTCGCCTGCCTGGCGGTGGCGAGTGTATTCATTCTGCGCGTCCGGTATCCGGATCGTCCCCGGCCGTTCCGGACCTGGGGATACCCCATCACGCCGATTCTCTTTCTTCTCGTATCAGGATGGATGCTGATCTGGAATTTTCGCGATCGACCGTGGGAGTCGGCTGCGGCGACGATAACCGTTGTTGTTGCAGGGATGTTGGGCCGGTTTGCGCGTCCCGCCAACGGTTCCGGTGAAGGCCGCGGCCCGGCTGCAAGCTAGTGTCGTGTCCCAGAAATTCCTTAGCAGTGGATTGGCATATACTGGATGCACAGGGGCTGCGGGACGCAAAAATCAGGACAAATGCGCAAATGTCCGCTTGCCGGACCGGCTTGTCGCGGGAATTCAAGAACTGTATGCTCCGATCACGAATGGATTGTGGTTGTACTTTGTTTCCACGTCATACAGTAACACCACGATGAACTCGATTGATGTGGTTGAAAGCGGGGATCCCCAATACGGATCGATCCCTTCGAGTTTGCGATGAGATGAAATTTATTCCGGGCATATACATGGCGTACATTCAGAACCGCTCCAGCCGGCGGAATCTGAGAATTCTGCTCCGGTTTCTCCTGTTGCTCATCCTTCTCATCTTCGCCTACAGCGCCCTGTTTCACAGAATCATGGCGATGGAGGGTCAAGAATACAGTTTAATTACCGGCCTGTACTGGACGCTTACCGTGATGTCGACACTGGGATTCGGCGACATTACGTTTTCTTCCGATACCGGTCTCATATTCTCCATCATCGTGCTGCTGACGGGCACGGTGTTCATGCTGGTGCTGCTCCCATTTCTTTTCATCCAGTTTTTTTACGCTCCGTGGATGGAGGCGCAATCCGCCGCCCGGGCGCCCCGGGAACTTCCCGAGAAAACGCGGGATCATATCGTGCTCACCAAGATCGACTCGGTGACGAGGTCCTTCATCAGCAAGCTGAAGCACTATCAATATTCCTACGTCGTCGTGGTGCCCGATCTGGATGAGGCCCTGCGTCTGAATGACCAGGGGTTCAACGTGGTCTTTGGAGATCTGGACAATCCCGATACGTATCAGCGGGTCCGGATTCAGGAGGCCGCGATGTGCGTGACCACGGCATCCGACGAAATGAACACTCATGTTGCATTTACCGTCCGGGGGATGGACACGGATGTTCCCGTCATCAGCACGGCTCGCAACCCCGCCTCGGTGGACATCATGGAGATGGCGGGCTGTACCCACGTATTTCAGCTCGGCGAGATGTTGGGTCAGGCGATGGCGCGCCGCGTGGTGGGAAACGACGCGATGGCCCACGTGATCGGTTCGTTCGGCGATTTGGTCATCGCGGAAGCGACAGCGCACCGGACGCCGCTGGTCGGAAAAACGCTGAGTGAATCCAAGCTGAGGGAAAACGTGAGCGTCGGGGTCGTCGGAATCTGGGAGCGCGGTCGGCTCGAGTTTCCGTCCCCCCATTTGAAGATCGGGGAAAATACAGTATTGGTCCTGGCGGGAACCCGGGAACAGATCGAAGACTATAATGAGCTGTTCTGCATCTATAATGCCTCCGATGCGCCCATCGTCGTAATCGGAGGCGGTCGCGTCGGGCGTGCAGCGGGAAATGCCCTCGGTCGTCGCGGTATGGACTACCGGATCGTGGAGCGCTTGACGGACCGCGTCTACGACAAGGAAAAGTACGTCGCGGGAGATGCGGCGGAGCTCGAAACCCTCGAAGCCGCCGGTCTCATGGAAGCGACGACCGCCTTGATCACCACCAGCGATGACGATACCAACGTGTATCTGACCATCTATTGCCGGCGGCTTCGCCCCGACATTCAAATAATCAGCCGCTCCAATCTCGAGCGAAACGTGCCCGCGCTGCACCGCGCCGGCAGTGATTTCGTTCTGTCCTACGCCTCCATGGGCGCCAGCGCGATGTTCAACGTGCTCAAGCACAGCGACATGGTCATGCTGGCGGAAGGGTTGCATTTTTTCCGTGTGAATGTGCCGGACTCACTGGCGGGAAAAAGTGTTGCAGGAAGCGGGATCCGCCAAGAGTGCGGATGCAATATCGTTGCCATTAGCGTGAATGGTACCCTGGATGTGAATCCGGATCCGCTCGTACAACTCGATCCCGGAGCCGAGATCATACTTGCCGGAACCGCGGAATCCGAAGAGCAGTTCCTGAAGGAATACATGGGACGGAAATGATGTTCAGATCATTTTCCGTTCCCGCAGCAATTGCGTGAGCACGGGACCTACTTCTTCATGGATCGAGGCGTTGGCGTAGCCGATCCAGTCCACCGCGGTGGTGGTGTCGAGAGGCGCGCGCAGCTCATTCCCGCCGGTGTCGGTGACGACGATCCCGGCTTCCGTACCCACGAGATGTGCCGCTACATCATAGGGGTGGCAGACATGGCCCCGGCGCCGATTCTCGAATACCGGAGAGGCGTACAGCGAAGCGCGTAAATCAGCGACGAACAGATCCTTGCCCGTAATCAGTTCGTAGAGTTGACCTCCGGACGAAGTATATTGATCTTCAAAGGTCAGGATCTCTCCTTCCCCGGCATCCGGGTACAACCGGTCCAGGAGTTCCTCCTCCAATTCTGCCAGGAGCTCCCTTCCGGGCGGGAAGAGGCGACAAAGCTGAGCATAGCCGCCACGCATCGAGGGTGCCTTGCTTGGATTCGGTTTCCAGGTGGTTTCGCTCCCGTCTTGTAAATTGCAGGTTGAGCCCTCTGTGCCCTGGGATCGAATCGCGGTGAGGGTATCCGCGACGATTGCTCTCGTAGTCGGGATCTCCGCCATGACCGCGGCTCGAAGATCATGCAGTCCCGGTGCATCTCCTGCATTGGACATTGCGCCGGCCAGAAAGAATGCGGACCGCTTGTCGTACATGATCGGGCGGGTGCCGTCGATCGGATCCATCAGAATCCGGACTGCCGCCTCTTTCGGCTTCAGCGTCCCGGGATACACGGTGATTTCAGATTCGCCAATGCCTTCCGCGATCAGCACGATTCCTCCGACGGATGAGGCGGCGTCTTGCAGGTGTTGCGTGATCACCGGTTCTACGGCGGCATCAATCGAGTAGATGACATCCGACGCCTGCTTCCGGTCCACCCGGATCCGTGATTCCCGCGGAACTTCTCTCAGGTAGGATCCGACCGCGTCGCGAACTGCATGGCCGATTTCGACCAGGATTGTAAGGACGCGTTCTTCGTTCATGGGGTTGGTGCATAGGCCGCCGGGTCCAGCAGGCGAAGAGTTGCGGCGGTATCTTCCGGAATTGTGTCGTTCATGAAGTTCCCGCCGCCCAGGTCAGCGCCGGCCGGGATCTTGCGCAAGGAAGGTTTCCGCAACGGGGGCATAAAGACAAAATGGAGATGAAAGTCCTGATGATCGTCTCCGTCGAATGGCGCCTGGTACATGCACATGACATACGGAAATGACAGGTCGAAAATCATGTCGAATCGCCGGCAGATATTCCGGTAGAGTTTGGCGATGCACGCGATTTCCGAATCCTCCAACGTGCTGCAACGTGCGTGTCGTTTCCGCGGAAGCACCCAAACTTCGTAGGGCCACCGGGCGAAGTAGGGCACAAATGCGATCGCCCCTTCGTTCTCCTCGATGATGCGACTCCCGTCCTCCAATTCTGCGGAGAGAATGTCATCAAAAAGGTCTCGCCCTTCTTCGCTTCGGTAGGCTCTGACCGCCTCCGACACTCTTCCCACGTTCTTGAAGGTGAAATCGGTTGAATAGATCTGGCAGTGAGCGTGGGCAACCGAAGTTCCGCAGATTGCGCCCTTGTTTTCGAATATCAGAACGGACTCGATTCCCGGGCGGCTCCCCAACTCTCGGGACTGATTTTTCCAGGTGGAGACGATTTTCGACATCTGGTCTACGGTGAGATCGGAAGCCGTAACGTTATGCCTTGGGTCGAAGCAGACCACCCGGGCGATGCCGGACGCCGGCGCGTTCTTGAAGAAACCTTCGCTGCGAACATCCGGAGCGTTGAGCCCTACCACCGGGTGATCATTGTCAAAAACAAATACCTGGTCGTATTCCGGGTTTACGGCGCCCCCCACCCGTCCGTTGCCGGGGCAGAGGTAACAGCCCGGATCATAGGCCGGAATCGGGTCCGGAATTTCTTCCGCTTCGCCGGTCCAGGGGCGTGAGTTTCTGTGGGCGGCATACAAGACCCATTCGCGTCGCAACGGGTGCCACCGCTTCTCCCACTTGCCGAATGCATCGCTTGGCGCCGCGGCATCGATCGCTGAGTTTTGCGCGCTGTTTTCTTCGGAACCGCTTTTCATGCCCGGCTGTTTTGCACTCAGTGAAATCTTCCGCCGTGTGGCTGCGACATCCAGTTCCATGCGGTGCGAATGGAGTCCCGAACATCGGTGTACTCCGCGCTCCAGTCCAGGATTTCCCGGGCCAGCGCCGGATTGGCAACCAGCTCCGCCGGATCCCCCGGTCGCCGCTCGCCATAGACCAACGGTACTTTCCTGCCGGACACTTCCTCTGCAATGTCAATAATCTGACGTACCGAAACACCCTGGCCGGTGCCGAGATTGCAGGCAAAGGACGGATTGCCTTCCTCCAGGTGGCGGAGGGCCCGGATGTGCGCGTTCGCCAGATCGTTCACATGTACATAGTCTCGAATGCAGGTTCCGTCGGGCGTTTCATAATCCGTGCCGTACAGGGTAACGGACTCACGCTCTCCGGTGATACTCATGAGGACATTGGGAATGAGGTGGGTCTCCGGATCGTGATCTTCGCCGATGACCCCGTCGTCCGAGCAGCCGCAGGCATTGAAATACCTCAATTTTGCGCTTCGAATTCCATACGCATGATCGTGGTCTTCCAGCACGCGCTCCAGAAAAAGTTTTGATCGGCCGTACGGGTTGATGGGGTTTTGCGGATGGCGTTCGTCGATCGGAAGATATTCCGGAATTCCGTACGTCGCGCAGGTAGAAGAAAATACGAACCGGTCGCACTTGTGATCCCGCATGATTTCGAGGAGAGCGAGAGGAGCGGCCAGGTTATTCCGGTAATACTTGGAGGGATCGTCAACCGATTCCCCCACATACGCGTAGGCGGCAAAGTGAATGACGGCCCCGACGGGTTGGGATTGGAAAATCTGCTCCAGAATCCCGCGGTCTCCAATGTCGCCCACGATGAGATCGATTCCGGGAGAAACGATTGCTTCGGGATGACCATAGACAAGATTATCCAGAACCACGATCCGGTATCCCATGTCCGCCATTTTTCGGACGGTGTGCGAACCTATGTATCCGGCGCCGCCGGTAATGAGTACTGTATTGTCCATAGCAAAGATCCCATGATACGATTCTGGGAGGTACTGGCAAGGCTTCAAAAGCCGGGCCACATCGCGGAGATAGTGTGAGAGTAGGAACTTCATCATATCGGTCTATCTGGTTTGAACCCGATCAACCGGAATGTGTATTTGTCATCGATCAGCGAAAGCTTCCGCACTGTTTCGAGATCCTGACGCTGCGATCCAGTCGTGACGCCCGGAATGCCATTGCCGATATGGTGGTTCGAGGAGCCCCGCTGATCGGCGCGACCGCTGCATTCGGCGTTTATCTCGCCGCGCGGTGCGGGGAAGACCTGGAGGCGGCGTATCAATCGCTGCTCGCGTCGCGCCCCACCGCGGTGAATCTCCGTTGGGCGCTCGATCGGCAGTTTTCCCTCTTGCAGACCGGCCCGGCGGATCCGACCCGGGCGCTTCTGGACGAAGCCCTTCGAATTTCCGAGGAAGATATTCAGGTGAATCGCGGTCTGGGCCAACATGGCTTGCGTCTTCTCGAAGAGGTGCATCGGGAGCACCCCGACCGGCCGGTCCAAGTCCTGACGCATTGCAATGCCGGATGGTTGGCGACCGTGGATTGGGGCACCGCGACCTCCCCGATCTACCTCGCACACGAAGCGGGAATGCCTGTCCATGTCTGGGTTGACGAAACCAGGCCGCGCAACCAGGGCGCCTCGCTCACCGCGTGGGAGCTGGGCGAACATGGCGTCGCCCACACCGTAATTCCCGACAACGCGGGCGGACACCTGATGCAGCACGGGATGGTGGACCTCGTGATCACGGGAACCGACAGAACAACTCGCAGGGGAGATGTCTGCAACAAGATCGGAACCTATCTCAAGGCGTTGGCCGCGCGCGACAACGGTGTTCCGTTCTACGTCGCGCTTCCGTCTTCCACCATTGACTGGACGCTCGCCGACGGCATCCGGGAGATTCCGATTGAAGAGCGAAACGGTGACGAGGTTTCGACGGTGACGGGGCTGGATGGCGATGAGGTCCGCACGGTAACCATCGTTCCGGAAGGCACCCCGGTTGCAAACTTTGCGTTTGACGTGACACCGGCGGAGCTGGTTACCGGTTTGATTACGGAACGGGGGGTCAGCACGGCAAGCGAAGAGGGGTTGATGAAGATGTTTCCGGACCCGGGGGCCTGAGGGGGATGCCGCATAAGCAACGGCGAGGAGAAGAAAGGTTGAACATCGTGTGCCCCCGATCCACATCGAATGCTGCAGTTTGTCTGATCCTGTTTCTCTACGTTCTGCTCCCAGGCTGCGCCACTCATCCCAAGGCCCCGGATCTCGGGGAACTGTACACGCGGGGCGCACAATATCACGGAGTCGAGAGTAATCCGGTGATCGTGATCCCCGGGGTGTTGGGATCCCGGCTGGAGCTCGAAAATTCCGATCTTGTGGTCTGGGGAGCTTTCTCCGGGGAGTACGCAAATCCCTCGACGCCCTCCGGCGCGCGACTGGTTGCGCTGCCCATGGAAAAAGGAGTGCCCCTCGCCGGATTGTCCGACAATGTCAAATCGGTCGGCTCCCTGGACCGGTTGCGGTTGACCCTGTTGGGTTTGCCACTGGAACTCAACGCGTATGTAAACATACTCGCGTCCCTTGGAGTCGGCGGATACCGGGATGAGGAACTCGGTCTTGCCGGAGCGGTTGACTACGGGGAAGATCATTTTACCTGCTTCCAGTTTCACTACGACTGGCGTCGTTCCAATGTTGAAAACGCGCGCGCACTGAGCCGGTTTATCCGGGAAAGGAAACAGTACGTTGAAAAGGAGATGGAGGCTCGTTACGGCGCGCACGGAGATGTGAAATTCGACATCGTGGCGCATTCCATGGGCGGCCTGTTGACTCGTTATTTCCTCCGGTACGGTGAACAATCGTTGCCTGCCGACGGGTCGCTGCCCGACCTGAACTGGGAGGGGGCCGGCCTGGTGGATCGCGTGATCCTGGTGGGAACCCCCAATGCAGGTTCATGCGATGTGATCACCAAGCTCCGGAATGGATTGCCACTCGGACTGATTGCGAATTTTCCGGCAACGATTCTGGGCACCCATCCGTCGCTTTACGAACTTCTTCCGCGATCCCGGCACGGAGCATTTGTGGAGGCGGAAAACGCGGAGGCGCGATTGGATGTGTATGATCCGGCGGTGTGGAAAAGACTGGGTTGGGGTCTCGCGGATCCGGCCGGGTCCGAAGTGCTCGCAGACATTTTGGCGGACGAGCCGGATCCGGATGCGCGCGCGGACATTGCCATGGACCATTTGTCGAAGTGCCTGGCCAACGCGAAACAATTTCAAGCCGCGATGGACCTTCCCGCGACGCCTCCTCCCGGGGTGGAACTCTACCTCGTTGCCGGCGATGCGGAGGATACGGAGTTG
>Ga0315336_1005294_pt1 | contig 14235 bp, 11 predicted proteins | sample ASW5metaG_FD_204512 | JGI IMG/M metagenome (GOLD analysis project Ga0315336, IMG submission 204512) | Ammonia-oxidizing marine archaeal communities from Monterey Bay, California, United States - ASW #5 | ecosystem: Environmental > Aquatic > Marine > Intertidal zone | place: USA: California...
GCATTGGACTGGCTCCGCGCACTGTTGTGACGTTTAGTGACCCCGAATCCGGTGGGGACAGCCCGGTTCTTCGATCGCTGTTGCAGCAGGAACTTGTACGGCGAGGCGTGCTGTTCCTGTTTGGGTTCAACATCTCGTATTCGTTGAGCGATCAGGATGTCGATCATACGCTTGAAGCATTGCGATCTGCGTTGGAGGTAATGGCGTCAGCCATCGACAGTGGCAACGCATCCGACTGGGTTGATGGGCCGATCGTTCAACCAGTGTTCAGGCAAGCGTAATTAGCTGTCAATCTCGCCGTTATCGCTAGTTGCGTTATCAGTTGCGATTTGGAGCGTCAGCAGCGTCGTTCAGCATGGAATAGAACACACCTCGACTGACGATTAGGTCGCTGGGCTTACCATGCTCTTGAATTGTTCCATTGTCCAGCACGTACAGGTAGTCGACATTCATGACGGTCGACAGACGGTGGGCGACGATCAGGATCGTGGTGTCACCGTGGAGCTTGTCTATAGTTTCCTGGAACATCCTTTCGGAAGCTCCGTCGAGCTCGCTTGTGGCTTCGTCGAGTATCAACAGTTGAGGTTTTCGGTAGAGCGCTCTGGCTAAAGCGATTCGTTGTCGTTGGCCGCCAGAGAGCCTGACTCCTCGGTCACCCACTGGGGTTTCGTAGCCGTTCTGGAGAATATCGAAGAATTGATCTACTCCTGATTGGGTGCAAACCTGGTTTAATAGTTCGGTATCGACTTCTTCGCGCCCAGGTGCGATGTTCCTGGCGATTGTGTCGTTGAAGAGAGTCGTGCCTTGAGTGACATACGAAAGCCGGCTCCGCCATGACTTTAGCGACAGCGTAGAAAGCGGTTCGTTGCCTACTACAACTTCACCAGAGTCGGGTTCTATTAGGCCAACCACGAGATCGATAATTGTTGTTTTGCCGGCGCCTGATGATCCTACGATCGCGGTGGACTGGCCCGTTTTGATCTCTATGGAAATGTTGTCGATCCCTGTGGTTCGTTCCGGATATTTGAACGATGTGGCGACAAGATTGACGCCTTTGCCAAGACTTTCGAAATCGCTACCGCCGGATCGTTCGTTGGATTCACGGGCTTCTTGCTGGGCGTTTCGAACCAAAGCCAGGGCAGGTTCTACCTGGAAGAATTCAAGCATAGATTGCTGGAATCCTTTCGCGCGTTGGAACATGCGGAAAAACAGCAGTGCGAATAACAGCAGCGCACCGGCGGGTAGTGCCAATGTAGTTGATGCGAACACAAGCCCTAGCAGCATGGCCACGAGGAAGAACGCTTCGGCCGCTGAATTCATAGTTCCCTGGCTGAGTCCGTAGAGTGATGCGTATCTTGCCAATCGTCGGGTGAGACCTGTAAATCGCTCGGAAGATTGGTCCTCGAGTGCAGACGCCTTGATGGCTTTCATGCCGCCGATAGTTTCGTTAACTTCGACAGAAATTTCGCCAACGGTGTTTGCTGTGTTCCGCCCAAGTCTTCGAGAAAATTTTAGGAAGACGCTTAGGGCCAGAATGATTCCTACGGTATAGGCCGCCGCCAGCAAGCTGAGATTCCACGAGATAAGGATTGCCGCGATCAGATAGATAACTGTTGTGATTACCGCCGCCAGCGCAGCACCATAGGACGATAGCGTGTCGCCAGCGCGTTGAGACTGACTAATGAGTACGTTGTACAGATCACCGGATTTTTTTGATGTGATGTGCAGCCACGATGCTCCGAGGATCAGATTGTAGGCTTCGCTTCGAAGCTGTTGTTCAAAGCGCACTTTCAGCAGCGAGTTAAGCCATATTTGTAGTGCCATTCCGATCACCCGTGCCGTTTGAATCACCAGGATTACGGCGACCAGAAGCCCGACGGACTGTTCGAATCCCAACCATTCGAGAGCAGTTGATGCCCACCGAACGATGGACGTGCTCGAGGCGCTGCTATCGAGACCTATAAGCAGTTCAACCAGAGGGATAATCAGCGCCAGTCCCAATCCATCGAGTATGGTGACGATGACGGTGAGCAGTGTGACACCACTTAGCGCGAGCTTGAACCTTTTGGGCAAGTGAGCGGGGTAGCTTGTCAGGCTGAATATGGGGGATTTGGTGCGGTTCAAGTGATGTAATGCTTGCTGGTTCAATTATTGTGTAGTGTCAGCGTATCGGTTTTAGTTTGTCTGAAGGTTAGTTAGCTCAAGAAGCTCTTCAGAATGTTTCGTCGATTATTGGAGATTTGAGATTCTTACAGCACGCCAACTAAAGTCGGGACGGAAGGTTGTGGCCACTATTGAGGCAAGGATGACGTCGTCGAGGCTTCCTGGAAAGGTTTTGTTACAAGCGTGCGGCATTCCGATGCTTGAATTGATGATTGAGCGGGTCCGCCGCATAGAGTACATCGACGAAATTGTGGTTGCCACAACCGTAAACGAGTCGGATCAGCCGATTGTCGATCTTGCCGAGCGTGTGGGCGTTGTCTGTTTTCGTGGCAGCGAAGACGATGTACTGGGAAGGGTTCTCGGGGCAGCAAAGAGCGTTGATGCAGATGTGATTGTGGAACTGACCGGCGACTGTCCCCTGATCGACCCAGATATTGCTAGCCAGGTGATCGAATTTTATTTGCTTCACAAAATCGACTACGTGTCGAACGATCATTTACCGGTGATCGACGGGTTCGATTACGACAGTTATCCGATTGGGATGGACACACAGGTTTTCTCGGTAGACGCGTTGTCTATTGCTGACAGGTCGACGCAGTCTCCAGACGACCGAGAACACGTGAGTTTGTATCTTTTTACACATGAAGAGTTTTCAACGGCCCTAGTGCCAGCTCCACCCAGTTTGCGAAGGCCGGAATTGCGATTGACTTTGGATTGGGAGTCAGATTTTTACCGGATCAAACGGATATTCGAAGAGCTGTATCCAGCGAACAAGGACTTCTCATTGGGCGACGTGTTGTCGGCTATCGATGAGGATCCGAGCAAGTTCGAAATGCGAGGGGCTACCGAAAGCGCACCGCAACCAGATTGAGTTGAGATAAAAAATGGTTACTGAAAACTATTCAGTTGGGATCATAGGGCTTGGTAATATCGGCTTCGGATACGATGTCGGTGCAGGATCAGAGCTGGTTCGAACACACAGTCGAGCGGTTCATTTACATGGGCAAACTAAGCTCGCGTGGGGAGCAGATCTTTCGGCGGATGTCCGGGATTCGTTCGAGAAAGAATATGGCGCGAAATCATACGAATCGGCGGCGAAAGCACTCGTAGCTGAACCAGTAGATATTGTCGTTGTGGCTACCGGCATTAGTCAGCGAGATGATCTGTTGTCGGTTGTAATGTCGTCCAGGCCTAAGCTTGTAATCATCGAGAAACCTTTGGCTCGAACAGCGGATGAGGCGGTGGAACTTAATGAGCAGTGCAGACTGTCGGACATCGAACTGTTGGTTAACTATCCCCGTCGTTATTCGACATCTGCCAGCAGAGCTAGGAATCTAGTGTCAAATGGAGATCTCGGTGATTTTCAAGCCGGAAATGTTTGGTACGGAAAAGGACTGGCGAACAACGGTTCTCATCTGCTGAATCTTGTGTTTCACGTTCTCGGGCTTGGGTGGGAAGTGACTCAGGCGGCATTGGATCGACCTGCAGGAAACGACGAGGATGCTGATGTGTCGTTTGAATTGACTCGCGGTGGAAATCGAGTGAGTTTTCAGAGTATAGATACGAAGAATTATTCGTTGGCGGAAGTCGATTTACTTTTCGAGAACGGGCGACTTCGTTTCGTGGATCACGGGTATCAGCTGGTTGAGTCTGTCGGTGTGCAACCTGCCAGTTTCGAGGGATATTTCGAATTGAACGATGATTCGCACGCTGCCGAAACGGCTATCGACGATTATCAGTTGAAAGTGATTGAATTTGCAGTCGAATCCTTAGAAGCTGGGTCGGATTTTTCGAATGATATTGAAGACGCTCTCTCGGTGGCTCAAACCGTTGACAGCGTGTTGAGTTTTGCCGGATGGAGTCCCCAGGATGCCTGAGTTAGCGATCAATGGCGGAACACCTGTTCGGACTGAGCCGTTCGAACGGTATGTAACTATGGGTGACGAGGAGCGCAACGCACTGCTACGTGTGTTCGATTCTGGAACGTTGTCGGGATTCTACGGTTCCTACCATTCTGGATTTCTTGGTGGCTCGGAGGTTCGGGCGTTAGAGACCGAGTGGGCGGACCATTTCGGATCGAAATATGCGATAGCAGTGAATTCAGCTACTTCAGGTTTGATCGCGAGCGTTGGTGCAGCAGGAATTTCGCCAGGGGATGAAGTAATCGTTACCCCAATTTCAATGTCGGCTACGGCAACCGCAATCGTTGCCTGGGGTGGCGTTCCGGTTTTTGCCGATGTTGAACCGGAGACATTTTGTCTGGATCCGGTATCAGTTGAGTCGAAGATCACGCCTCGAACGAGGGCGATTGTTGTGACTGATATTTTCGGTCAACCCTACGACGCTGACGAAATCAATCGAATTGCTGCGAACCACGGCATAAGCGTAGTTGAAGATAACGCACAAGGCCCTGGTTCGAGTTATAGGGGAAAATTCGGCGGGACATTAGGCGACCTAGGTGTTTTCAGCCTGAATTACCACAAGCACATTCACACTGGAGAAGGCGGGGTGGTGTGCACGGATGATAAGGATTTGGCTGATCGCGTTCGAATGATTCGGAACCACGCTGAGGCGGTGGCTGGGGGGAGAATCCAGGATGAACCTGATCTGGATTTGACAAACATGGTCGGATTTAATTACCGGCTCGGTGAAATGGAAGCAGCTATCGCACGTGAGCAACTAAAACGGTTGGATGACCTAGTCGAATCTGGAATCGGGAATATTCGTATTCTGGAAGCTGGTCTGAATTCGATCCCTGCCATTGAAATGCCCCGGGTTAGGGATGGAGCGACCCACAGCTACTACCTTCATGCAATACGGTTCGACGAAGAAGTCGCAAATACCACTCGCGAGTTATTTGTCGAGGCGTTACGGGCAGAGCTACCTCAGACTAGCGGGCGAGAGGCAGATGGTCCACTGGTGTTTGCTGGTGTGGGAGATCCTTTGTATATGCTACCGATGTACCAGAAACGCATCGGTCTTGGTTCGTCAGGATTCCCATTTGATTCTCCTTACAATGAACGTAGACCCGACTATACGCCTGGTTTGTGTCCCGTTGCTGAAGATGTGTTGAGTCGCATCATTGTCCATGAACTATTTCGACCTCCTGCGACTGAGGAAGATTTAGGTGATGTAATTTCAGCGTTTCATAAGGTCTGGGATAATAGATCCGAATTATAAAAAGGGTATAGCGTGACGCTGAACACTGGTTGGTTCGGCACGAGGAGCGTGCAGTATTAGCTACGAACGTAAGTCTGATCATTTGGTTGGGAAGTCGGTTTTTCTACGACCACCCACGTATGAAGACGCCTCTGAAGGTCCTTGGTACAGCTGGTTCAACGACGTTGAGGCCACCCGGTATTCGAGGCATGGAACTGTTGAGAACACCCGTGCAGATCAGATTAAGTTTTACGAGGACTCGCTCGTAGACGAAGGGCGCCGTGTATTTGCGGTTTGCGATCGAAATGATGGAGTGATGATCGGGGTGACGTCGGTGCAGGCGATCGATATAAAGAATCGAAAGGCTGAATTGGCGATCATGATTGGAGATCCACGCTTTCGGCCAAGTATGGCTGGATTAGAGGCGTGGGGTCTGGTGACGCAGTACGCTTTCGACAATTTGCCTGTTGAGAAATTATGGGCTGGGTCCCATGAGGGACTCAGGTCATGGGTCGAGTTGTTAGGTGTGTTTGGGTACACGATTGAGGCGGAGCTGCCCTACGAGATTTGGGATGGCGACGTGCCGTCGTCGGTGTTGAAATATGCTTGTTATCGCTCGACGTATTACGAGCTACTGAGTCGACACGGAGAGCTTGATATAGCGCGCTGGTCGCGAGCTTATTTTAGTCGGAATCGATAGCCCTGAGGAGCAACTCTGGGTCGTCAAGAAGCTGTCTGTGTTGCTCTAACATTTGTGCGACATCTCCTCCGGAAAGTAGTTGGTGGTCGTATGTTGCTCCGACTATTGTAAAAGGCTCGTCGTTGTCTCTCATCAATTCTGACGAATGTGCAAGCATTATGCTGGTGTTGGGTAGGAGAATAGGAATATGGCGGAGGATATTTTGCGATGCCAAGCTGGTAAAACCAGCAGTAGGGTGTTCAAAAAGTGAACTATCCCGTTTTTCTCGAAACACTTGCCGTTTGATAGTCGACGACGCTTGGACGAATTCAACCAGAGACATTTTTGACGCCTCCTGTACCACTGGCATAAATAGGCCTGACGGAGCTTGAACCGCAACAGCGAGATTGATGTCTGGCCGGTTCTGAAATTTGTCACCTCTGATCACCGAATTTAGCAACGGATTGGCGGACAAGCAAAGTACGAACGCGAAGGCGACGATGTCGACTGCAGGATCTGCCAACATACCGAATTCGCTTTGCAGTTGTTTGGCAAAAATTTTGACTTTAGTGGGGTTGAATCCCGATTCTAGGTAGGCCGGCACTGCGCTAGTCTGCGAGGCGCGCACGGTGCGTGCCATGCCGAGTTGTACAGCATCCAGTGGGATAAGGTTTTGCCCAAAATCCTCGGATGTGAATGACGAGTTATCAAGGATATGTTGTACATCGTCGGTGGTGATCCGGCCGTCGAGATGTGAGAAATCTGATTCTGACAGTCCTGATCCTCTGGCCAATATACGAGCTTTTGTAGTGAGTAAAGGGAGCCTGGGTGCAGCTGTTTCTATTGATTGTATTTCTACAGCACCATCAGGATTGTCGGAAATGACTGTGAGCTGCTGTCCTACGGTAACAGTGTCTCCGACCTGTACCGACAATTGCACTACATAGCCTGATTTTGGAGAAATGACGGACGAAATGGCTTTGGTCGTCTCTAGCTCGAGTAGCGTGTCGCCTTCAGTCACTTCGTCTCCGAGATTTTTGACGATCGAAACAACCTTGGCGTCATTTTCATTTGCGTTGACTCTTGGAACGGAAACTAAAGTGATCAAATGGACTCGCTTTCCAGAACTTCAGTTACCGCGGACACAATTTTTTCGACTGTCGGCAATACTATTGATTCCAAATATGGAGCTGCGGGTATAGGGGTCTCGAGTGCGCCGATCCGACGAAAAGGTCCGGTAACTTCTGGATAGTTTTCCGCTATCTGAGCAATAAGTTCTGCACCAAATCCGTTGGGTGTATGCCCCTCTTCAATGATCACCGTGATTTGAGAATTCCTAAGAACATTTGCAATTGATCGTGCTGGTAACGGGGACAAAAGACTAGGAATGACAATTGAACTGGTTATTTCTTCTTCTTCCAGTATTTGGGCGGCGTCTTCCATCAAGGGCACCATTCCCCCATATCCAATCATAGTCACGTCTACTGGTTCGGAGCCGGTGGATGAACTTAAAGTCGGGAACAGACTTTCTAACGAGTCGTCTGATGATAATAGCTTTTTGTAGTTGATAGACGACTCAATCTCTCCGTACAGAAGCTTGTGTTCAACAAATACTGTCGGGTATGGCCATTCTTCCACCGCGCGGCGAAGCAGTTCACCGGAGTTGAGGCGGTGATTGGGAGCTACTACGGTGATATTTGGTATACCAAAGAATATCGATTCCAGAGACTGCGAGTGGGTAGGGCCGTACCCGCGATAACCCCCAGAAGGCATTCGAATGGTGACCGGCAATTTTTCATCTTTTCCGTAGATTGATGGGAGTTTTGAGGCTTGGTTGATTAGCTGGTCGGCGGCGAGAGTTACAAAATCACCGAACATCAACTCTGCGATAGATGGTGTTCCCGAGGTGGCGAACCCAATAGATGCACCGACGACGGCTGCCTCGCTGATTGGGGATGAGAGGACTTTGCCTGGAAATTCGCTGCTCAAACCCCGACTAATCTTGAACGCACCACCGTAAGGGTCGTGCAAATCTTCTCCAAGTAGCACCGCTCCATTGGTCAGACAGGTCCGTAGACCGATGTTTAAGGATTCGACTTGTCTGATTTCCCCGTCAGATTCAAGCGGCTCCTTTTTGGCATGACTGATCAAATTACGCCTCTCCGACAGAGGTGGTAAGACGGTGGCGGCTGGGTTCGCGTCCGCTTTTTCGAACGCTAGTTGAACTTCAATTCGCACTGCACTTCGAATTCGGTTAACGATCGCGCTATCTAGCGTATCTTCTAATTGTCGTACTAGATCGCGTTTCTGATATTTTTCAAGTTCGGTAGTCGAACGGTGGTCATCACCTTTCGAGTGCGGTCCCAACCGATCAGTAGTGATGATGAGAAATCCTGCTTTTTGGCTACTTCGCACAGCATCCGATGCATTCTGTATCGTCGTTGCCAATGATGAGAATTCGTAGGGAGTGCATGTGAATGTCGGTAGACCGAAGGCTTTGGCTCGCAGTTCAATATTGCCAGCAATTGTCCACTCTTTTGGTGTCGATTGCGCGATGCCGTTGTCGATCAACGTGAAAAGTGTTGGAGATTCCCAAACACCTGCTAGATTCATCGCTTCGTATACGATGCCTTCTCCGAGTGTTCCATCGCCCAATATCACACTCGACACGGTGTGTTTGGATTTTGCTTTACGCTCCAGCCCTACGCCGACTGCGACGCCTGACAAACCCCCTTGGACACCGCTGGAGTGATATCCAGGTGCTGACATGTGTTGACTGCCACCGTAGCCTCCGCTTACTCCGTTTTTGCGGCCCATGATTTCGGCAAATATTTCTTGAGGTGGAGTTCCCCACGCAAGAATTTGGCCATGATTTCGGTGGTTACCAAATACCTGATCAGTTTCGGGATCTAAACTCCACATTAGACTGACGTCGTAGACTTCTTGACCGAGTGCTGTGTGAATCGTCCCGGCAATTTTTCCTTCGGTGAACACTTCTAGAAGTCTGTTTTCGAATTCTCGAATGAAGGATGCCATTGCGAACACCGCCAGAAAGTTTCCAGGGCTGTCCTGACGATCGAATCCTTCCGGAATGAGTTTAGAAAGGAGGTGTCTTCGATTTTCAATGAGACTTGGCATCAGAGTTAATAAATTGAATCTATTGGACTAACGAAATTTGTTAGTTGCTATCGGTTGAATAATTTGATCTGACTCTAGTTCTGAGTGTAAGTACGTTTCGAACTGAATGACAGTTGTAGCATTGCATTCTATTTGATATCGGTAGAATTCACTTGGTGATTCTAAACTTGCGGAAGATATATCACTGACATAATTCAGACATCAGCTGATTCCGTCCTCTGACAGCCTTATCTCCTAGCCCGGTGATACCGGGAATACAAGTATTTCCACAGCAGGAATTCATGCCGGTTGCAACGACGTCAAAACGACAATTCATGGACCACCTTGAGACATTGGGAATCGAGAGCGGCATGTCCATCGTTGTACATTCTTCGATGATTTCATTCGGAATAATTGAAGGAGGGGCTCAAACGGCACTAAGCTGCTTGCTCGACCGAGTGGGAGAGTCAGGCACCTTGATCGCTCCTGCTTTTACGTTTGGGCTGCGTGAACATGACATATTTGATCCTCTGACTTCTGAAGGTACCGGGACGGGAGAGTTGTCGGAGCTTATACGCACGACTAGTAGTTCAGTTCGAGGAGCACAGCCGATCCATAGCTACGCTGCAATCGGACGAAACGCTCAGGTAGTAAAATTAGGCGACCCAAATATTTCGTTTGGTACGAATTCGATATTTAGTCATTTTTTGGCCGCAGACACGTTTTGGTTAACCCTTGGATGTCGCTTTGACCGTGGTGCTACCTACATTCATCAGTGTGAAGCTCTATTAGAAGTCCCATATCGGGAGTGGCTAGACCTCCCAAGAACGAGACGTAATGATGCTCAACAGATAGAATCTGTGATGATTCGCTATTTCGGAACTAGGGGCGACGAAGATCGCGCTTGGAGTCCGTATGCGGTCGAGAAGCAGATATCCGGCAATGCCTCATGTAGTTCCGCTCTGACTGCATACGGAATCAGCAGGCTAATGCCAACTGATATTCTTCACAATGTCACTGAACAACTAATTACGTCGGATCCCGAGGTCCTTTTAGTACAACCGGCCAACTAATGGAGTTTGAATGCAGTCTGTCGACACCGAATTAGAGGCATACATTCGGAAAAATAGCTCGATTTCAGCTCAAATTGATTCCGACGATTTGTCTGGGAATCTATTTGATTCCGGTGTTTTAGATTCGTTTGCTTTTGTCGAATTGATCGCACACATCGAAGGCAAGTATCGCATTGAGCTGGATCCTGAAGACATGTTGGATCCTGATCTTGCCACGATCAGTGGATTGGTTGAATTGATCAGTAGAAAGCAGGCGGTATGAATTCGACCGTAGACCCGGCACAGCTAATACGATGCACGCGTTGCGTACTCCCAAGTACGTTCCCTGGTCTAGCTTTCGACGAATCCGGTATCTGTAATGTCTGCAACTCTGCCGGGTCGGTCGGGGAGTTGAAGGAACTTCGAACAACACTCGGCGAGCGAATTATGAAGCTCACAGAGGATGTTAAATCGAAACGCTCGGGAGAATACGACGCTGTGGTCGCTCTTAGCGGCGGGAAAGATTCGACTTACTCGCTTTGGTTGATGAAAGAAAAATATGGATTGAAATGTCTGGCGGTGACAATCGACAACAATTTCCTGTCTGAGGCAGCCATCGACAACTGCAAAGCAATATCTGACTCACTGAATGTAGATCACATTTTTTACCGACCAGCCTTCGGATTTATGAAGAACATGTATCAGGTTAGCCTTGCGGAAAACGTTATATCTGGATCAGCCATTAAGCGTGCAAGTGCGGTCTGTAACTCGTGTATTGGGCTAATAAACAATCACATGACCAAAGTGGCTCTTCAGCAACAGGCTCCTCTTATCGTCGGAGGGTATCTTGGAGGGCAAGTCCCCGTCGAAACAGCAGTTATTGAGCTGAATGCCAGCACGATTGGGAGAATGCGAGCCGCCACAGCGGGGCGGTTTTCCGAGAAATTCGGACCTCGTGCATCTGATTTTTTTACTCTTCCTTCTCACCTTGCAAATACAGATGCCACTATTACTGTCGTAAATCCGCTGTTAGCTGAGGATTACTCGCAAGAAGATGTGATAGCGAAGATTTCAGGTTTTGGTTGGGTGCATCCGGAAGACACTGGTGTTCACTCGAGCAATTGTCGTCTGAACGATCTCGGAATACTGGCTCACTATGGGCAACATGGATTTCATCCATACGAGCCAGAATTGGCCGATCTTGTTCGCAAAGGCTTGATGGGAAGAGAAGCGGCGCTAGGAAAAGTCCTGAGCTTGCCGAGCCCGGACGACGTGAAGGATGTTGCAGTCACTCTCGACGTTACGATCGATGGTCTCTGAGATGATGGTTCAAGACAGTCTGGCTGTACTTTGCCCTGGTCAGAGCAATACGATCGATGATGTATTGGTGAAGTTGGCAAATTCTCCCAAGTTTGCCAGTCTCAATGCTTGGTTGAACCGTAATTTTGATGTGAATCTCAATTGCTACGTTTCCAATGGTCGAGTAATTCAACAAGTTGGAGTTGATAACACCCTTACATCACAAATTCAGGTGCTGGCAAGCATTGTAAATTACTCTGATCACGCGTCAGTGGTACCCAAGGTTGTGGCTGGCTATAGCGTGGGACAATGGACGAGCATGTATGTTGGTGGCATGCTCGATCTGTCACTACTTTTAGAAGTTGTGACCCATCGAGCAATGTTTATGTCTGAAGCAGCCCGCGATAGACCCGGGGGCATGGTGGCAGTTATTGGGTTGGCAACGGATCGTGTTGTTGAAGTCTGTGTCAAAAACTCTGACGAGAACGGGGTCGTGGTCGTTAGTAATTTCAATGCGGTCGGTAATCTAACAATCTCAGGAGACGAGGAAGCGCTTCGAGCTTCCGCTTTAGAATTGAAAAATTTGGGTGCGCGTCAGGTTGTCAGGGTAAATACTGAGGGTGCATGGCATTCACCGCTGATGAAGGCCGCAGGTGAAAAATTCCGGCAATATTTGCAAGGTGTGAGGCTGACTTCTTCAAGATGTCCAGTTGTCGATAATGTTACGGGTGAGCTGGTTTCGAACAATCCTCAAACCCTGAGAGACAATCTTGCTGAGCAAATGTACAGTCCAGTGCGATGGGAAAACGGAATGCGTACTGTATTTTCATTTGATCCGAAACGGATTATTGAAGTGGGATTTAGTCGTACTCTTGCGGGGTTTGGACTCTTCATAGATAGATCACACCCGATTGAGTACTTCGTATGATGTCATTAGTCACATGTGTGGAATAGCTGGATTCGTTGGAACTCGACTGTCAGCCGAGCATGCTCCGGAAGTTCTTTCGCGAATGATCGGGGCGATCGCACATCGAGGACCCGATGAAAGTGGCGCATTTTTTGACTCGAATGTAGGAATGGCGAATGCGCGTCTGTCAATCATAGACATTGTGTCTGGATCCCAGCCGATGATTGACGACTCAGGTAGATTCGTGATCGTTTACAACGGTGAGTTTTATAACTATTTGGAGAAACGGGAGGAACTCGAAGCCAACGGTGTTACGTTTAGAACCAACTCGGATACCGAAGTTTTCCTGCAGCTGTTAATAAAGAATGGTATTGAAGCATTTGCCAAAGTAAACGGCCAGTTTGCCGTGGCTTTCTACGATCGCTTGACTTCGCGCTTGGTGCTTGGGAGAGATAAATTCGGCGAGAGGCCACTGTACGTCGCTCGATCATTAGGTGGTTTCGCGTTTTCTTCAGAAATTAAAGCCTTCCCACAGCTCGGCGATATTACTTGTGAGTTAGACCCGGACCGTCTCGCTACGTTGTTTCAGACATGGTCAAACGTACCTGACCAAACATCATTTCACGGTATCGACGCTATTCCACATGGTCACTACGCGGTGATTGAACGAGGGCAACTTCGTGTCCATCCTTTTTTTTCGTTGGCAGATGAACTAGACAAGCCAATCGAGAAAAAACACGGCAGTGAAGAAACTGTGGGTGAGGCATTAAAAAATAGCATCAGACTCCGCATGAGGAGCGATGTGCCAGTGGGGACGTATCTTTCAGGTGGAATCGATTCAACGATAGTTACTGGAGTAGCTGCTCAAGAGTATCCCGATAAAATCTCAACCTACTCAGTCGTAGTAGAAGGAGAAGAGTTCGATGAGTCAGATCATCAGGTGGCGGTCTCTGAGTACTTCGACACGGATCACCATGAGTTGAAAGTTTCCGAGCGGCAAATAGCTGAGTCTGTTCCCCAGGTAGTTCACCATGCTGAAAATCCACAGTTCAGACTTGCTCCGGCTCCAATGTATTTGCTGTCTAAAACAGTTAAGGAAACGGGTGGTAAATTGGTGCTGACGGGCGAAGGGGCAGATGAAGCATTCTTGGGGTACAACCTGTTTCGGGAGACATTGTTCAGGGAACGGATTGACGGACTGACGGCGCCGCAAACCGAAGAATGGCTTGAAAGTCTCTATCCGTATCTTTCGCACTTTGCCAACTCACAAAAGTTTGCGCTGCGATCCTTCTATGTAAGACACCGGAAGGAACGGCTGCCCGGAATGTTTTCACACGAGCCTCGATTCAGTCTTGGAAAATTTGTTACATCGTTGTTGGTTGGTGAATCAAATGAATCATCGTTTGTCGGAATGAAGGAATTTTCTGACTATTTTTATAGGCGCTACGAAGGCTTCGATGAGCTCCCTTCTCTGCGGAAAGCGCAGATCATGGAATATGATAGTTTGCTCAGCGGGTATTTACTGTCATCACAAGGCGATCGAATGTCGTCTGCCAATGGCGTCGAAAGTCGCTCACCATTCTTTGATCTTCGAGTGATACGGGCAGCAGCGGATAGTGTTTCTATCCGAGATCTCGAACCGGGCGGAATTGAGAAGCAAGCGCTCAAAAAAGCTTTCAGAAACGATGTTCCCCACACGGTACTTAATAGACGCAAACAACCTTATCGTGTGCCAGACGCAATTTCACTATTATCGTCAAAAATCGAGTGGTTCAGTGAATCGTGCACAGAAAGGTCTATCCGCAATGCATCGTTGTTCAAGCCAGAGCAAACAACGGACTTCATAGACCGCATACGTA
>Ga0315336_1005295_pt1 | contig 14233 bp, 13 predicted proteins | sample ASW5metaG_FD_204512 | JGI IMG/M metagenome (GOLD analysis project Ga0315336, IMG submission 204512) | Ammonia-oxidizing marine archaeal communities from Monterey Bay, California, United States - ASW #5 | ecosystem: Environmental > Aquatic > Marine > Intertidal zone | place: USA: California...
CAAGTGGTTTAGGAGGCACCAAAGAGTCAGTTATTGATGGCAAGACAGGAATTATTTGTGATCCAAATAATGTTTCTTCAATTAAAGATTCAATAAGAAAAGTTCTAATTAATAAACAAATGTATAAAAAGTTATCAATAAATTCTAAAAATTTTTCGAAAAAATTTTTATGGAAAAATACTATTAGAAATTATGTAAAATTAATTAAAAAAGATTTTTAATAAAATGATTTATAAGTCCCGTTATTTAGATATTGTACTAATAATTGTTTTACTGTATTCGATTTTTTTTATTATTCATAAATTCTCAGGTGGCAAAGTTCCTTTTTGGGACTTTCATATAATTTATTGTCAATCAAAAACATTCTTCTTAGGAAATATTCCATATGGTTCGAATATACATGGGGATTGTTTAGATCCAAGAATAACTTTAATAGCAAACTTGTCACCTTCTACACTTGAAATACTTAAGTATATTGGCTCAATAAATATTAAAACAGCAAATTTTTTTTGGGTGTTTCTTGAAATAATATCTTTTGTTCTAATCTTTGTTGTTTTGAAAGAAACATTTAAATTTAATTATGAATGGAGAAATTTTTTTTTAATTCTTTTTTCATTTGGAGGTATATTATTTTTTAGTTTTTTCTCAGGAAATATTTCTGTAATTTTATATGGATTTTTAGCTATTGGAATTTTTTTTTTAAAAAAAAAACTTTTTAATTATTATTATTTAATTGTTTTATTTGTTTCATTATTTAAGTTTTATTATTTAACATTTTTATTACTACCTTTTTATATTTTAGGTTGGAAATCATTAAGAAATATACTGATTTCTATTATTTTATTTTTTGTAATTCAATATTTTTTTTACGTAAGAGATCCAGATTTAACAATTGTTTTTTTGGATGTAATTCAAGGAAAATATCAAGATAATTTACCTATAAGATTTCTAACAGGAACCGGTTTATACTCTATAATCGAGAAAATGCCATGGGTTTTTTTAGGCGCTAATAATTTCGAAGAAAGTTTTTTCTCAATAGAAACAAATCTACTTCTTTGGTTTACTGTAAGTTTTATAATTTCATTAACAGTTTTCTTTTGTTTAAATAGTAATAGAATTAAAAATAGTAAAAATCATTTTTTATTTTGTATATCTTTTGGAATATTGGTAATAAATTTGATTACCCCTCGTTTGGTTGTTTACGATTTAATTTTAACAGTTCCTATTTTATTTTATCTTTTAAACCAAATAAATTTTAAAAAATTTCAAATTAATGAATTTAAATCTAAATTTTTTTTTATTTTTCTATTCTTAGTTTTTTTTGATCATCATTTCCCTTTTTTTATAATTATTGCTTTTTTAACTCTTTTTATTTATTCCGAGTTTTATAAAAAAAATATATTTATTTATTAATTTTCTTTTTTTATATTTCTAGATAGTATTTTTTCTATCGTTTCTTTGATTTTCACATTTTTGTATAAAATTCTATAAACTGATTCACATACCGGCATTTCAATCTTTTTTTTTTTAGATAAATTAAAAATAGTTTTTGAATTAATAACACCTTCAGAAATTGTTTTCTTTGATTTTATGATTTCTTTAATTTTTTTTCCTTTCCCTATTAATAAACCTGTAACAAAGTTTCTTGATAGTTTGCTATTACAAGTAACCATTAAATCTCCTAAACCAGATAATCCATAAAAAGTAGATTCTTTTGCTCCATAAGCTACGCCAATTCTCATCATTTCAGCCAATCCTCTTGTCATTAATGCAGCTCTAGCATTTACACCTAACTTTTGGCCTTCAACTATCCCAGCAGCTATAGCTAATATATTTTTTATAACACCACCTAGTTGCACACCAATAATATCATTTGTATAGTAACAGCGAAAAGCTTTAGAATTGACTAATCTTGCCAGTTCTTTCGCATTTTTTTCATCTTTTGATCCAATCGTTACAGCTGTTGGTTTTTTTTTAGCAACTTCAATTGCAAAGCTTGGGCCTGATAAAACAGCAATTTTAGACTTTGGTATTATTTTTTTTATGAGTTCACTTATTAATTCTTTTGAAGTTTTTTCAATTCCTTTGGAACAAATAATTAGAATCATGTCTTTTTTATAAAACTTTTTAAATTCTAAAATTATTTTTTTTATAAATTGTGAGGGAATACAAATAAAAATAAATTTACTTGTTTTGAGTTCTTCTAAATTATTTGTTGCGTTAACATTATTTGGTATTTTAATTCCAGGTAAGTAACTTTTGTTAATTTTATATCTATTAATTTTCCTAACTGTTTCTTTTTCATATGCCCATAAAGAAACATTTGTTTTTTTATTTAAAATACATGCTAGAGCAGTTCCCCAAGCTCCAGATCCTAAGATACCAATACCTTTTAATTTTGTTTTCATTATTTAATTTAATAATTGACTAAATTCTTTTTATTTAAATATCCTTTTCTCAAAATTTTTATCTTATTCCCAGTTACGTCTATAATAGTAGACTCTTTTCTAAATTTTGTTTTACCATCGTCAATTATAGTTATTTTTTCATTTTTAAAATTTTTAACAACATCTTTTATATCTCTACAACTTTTTTTACCTGATATATTTGCACTTGTACAAAAAATAGGAAATTTACATTTATTGATTATTTTTTTTGGCACATCATGATCTGGAATTCTAATTCCAATAGAATTATTTTTAGATAACCATTTTTTAGATATTTTAGAATTAGTGGTTTTTTTTAAAATTAAAGTTAAAGGTCCTGGCCAAAAATTTTTTATCAAATTATCAGCAATTTTGTTAAAAATAGCATATTTTTTTGCCATTTTGTAACTTGAACATAATAAAACTAAAGAATTGCTCAAAGATCTTTTTTTTATTGAGAATATTTTTTTAATCGCTTTATTATTATAAGGACTAGCAGCTATTCCATAAACTGTATCTGTTGGAATAAAAATAATTTCACCGTCTAATATTTTTTTTACTGCTTTCTTAATACCCTTAGTATTATAATTAATAATTTCCATTAAAAAACTTTTGCTATAAAGTTTGTATTTTTAAAATCTTTTTTTCCATATTTCAGTTCCATACCTTTATTTGTTTCTACTTTTCCACCAACACCTTTTATTATTGCATGCCCTGCTGCTGTATCCCATTCATAGGTTGTGCCAGATCTAGGATAAATATGAGCAATGCCTTCAGCTATGTAGCAAAACTTCAAAGAACTTCCAAGAAATAAAATTTTTTTTATATTATATTTTTTTTTTAATTTTTCATTTTCATTTTTTGTAGAATGTGAACGACTTATTATCATAGTTTTAATAGGTTTATTTTTTGGTATAATTTTTTTAAAATTTTTTTGATTAACTACTTTATATGTTTTTTTATTTGTTCCAACATATGTCTTTTTTAATTTTGGTGCGTAAATTATTCCGAAAAAAGGCTTGTTGTCTTTAACAAAAGCTATATTAACTGTAAATTCTCCGTTTTTCTTAATAAATTCTTTGGTACCATCTAGAGGATCGACTAACCAAAAGTTTTTTAATTTATTTTTACTTTTATTATTACTTTCTTCAGAAAAAATGATTGGCTTATTAAAAATTTTTTTTAAACCTTTTATTATTATTTTTTCTGATTCCAGATCCGCAATTGTTACTGGTGACATATCTTTTTTTCTAAAAATTTTAAATTTTTTTGAATATATATCTAAAATTTTTTCTCCTGCTTTCCAAGCAACCCTACATACTTCAATGGTTTGAGATTTATTTATATCCATTTATTTTAGATTATATTTTAAATTTTTTTTTTGTTCTTTTCTCATTAAAAGCTTGCTCATTTTCTTTTTTGTTAATTTATCGTAACAATTAGGACACGAAATATCCTCGACATATTTTTTTGATTTCCTTTCTTTTAATGATACAGGAGTTCTACAAGCACTACAAATTATATAATTTCCAGGAATTAATTTATGTTTTAAACTTACTCTTTTATCAAATACAAAACATTCTCCTTTCCAAAGACTTTCATTTTTTTTAATTCTATTTAAATAATTTAAAATACCCCCTTTTAATTGATAGACTTTTTTAAAACCTTTTTTTTGTAAAAAATTTGCAGCTTTTTCACATCGAATACCACCTGTACAGAACATTGCGATTTTTTTATTTTTGTTTAATTTTTTAAAAAAAGAAGGAAATTGCATAAAATTTTCTATATTTAGATCATTTGCAGATTTAAAAGTACCTAATTTAAATTCCATACTTTTTCTAACATCGATTAATGTTACATCCTTGTTCTCGATAAATTTGTTCCAATTCTTTGGTTCAATATATTTATTATTTTTTTTTTCATTTGGAGTTAATGTTGATCCAATTGGCACAACTTCCTTTTTAATTTTTATTTTTGTTTTGTTAAATGGCTGATATCCGACTATAGAAAAGTTTTTGCTATCAAAACTTTTTATGTAAAGTTTTTTTTTAATATATTTAATACATTCAATCACATTGTTTTTTTTACCAGCTATCGTTCCATTTATTCCTTCAGGAGCAAGTATTACGATACCTGTAACAAATTTTTCAGAAAAGAATTTTTTTATTAAATTTTTATGTTTTTCAGGTTTATTAATTTTTTTAATTTTGTAAAATCCAATAACATTTATTTTCATTTTTTTTTGTATAAATTTAACCCTTTCTCTGTAGGAATGAATATTTTTCCTGGTCCATCATGCCACTTTCTTATTTTAATAATTTTTTCTTTTAATGCCTCATCTATAACTTTTTTATTATATTTATTTAATAAAATTTCCTCTGATATACCTCTTAAATGTTCAGGCATTTCACATAAATCAATTAGAATTTTTTTTTTTGACGTCATTTATTTTTTTTATTAATTTAAATATATTTTAATATAAAATATTTTTTATTAAAATGTACCAATATATGTTGAAAACTTTTTATTTAATTTTTGTATTTTTTTTCTTTTCATTGAATTCTGCTATTGCAGGAAGCGTGGTTAACAATAAATCGGGAGGCCCCTTATTTCTATTTCTTGTTGATAAAAGCTGTCAACCTGACCCTAATATGTTAAAAAAATTAATGTTTAGCATGCCTACTGATCCTGATTTTTATTTTAGTTTAACTTGTAAAAAATTAGGTAAAACAATTGAGTTAGAACCAAGTAAAAATATCTCAATCGATGATCACGATGAGTTTGTTGTTATTGGAAAATTGAAAAGTCCAGTATCAAAAGTGTCATTTTGTTATTTAAAAAAAGACTCTGAACTTGATATTGAAGCTTTAGGTATCGGAGGTGTGATATGTAAATGTAAAAGTAAAAATAATTGCAATGATCAATTATATAAATAATTTTATATTTTAATTAAATCACCAAATTTGCCTTGTAAAGCCCTACCTTGCCAAATTGTATAATCAGCCATATTTCTTATTTCTCTTTTATTATCTATAAAAACATCCTCGCTCTTTTTTGATTTAAGATTTATATTGTTTGCAAGGTCATTTCTTACGAAGAACGCATTTACACCATTTTTATCAACTCCAACTAAAGTATATTTTTTTTTCCTTCCTAGTTTTTCTAAAGCTTTCAGAGAAGCTCCATAATAAGATCTTTTTTTTTCATAATCCCAAATAAATTTAGGATTGTATGGAATGGTGCAAGATATTTCTGACCCAAAAAAAGAATTATATTCTATAACTACCAATCTTGGATTTATACAATTAATTTCTTTCCAAACCCAAAAATCATTTCCATCAATATCTATAGAAAGCAAATCTACTTCTTTTTTAAATTTTTTTTTTATAATTTTATTAATATTTTTTTTTGTAACAAACGAATTTACTAATTTTATATTCTTTATTTTTTCTCTTAATTTTTTTTTTAATTGTATTTTTGCTTTATTGTATAACTTCTTATCACCTTCAATTTGCATACCACTCCAATCAAAATATTTTAATAAATTAGTTGTATTACATTCCGTTCCACTTTCTGAACCTATTTCTACAAATTTCTTTGTTCTAATGCCAATATGTTTTAAAATGTATAAAATGATGCCATCTTCTTCGTTTTGTGAATAAATCTTAATTCCAAATTTAGAAATATTAAAATTATTAGGGTTATTTAATTTAATTGGTTCTGAAGCATTCAAAACTTCAGGAAATAATAGATGTAAAAAAAATTTTACAATGGAATTTATAAATTTATTATTATATCTTTTAAATTTAAAATGTTTATTAAATACAATATTTTTTAAAATAAGTTTCATATAGTTTTTTTGATAGCTTTATTTTCTATTTAATTTATTATTTTTATATTTTATTTTTATTAATTTTTTTTAAAAGGATTACTTATGTTAAATGGTAGACACTTTCTTCATGTTCCAGGCCCAACTAATATTCCAGAAAGAATAACCCGAGCTATGGCAAGTACAATGGAAGATCAAAGAGGAGCTAATTTTCCAAAATTTACAAAACCTCTTTATCAAGATATGAAAAAGATTTTTAAAACAAAAGATGGAACAGTGATAATATGGCCTTCAAGTGGGACAGGTTCTTGGGAAGCATGTTTACTTAATACATTATCTCCTGGTGATAAAGTTCTAACTTCAAGATTCGGTCAATTTAGTTTTTTGTGGTTTGATATGTGTAAAAGGCTAGGCTTAGAAGTAATAGATATTGAAGTTGAATGGGGAGAAGGAGTTCCTTTAGAAAAGTATTCTGAACATCTTAAAAATGATAAAAATAAAGAAATTAAGGCTGTTCTTGCATGTCATAATGAGACAGCTACAGGTGTAACAAGTGATATTGAAGGCGTTAGGAAGGTATTAGATGATACAAAACATCCAGCTTTATTATTTGTCGATGGTGTTAGTTCAATCGCTAGTATAAATTTTGAATTTGATAAATGGGGTATTGACTGCGCTGTTACTGGATCTCAAAAAGGTTTAATGCTTCCGGCAGGACTTGGAATTTTATGTGTGAGTAAAAAAGCCCTAGAAGCTTCTAAAACGTCAAAATTCAAAAAATGTTATTTTGCATTTGAAGATATGTTAAATACAAATTCTGATGGTTGGTTTCCATATACACCAGCTCTTGGAATCATGTACGGCCTCAGAGAAGCATTAAACATGATTGATGAAGAAGGTTTAGAAAATGTTTTTAAAAGACACCATAGACTTGCTGAAGGAGTTAGACAAGCAGTGAAAGGTTGGGGTTTAAAACTTTGTGCAAAAGAAAAAAAATGGGAGTCAAATACGGTAACTGCTATTTATGTACCAGAGGAATTTGACTCAGCAAATGTTATTAAAACAGCATATCTTAAATATAATTTAGCTTTAGGAGCTGGCTTATCAAACGTAGCTGGTAAAGTTTTTAGGATTGGACACTTAGGAGATTTAAATGAACTAATGTGTCTAGGTGCAATTTCAGGAGCAGAAATGGCAATGCGTGATGTTGGTATTGATATTAAACCAGGAAGCGGAATAGCAGCAGCTGAAGAATATTATAGAGAAACTGCACCTGCCTTACCTAATGATTAAATTTTAATATCTTTAAATGAAACATAAAATAGTCTTTTTAGATAGAGCAACAATTGAAAAAAATATTGTAGTCCGAAAACCAAGTTTTGATCATGAATGGACTGATTTTGATTATACCAATCATAATGACAGCAAATTGATTTTAGAAAGGCTTAAAGGAGCTACCATTGTTATTATCAATAAAGTTCCAATGAGGGAAGAAAATCTTAAGAAATTACCTGATTTAAAAATGATTGCAGTGGCAGCAACAGGAACAGATGTGGTTGATAAAGATTATTGCAAGGATAATGATATTATAGTTTCAAATATTAGAGGTTATGCAATTACAACTGTACCAGAGCATACTTTTGCTTTAATTCTAGCATTGAGAAGAGGCATAATTGGTTACAAAGAAGATGTTATTAAAGGCGAATGGAAAAAAGCTGATCAATTTTGTTTTTTTAATCATGAAATTAGAGAATTACATAACAGTACACTTGGAATAATTGGTGAAGGGGCTATTGGGCAAGGAGTAGCAAATATTGCTAGAGGATTTAATATGAATATTTTATTTGCTGCGCATAAAGGCGTTGAAGGTCTAGGACCTTTATATACTCCATGGGAAGAAGTTTTAGAAAAAAGTGATGTTATAACACTTCATTCTCCATTATTGCCACAAACTAAAAATATGATTTCATTACCAGAATTTAAAAAAATGAAAAAGAAACCTATTTTGATTAATACTGCTAGAGGTGGACTTGTAAAAGAAGAAGATCTTGTTGAAGCTATTGAAAAAGGTTACATATCAGGTGCCGCGTTTGATGTTCTAACTAAAGAACCTATTCCAGACGATCACCCTTTTTTTAAAATAATTAAAAGACCAAATTTTATTTTAACCCCACATGTATCCTGGGCTAGCATGGAAGCAATGCAAATTTTATCCGATCAATTAATTGATAATATAGAAAATTTCGTTACTGGCAAACCAAGCAATGTTGTTTCAGGTGATTTTTAATTATATTTTCATAATAACTCTGTAGTCATTAACATTAGTTAAAGTAGGTCCGGTATGTATCAGAGAATTAAGTTTTTTAAAAAAACTATAGGAATCATTCTTTTTTAAAAAAAATTCAGGATCTAAAGATAATTGTTTTGCTTTTGTAATTATTTTATTATCAAAATAAACTCCGGCATTATCTTCAGATCCATCAATGCCATCAGTATCACATGAAATTGCAGCAATACGATCTGTATTTTTAACCTGATTAAATAAAGATAATGCATATTCAGAATTTCTACCACCTTTACCATGTCCCCTAACTGTGACCGTTGTCTCTCCGCCAGATATTATAGCAAATCTTGTTTTATTAATTTTTAATATTTTTTTTGCGTGTTCTATTGCGATTTGGCTTGATTCACCTTTAATACTATCTCCTAAATTAAGGGTTTGTATTTTATTTTTTTTTAAAAATAATTCTGCTTTATCGAGCATATTTTTGCCTGATGCTAATAAAATATTTTTAACATTTTTAAAAATAGGGCTATTTTCTTTTGGATTTTCAATAATTTTTCCTTTCAATCCTTCTTTTAGAAATTCAAAAATTTTTTTATTTTTAATTTTGTATTTTTCTAAAATATTAATTGCATTCTTAAAAGTAGTTGGGTCAGGACAACAAGGGCCAGATGCTATATCTGTAATTTTATCTCCTGTTACATCTGAAATTATTAGAGAAACAATTTTTGCTTTTGTATACATTGGTACTTTACCACCATGAATTTTTGAAAGATGTTTTCTTACCGTATTTATTTCACTAATTTCTGCTCCGCAATTTAACAAATTTTTTGTTATATATCTTAAGTCGTTAATATTTAAACCATTTTGAGGTACTGTCATTAAACTGGATCCACCACCACTTATCAAACATAAAAGTAAATCATTACTATTTAATTCTTGTATACTGCTGATAAAGTTTTTAGCAGCCTTCATGCCCACTATGTCCGGCATAGGATGTCCTGATTCATAAATCTTTATTTTTTTAGTTTTTAATGAATGTTTGTATCTTGTTATTACACTTCCACTTAAAGGCAAATTTTTTGGCCAATTTATCTCAATTGCTTTAGCCATAGATGCTGCAGCTTTACCAGCACCAATAACAAACGTCCTTCCTTTTGGTGGTTTCGGTAAATTATTTTTTATTATGTTTTCAGGTTTGACAGCATCTAAACCTATTTTAAATGAATTAATTAATATTTTTTTTGTATCCATAACGTAAAAATAATATGAAACTTTGAGTTACAAAATGTGTATTGTAAAATAATTTCAAAAATATGATATTTATTTAATTATTAATTAGGATAATTTTCTATTTTTTTTCAAAATAATCTTTAGTTATATATGATTAACAACTCTCTAAAAACAATTATTTTAGCTGCTGGGGAGAGCAAAAGAATACTATCATCAAAATCAAAAATTTTACATACAATTGGAGGCAAAGTAATTATAGAACATGTTTTGGATAATATAAGAAAAGTAGTTAATAAGAAGAATATTAATGTAGTAATTAGCCCTAAATTAAATCAATTAAAAAATGAATATAAAAAAATTAGTTTTTCTTTTCAAAAAAAGCCATTAGGTACAGCTCATGCAGTTTTATCTTGTAAAGGTTTTTATTCAAAATCAAATCAAGATATTTTAATACTTTATGCAGATAATCCTTTTATCGATGAAACAATAGTTAGAAGTATGATTAATTTAAAAAAAAAAAAGAATTCCGATATTATCTTGCTTGTTGTTAATACAAATAAAAAAAACGAATATGGTAGAATTATATTAAATGATGAAGATACAGTGAAAAAAATCGTTGAATTTAAAGATGCAACAATTAATCAAAAAAAGATCTCATTATGTAATTCTGGAGTTATGTTATTAAAAAGTGAAGTTTTGAGAAAATTAATTATAAAAATTAAATCAAAAAATAGAAAAAAAGAATTTTACTTAACTGATATTATTGACTTAGCAAATAAAAATAATTTTAAAGTAGATTATGTAAAAAGTGATTTTCTAAAAACTTTAGGAATTAATACAAATAAAGAATTAGCAATCGCGGAAGAACATTTTCAAAACACCCTAAGAGAAAAATTTATTTCTGCAGGTGTAAAGTTATTAGATCCTAAAAGTATTTTTTTCAATTATGATACAAAAATAGGTAAAGATGTAATTATTGAACCAAATGTTTTTTTTGGTCCAGATGTAATAATTAAAAACAATGTTCATATAAAAGCTTTTTCACATATCGAAGGAGTAAAAATTTTAGATAATGCAGTTGTAGGACCTTTTGCAAGATTAAGGCCTGGAACAGTTATAGGGCCTAACAGCCACATAGGGAATTTTGTAGAAATAAAAAAAACACATATAAAAAAAAATTCAAAGATAAACCACTTATCTTATCTGGGAGATAGCAATGTTGGTGAAAATGTAAATATTGGTGCTGGTGTTATTACATGCAATTATGATGGTGCAAAAAAAAATAAAACTAAGATTGGGGATAATGTATTTGTGGGATCAAATGCATCATTAGTTGCCCCAATAAAATTAGGTAAAAGTAGCATAGTTGGAGCAGGTAGCGTGATTACACAATCAGTAAAAGAAAAAGCTTTAGCTGTCGAAAGGAATTTGCAAAAAACATTTCCAAATTATAGAAAAAATAGGAAAAAATAAATTATGTGCGGAATAATTGGTGTAATAGGCCACAATAAAGTTTCATCTTTATTAATAGAAGGTTTAAAAAGATTAGAATATAGAGGGTATGACTCTGCGGGTATAGCCACTTTGTTAAATGGAAAAATTGATAGAAGAAGGTCTTTGGGAAAAATAGAAAATTTAAAAAGATTGTTAAAAAAAAGTCCTATTAAAGGAAATGTCGGTATTGGTCATACTAGATGGGCAACTCATGGTATTCCAAGTAAAACTAATGCCCATCCGCATTCGAGTGGCGATGTTGCAGTAGTTCATAATGGAATAATAGAAAATTATGACGAATTAAGAAAAAAATTAGAAAAAAAGAATTTTATTTTTAAGTCAGATACAGACACAGAGGTCATTGCACATTTAATTAGTTATTTTTTAAAGAAAAATTTAGCTCCATTAAAAGCAACTATTACAGCGTTAAAAAAAGTCGAAGGAGCTTTTGCATTAGGAATAATATTTTCTGGTATTAATAATTATTTAATTTGCGCTAAAAGAGGAAGTCCTCTTGCAATTGGTAAGGGAAAAAATTGTAATTATATTGGATCTGACAGTATTGCTTTAGCTCCACTAACTCAGAAGCTATGTTATTTAAATGAGGGGGACATTGCAGAAATTACTTCGAAGGATTTTAGAGTATATAATCAAGACGGAAAAAGAGTTAAAAGAAGTATAACAATTACATCCTTAGCAAAAAACAAGATTAAAATGGGCGGTTATAACCATTTTATGCAAAAAGAAATTTTTGAACAGCCAGCTGTAATCGGAGATGCATTAAAATATTTTATTGATACAAAAAAGAAGAAATTGTTAATTACATCTTTTGTCAAAAAACTTAAAACTATAAAAGAAATTTATATTGCAGCATGCGGTACTTCATATCACGCGTCTCTCATTGGGAAATATTGGATTGAAAAATATGCCAATATTAAAACTGAAGTTGATATAGCATCAGAATTTAGATATCGAAATATTATTAATATAAAAAATAGTTTAGGTGTTTTTCTGTCACAATCAGGAGAAACCGCAGATACTTTAGCGGTATTAAGGTACTTTAATCAACAAAAAGCTAAGACTTTAGGAATAATTAATAGTGCAGAAAGCAGTATCGCCAGAGAGTCTAAGAATGTAATAGAAACTCATGCTGGTCCAGAAATTGGCGTTGCTTCAACAAAAGCATTTACTACGCAATTAATAGCCTTGGGAGCATTGACTTTATTTATGTCTAATTTTAATAAAACTATAAATAAAAAAGAAATTAATAAACTGACCAATGCATTATTGGAGGTTCCTGGTTATATTAGTAATATTCTTAAAATGGATACAGTGTTCCATAAAACAGCAACTAGTATCAAGAATGCAAAAAACGTTTTATATATTGGAAGAGGTACAAATTATCCAGTTGCTTTAGAAGGAGCATTAAAATTAAAAGAAATTTCATATATACATGCAGAAGGTTATCCAGCCGGGGAAATAAAACATGGCCCTATTGCTTTAATTGAAAAAGGGGTACCTGTTATTGTTATAGCACCTTCAGATAAGTTAATTGATAAAACAATTAGTAATGTGGAAGAGGTTTTATCCAGAGGTGCAAAAATAATTTTTATAAGCGATAAGAAAGGGATTAAAAAAATAAATAATAAAAAAATAACAACTATATGTTTGCCAGAGACTCATGAATTAATTTCCCCAATACTTTATTCCATACCAGTTCAATTAATTGCTTACCATACAGCAGTTCTTAAAGGAACAGATGTAGATCAACCTAGAAATCTTGCGAAATCAGTCACTGTGGAATAACATTTTTACTAATTGTAAAATGAATGCAAATTTTAAAAAAATAAAATAAATTGAATAATTTACTTATATTATTAATTATATCACTAATAAATTATAGAATTTTGATATGACTAATAAATGGAAACCAAGCGATTGGAGAAAAAAGCCTATAGTTCAGGTACCGGAATATCCTGATAAAAAGGATTTGGAAAATGTTGAGAAAACTCTAAAGAATTTACCTCCTTTAGTATCCGCAGGTGAATCTAGAAAATTACAACAATACCTTGCTGATGCATCTGAAGGAAAATGCTTTGTTTTACAAGGAGGAGACTGCGCAGAAAGTTTTGCTGATTTCCATCCAAATTATATAAGAGATACATTAAGAGTATTATTGCAAATGTCTGTAATTTTAACTTTTGGGGCATCTTTACCTGTTATAAAACTAAGTAGATTAGGTGGACAATTTGCTAAACCAAGATCAGAGCCAACAGAAAAAAAAGATGGCAAAGAATTAGATTCATATAGAGGGGATATTATAAATGGATTAGATTTTACTGATGAGGCTAGAACTCCTGATCCGAATAGAATGATTAGAGCATATAACCAGTCTGCTTCTACATTAAATTTATTAAGAGCTCTTTCTCAAGGCGGTTACGCAGACTTAAATCAAGTTCATAGATGGAATTTAGGATTTGTTGATAAAAGTCCACAAGGTGAAAAATATAAAGAAATTGCTAATCAAATTACAGAGTCACTTTCTTTTATGGAAGCATGCGGAATTAATTCTGATACTGTTCCAGAAATAAGGGAAATGAAATTATTTACTTCACATGAAAGTTTACTTCTTTCTTATGAGGAAGCTCTTACAAGAATAGATAGTACTAGTGGTAAATGGTATGATTGTTCTGCTCATATGTTATGGGTAGGAGATAGAACAAGAGATATAAATGGAGCTCATATAAACTTTTTAAGCGGCTTAGCCAATCCAATAGGATTAAAAGTTGGTCCAACGTTAAGCATTGATGATTTGTTAAAATTAATTGATAAATTAAATCCTGAAAATGAAAAAGGCAGATTGACTTTAATAACAAGACTGGGGCATGACAATGTTTCTAAAATGCTTCCCCAATTATTAAAAAAAATAAAAAGTGAAGGAAAAAATATCAATTGGTTTTGTGATCC
>Ga0315336_1005296_pt1 | contig 14233 bp, 10 predicted proteins | sample ASW5metaG_FD_204512 | JGI IMG/M metagenome (GOLD analysis project Ga0315336, IMG submission 204512) | Ammonia-oxidizing marine archaeal communities from Monterey Bay, California, United States - ASW #5 | ecosystem: Environmental > Aquatic > Marine > Intertidal zone | place: USA: California...
AATGCTCGTCTTTATACGCCTGCTTATACGCGGCCTTCAAGTCCTCCTGCACATCCACTACCTGTGCATCGAAAAATCCTGCCATCACAACGAGAAAGGACTGCGTAGAGGGCTTCTTGAGGAACGACGTGGCGTCAGCCTCCGCCCGTTCTTCCAGATAGTCCGTATCCGTAGCCGGATCAAAGGTCGCCAAGAGTTCTGCGCCAGCGGCCTGCTGGTCGTCGGTCGCCCCTTTATACCGCACCGTCCATGTGGCGCGGTCGTCAACTGTGCCAATCGTCACTCCGGACACCGGAATACCACGTCGTTCAAACGCCGCAACTAATTGTGCTGCTATCATGATTACATCCTTAACATGGCACTAAGGCCACTCAGTCGAATTTGGGAAGTACCATTCGTGCCAAACCATGTAGTCTCATTGGCAGCCGTACTCCATTCGAGCCATTTATACACGTGATACCCTTCACTTTTCTGCTTTCTCAAGTGCGCTGATGACGGCTTCTTTGAATCAGTCACATCTGCCGTCGCAGGCACTAAAATACAGCCCGTCACAGGGGTATCCGCACTTTCCCCAATACCCACCGACATATAGGTCGTGGTCGCCGCCGAATTATTTTGTGCATATACCCACAGATCAGCCGTAATACTATCGCCATCTTGTCCCGACACACACTCGACCTGACTCGGCGGGGTGCTGGACCGCTGTTGCCAAGCCGCCAGTGTATAGGTCCAACTCGACACACCGGTGGGTAAATAATACATCGCCCGATCTACGCGATGATACGCATTCCACACTAGCCGCTTGGTAAGTGAATCTTCACATTGCCCTGTCGTGCTAGTAGTTCTAATCGTCCCAAGATACCGATAATTGTGGGCATCCTTTTTGACCAAGACGCCATCCTGTAATTCCAGTGCGGAAGCCGCTTGCCGACTGGTATCGTTACTGCTTCCCCATGTTGTGGGTCCATTATTGTCTACCGTCACCACCCCATTCACACTGTAGACATATAAATCGTAATTCCGATCCGCCGTCAATCCAGACAACGCAAAGGTTAATTGCGAAAATTCATGCACCGTCCACAGGGTTGTATCCGTGTTATACAATGAAATCTTATTGCCGTGATAGGGCATAAAATAGACCGATGTTTTCGCGGTCTGATCGGCGGTTGACACTGGCACTCCGCTTTCCAGACTCAATCGTCCATTGCACACCGGCCCCAAGAATACATCGCTCCGCGCTGGTGCCACATCAATCACAATCGTAGTCGATGTCATTATCCGACCGACCTGTCGGGGACTAGTCGTCTTGGTTGAAGTAATCCCCCCGACCGTCCCACTCACAAACTGGTCAGCGCCAAGCGGCGTTAAGCCCACAAACCCATCCAGTGTGCCGACCAGCCGAATCGCCCCTGTCGCATCTTGAGCAATCGTCGCCGTCGCAAAGCCTAATGTCACGCCCGTGCTGGCGTAATCCAAAACAGCATCAGCCTTATACCATTTGCCAGCCGTCCGACTGCCCCGACCATCCGAGAGATAGACCAGATTGGGCTTCGCCAGCGCTTCTCCAGCGGTGCCGGTAATGTCCACCGTACCGGCCTGCACCGGCACGCCGTTCACAAAATCCTGCACCCACTGTTCGTCATCAGAGGAATTGTCCAGCTTGAACTTGTAGCCCTTGGGCTGGAGATAGACCACTGCCCGACCTGCGGCATCCAGAATGACCGGATTGGCATTCGCTGATCCTGTTAAGTCGTGGGTCGTGTAGGTCGCCAGATTGTTGGTCGTCCCTGCCGCATAGGTGTACAGCTTGCCCCCGCTATACGGATCGCCATTGCCATCCAAGAACTGCATCACGGGGACGGGCATTACTGTGCCGCTTGCCATAATTCCTTACTCCTTATGGTGCGCCAGAGGCGATCACCTGTTGAAAATATGCTTCACTTGTGGGATCAAGCTCCTCGTCATCACGCTCTTCTTCTCCCCGTGTGAGCGCTGGAGAAATCGGACCCAAGCGACCAAGTATCTCTCGCGCTGGTGCCACATCTTCCCATAGAGATCGGGGCGTATCCACAGGACGCAATCCCGACGGGGTGTTGGCTTTTTCCACTGGAGGAAGCTGCAATGTTCCAGCCTTCGCTTCTGCTTCCACACCTTTACGCAACGCTTCACCAGCACGATTGATTTCCGCTTGGGTTTTTGCGTGAAATAATCGCAACCACAGTCCTCCTAGTTTCGGTGAATTTAACATCCATCCAGTTACGGTCCAAACACCGATAGCACCAAGTCCCGTAAGTGGATCAACCGCCCCTTTGAGAACGAACAATATGTCAACAACAGTAGACACAGCAATACCCAACTTGCCAATCTTGTTGGTCATGTCCGGATCAGTTACCAGATCGGATTCCGTCAGCTTATGACGAAAGCGTATCCACGCATCTTTTTCGTTCACATTCCGCTTATCCTGAAATAACCGTAACTTCGTTTTCTCTGGAATTGCCTCCCATGCTTTGAGAAAATTTCTCGACTGCGCGAGATTTTGTACCAGTCCACCTTGCGTCACGACGGCATCCCACCACCCTCTCGCAAACTGCGGCCTCTGAGCCACTGGCAATATCTCAAGCGCTGATGTAAGCAGGGAATCATCAAACAAATTCTTCACGTCAAAGACATCTATCGCCTTCTGTGTCCTAAGCTGTTCATACTCATTAAACTTCGTTCTCATCTTATTCAGTTGGGCTAAACGCTTCGTTCCGCCTGCCAACATCCTCTGCTGTCGAATAGGTAACTGTTCTAGGTTCTTCCAAAACTTCGGATTCCACGTCACTAAATGTCCCAATGGAGAAAACTCCACCGATTCAACCAACGCCGCATTAAACGCACGTTGGAGTCCGGCCTTGTCCACTTTCGCCCATCGAGTCAGTCCGGCAACGGCGTTTGGATCAAAAAGAAGTTGTTCCAACTTGGCGGCATTAGGCGCACGTAAATAAGGCTCATATTTGATCCCACGTTCCACGGCACTCTTAATCGCACGGCGATCCGCCGCTTCCGGCCAAAACGCTTTTTTGACTTCAGGAGATATATCCTTCCACAGATTTTTTCCTTCCTTCCCGCTGGCAATAATCTGATTTCGATAGGTACGCGCCAGTCGATCAAACGCCGCCGCCCCTATTTTTGTTTTCAGACTTTCCACAAGGGTCAAATTTAACCCCTTTGGTTTCGCCATCATCTCATAAACCTTACGTCCTTCAGGCACCCCCTTTGGCCCCTGTAAGCGCTTCTGGTGTGCGATAACGCTGTATTTTTCTATCGTCTGATCGCGTAATCCTTTCACAAGGCCCGGCAATTTCGGATTAGCAGGCGTGAACCGATCAATGGTAGTACTTATTGCCTCTGCTAAGGCGTTGTGGGTAATCGCCACCGTCCGGCCTGCTCCTGACAAGGTGCCTGTTGGCGCTCCCAACTCCGTCACCGCCCCCACATCGGCTTTCGGAGTTCGCAACATCGCTGATAACTCACTCGACACACGCATGGCCTCATCGAGTGGTACTTTGTTATCGCCTGAAACTGCGGGTTTAAGTAACTGAGGAGGTGTTACCCTAGTCTCCATTAAGCCTTGAGTCGCTTGCACGCGAAACAATCCAGTTAGCAGTTTATAGATAGAACGCTCTATCCCGCTAAGTTGACCCGTTTGTTCCTTCACTCGCAGCTTGCCATATTCCTCAATCACTTTCGGGTTTTGTTTAATAATTGTTAAATCGACTGGAAACGCCTGCTTGGTTCGATAAGCCTCCACATACGTCTCAGGATCAACAATGCGAGTCGCATAAGGCTCCATATAGTCGCCTTCCATCGCCTTCTCACCGTACAGGTTGGTCATCTTGGCGTAAGGATTCTGACGATAGGTATAGATGGTTAATCCTTGTTGATCTTGTTTAGGGGCCATCCTCTCATAGAACTCACGAAACTCAGGCGCTAACTTAGGATTCAACTCCACCGTTTCGATATTTTTTTCCAGTGCCGCAAGTTTTTCTACGCCTTCACCGAATTTCCGTTGCGCGGATTTCGCCCGTGCCAACGAAGTATCAAGTGCCTTCAGAACACCCTTTCCGGCAGTAATCTCCGGAGGTGCGCCCCCCAATCCGGCTTCCCGTTCGAGTCCTGCTAACCCACGCTTTAAGCTGGCTTGCGCCTGCTGTGTCAACTGTGCGGGTTGGACCCCTGCAACCCCTTCCCCTAATACCTCAACAGGAGTAGGTAGTTGACCTTCTTTCCTCGCCAGCTCTGCTTCTTGTGCGCCACGAACCAGCCCTCCCGCGGTTTCTGGTGTCACCATTTCAGGACGACCAGTAATTGTTTGCCCTTCACGCCGCATGGCCGCCATAACTTCTGCCGCACGACGCTCTCTCATTTGTCGCGTATTCCTCATCGCAAAGATAGAATCCTGCGCCAATCCTGTAACCAGTTTGATTTCAGGAGAAGCCATGTGCGGAGCCTGATGCTGTGCGGCAATCAGAAATTGAGGATTCACGCTGAGATCGTCCGGATGTCGCTGTACCTGTTCTATATAATCCTGTTGTTGTTCCTGTGGCGTCGAAGGTTTTTTCCCGCGAGACTTAAACGTCGGCTCCATCCCATAGGTAGGATTCTTTAAGCCATACACCACAGTGCCATCTTTCTTGGTCCCCATCACGCGCAGTTCTACAGCTTCCGCATCAGCTTTACCTTTTGGTGCCGGTTTCCCGGTTCGACGGTTAATCCACTTCGTGCCTGCCCGTGCTGCCGCCGCCCCCATTTTTCCAACAGCAACACCCGCCTCACGTCCCATCGGGCTAGGTATTCGACTCGGCACCGAAACCGACCGCCCCCCCGGAAGGGGAACAGTCTTTCCCGCAATTACCTTCGGGACCTTCATGCCTTTTGCCAAGAACACAGAAGCTAGCACCTGACCAGCCGCCTTTCCATATTCTCCACCGGCGGCGGTTTCACGGATATGTTCTGCCTGTAATCCAACTAACGGCAACCACGCGGCCACCGTCCGAAAATTCGCAAGCGCATCATCGCCAGCCTCTCGATCTAATTCCGCCTGTTCCGCCAAGCGCGTATGTGCATGGTATAACGCCTGCACCGTTGGAAATCCACGCAGAGGATCAATCGCCAAGAGTCCGAGTCCCTTTACACCCTCATACACCGTTTCAACCGCCCCTGTTACCAGCCCGGCCGCATGGCCGCCAAGCCCAATATCAGACGTCGCGCCCTTGCCCTTATAGGACTCCTTATACCATCCCAAGGCATTCCTGACTTTATTCGCTTCCGCGTCCGACAATCCCGTGTTCCACGCATTCGGACCTTCATCCGTCAACGCCTCCATAATCCCGTCCAACTTCTCAAACGAATGTGCAAGCTGATCAAGCCCTGTTTTCCCTCGCAGTAGTCCATTTTCGTCTAACTGAAGCTGCTGTCCTTCTCCTTGCAATCGACTATTTAAGGTCTGAAAATAGTTTCTGAGCGTATCAACAGAGGTATCACCCCGTCTTCCCAACTCCTGTTGACCAGTTGGCTCTGCGGCTGTCAGGCCCGACGCCTCTGTGGTAATCGCGGGAACCTCTCCAGTCATCGTGGGAACGGCCTGACCTATTGGCGATGGTTGAGCTGCTGCGCCGCCTTGTGGGAAGGTCGGCGCTTTCTTCATCCCTTCCAGCAGATTCCCCCACTCCTGAGCTGACCACCCCTCTGAGGGTTGCACGTCGCCGGTTTCCGTGATCTCAAGAGGCGATTTCTCACCCGCAAGCAAGGACTCGCCTTCAGGACTATCCAAAGAGGCAAAGATACTATCTAGTTGATCGATATACTGACCACTGGTTAGACCTTGCCACTGTTGCCCATTCGACATAATAATCTCGCGTCTTTACTGGAACGGTAATGAGTTCGTAGGTTCGAGAATATCTAACCCGCCCAATGCGCCGCCCGTGCCGCCGACCTGTTGATTTGGCAAATACTGACCGAACTGTGCTGGTTGTCCCACAGACATTCCAAACGTGCCATACGGTGTAGCTAAACCATCAGAAAATCCTTTTAGTCGTGCATCTGCGACACTCTTAAACTGCTCTAACAATAGGTCCATCGCCTCATACGACGTGCCTCTCGGAAATGACTCGTCTAACTGCTCTTTATCCGCTACCGTCAGGGCCTTTCCGTTGGCAATAATCGTGCCATACGCAGTTTTCAAATTAAGCCACGCACTATAGTACTTCTGCGCCAAGATTCCCTCCGGGGACTTAGCGCGATAATTTCTCCTAAAATCTGCTATTGCATTATTCAATCCAGTCCAACCGGTCTGCCGCATCTCATAAGCAAGCCCTTTAAGTATCTTGGATTGCTTATCAAATTCCCGAAACGCTCCAAATAACAAACGTGGTTGCCAATCAGCATTACTTTGAACAAATCCTCTGGCCGCCTCATACTCCAACATGCCTCGCTGCGCGTCAAACGTCGCACCCGATCCATCGCATTCAGGACATTTACCACGCATCTCAGGAGAGTGAATCATGTTATAAACGCGCTCGGATTCTGGCACAAATAAATGCCTGTAACGGGCAGACACATTATGAAGGCTCATTTTGCCCCGCCCAATCAAACGGGCCACTGATTGAATATTTTCCGGTGAAATCATAGCTGATGAAGGCGGCTCGGCCTCAAAACGATCTGCAACATTGATCAATTGTCCACCCGGACCCGACACAACGATCTGCCCCATCCGCTTGCCGCCCGTAATAGCAAAGGCCATCGTGCTTTTTCCATCAAGACGTCCCCATGTGGGCCGCATGGACGGTGTGGCTTCTTCCATAAACGCCAGTTCGCGTTGCTCCGGCGTTAAATCACCTCCAAGCTCCTGACGCTTGCGTTCTAAAATGCGCTCCCGATCTGATGTGGGCTTTAACTTATCGTCCAGATTGTAGGCAGTTTTTCGTAAGTAGCTATATGCCGCTGGTGTTCCCCACTGAGTATCTTGTGGCGCTTGAAAGGCCGTCAAATCATGTTGTTGCATGACGCCCAACGCCTTCTGATAGGCGGCTGCCTGCTCTGCCGGATTCTTCATGTTGCTTGCCTGTAGCAACGCACCACCCACATTCATTTTCGCGGCATCAGACGCAGCGCGAGTTTCAGTGGACTTCGCAATCTTGAGAGATTCCGCGCCCTGCTCTAATGTTTGTAGCGCCTGCATCAGCTTAAAGGCTTGCGCGGGACGCGCCTGCTCTGCCGCATACCGATCTGTAAGGGTTTTGGCCGCCTGTCCCCCGATATTCTGTGCGGCGGCGGTCCACGGCTGTGACATGGCAAGACTGGACTGCGCTTGCTGCTGTCCACGCTGACCAAGCAGGTTCACAAGGTCCGTCGATCCGGACATCGGTCGATTTAAGAGTCGTGCCATAATAGCCTTCCTTTATGCCGGTCGATATGATCCCGGTGCGGGACCTTTTTGCTCCGCCAAATACCGCTTCCATGCGTTTTCTTTCGCCTGCTGACGCTCAAAGCGATCTTCATCAGCCCGGAACCGATCCCATGCCCGATTATAGTCCTGCGTCCGAGCTGTGGGAATATTGCCTGCCTCCATTGCCCATTGCTGTTCCTTTGGACGATACCGGCGTTGTTCTTCCCCTAACTCCAATCCGTATCGCCCTAAGACATTTTCCCGACCGACATTGTAAATATCCGTCGCACGTCCATAGCCGGTCTGATAATCCCGTTCAAGGTTTCGACGCGACCGATCATACTCTCCAGACCGACGGCGGTAGACATCTTCATAGCCCATCTCGCCCATCTGCTGCCCATAATTCATCAGATCGGTATATGTTTTCCCTGACCGCAAGACACCCTTCGCAGCGGCACTTGCTTCTAAGGCCTTCTGTCCTTCCTGCATCCGCATCTGGAATCCCGGTGCAGCCCGTGCCTCTTCCATTGTCGGCGCTTTGAACTCGTCAGGAGCCTGCCATGCTTCATAATCAAAGTCCCCGACATCCGGAATATCCGGTCCACGCCATTCCGGGGCCGTCGGCCACGGACGTTCCGTAGGAGCCGTAAAGGTCCCCGTAAAAGGATCAGCATACGTGGGTTTTTTAGTTTCCCCGCCCCCGACATCCGATGCGTTCGGATCGGGAATACAGGTTTTCGTTACGTCATCCCATATTTTTCCATCCCCACACCGATCATTCAAACTCTGTTCCTCGGACTTTCTCCTCGCAAGCGGATCACCAGCCCGTTGCCACACATCCGATGCTCCTTCTCCTGCACCACCAGCAAAGGGAGGCGTGTAATCTAAATTGCCATACAGGTCATTCGGGTCATAATCCTGTCCAAAAGGCGTTTGCCAATCGGCATCATCGTCGAGATATGTCGGACGACGCAAGAGATTATCCATCTCAGTTTTGGAAAACTGATCACCCATTTCTCCAGAAAAGGGGCGATTTCTCGCGGGTAATGTAGATCGGTGATAATCGTAGGGACTTGCCATAATCTTTACTCGTTTCTTAAGGGAAGTCGATCTAGTTGTGGTTCAAATGGACTATATGATCGTGGAGCAGGAAGACGATACCCCATATCCGGCAAACCCGTAGGAATGCCGGGATACTGAAGCGGTGTTGAAGGTAAGACCTGATCCATTATATTACCTGTTCTTGGGTCCTGCGCGGTCCATGATGTCGATACCGAAGGCGTAAGCATGTTTGGCTGTAACATAGCTTGAGTACTAGGCTGGCTTCCACCACCGCCACCGCGACCAAACAACCCGGCGAGTGATCCCACCAATTTTGAAGCCCATCCCATTCCCGGCACCCCCATCGCGCCAAGTGCTGGCATCGCTATCGCGGCAGCAGGCAGTCCATACTTTAAGAGCTTGGATAGTTTGCTACTCTTCTGCTGATTCGACGGCAACACCGGATTTCCCGACGCATCTAAGACATATCCCGGAGGAGCCATCTGTGAGGACGTTAATGGCCGTGTCTCTCCCGTAAATCGCGGGTCCAAATCCGGAGTGACAAATTTCTCCGGATCAAGATCGAGTCCAAAATGTTCCGCATAGCCCGGAATCGCTGACGCCTGCGCCTGTTTGAGTGGTCCACCAATCTGCTTTTCACGCTCATGGGCTACCTGAATTTCCCAATCTTCCACCGCCCGTTGTCGCGCCCGATCTTCACGAAGCATCCCCATCTGCTCCTGAAACTGGCGATCCTGTATCTCAGCCGCCTTATTTGCGGATCGGGACCCCAACCACGCCCCAAGCAAGCTGGTGCCAGCGGCAATCCCCGCCGGAATCAGTTGACTTTTCAGGGATGGAGGAGTCAATGCTTTTGCCATAAGTGCTTGCATTGGATCAAGCGCTTTTGGAAGATGCGATTTGATATCGATTGGAAAACTTGATGTGTCTTTCAACGCATCATAACCCGTGTCAGTAAACGGCACTGGATTCTGTAATCGACTTGGAGGATGTGTCATTTCCGGTCCGGGTACACCTGCAAAACGATCCGCAGTACCCGTTGCACCGCCTCCTCCTTCTGCATAATTCGATAACTGAGTGGTAAAATCTTGACCCCCACCAAGCGTCATCTCTTCCGCAGTAGGTAATCCACGCGAAACATCTGATGTTCCACCAAGTCCAGACATCCACCACGGTTGTCCCGTATACCCTGCGCTTTGATCAACTGGTATTAACCGTGGTTCACCTCTGTGCATTGGGTCCTCTTGATACACATATCCGGGTGGAGGCGTAGGCATCCGATTATTGGGAAATCCGCCTCCCTGCCATAAATGTCGTAAATCCGGGTGAAACGTCTGCGTAGGAGGTGGAATGTGACCCACATTAGGGTTAAATAATTCATCTTGTCCGTTTGCCATCATCTATCCTTTAGGTTGTTACCTGCTCCAAGACGACATCCAGCCGATACTGCATGGCCGTTGCGCCGGATGAACTATAGGCTGTTTCATACGTCACTGACGCATCTGCGTCACTCCGAATCATCAGGTCCAAACTCCCCGTGGTCGCGGTGGTATTCCCGGTGAGGGCCGATCCAGACGACGTGCAGGCCACCGTCCCATCCGTCCACCGCAGGGTGACGGTCAGGCTGCTCGATGTAGAGGCGGCTTGCGTAATCCTCGCATATGTCGAAACGCGATACAGTCCCTTCGACAGCTTCGTGGTCAGTCCCGTCGGGGTCGAAATCGTCAGACTCGTTGCAGCAATAGCCGCGCTCTGGTCCGTCAGTGTGTCGAACAGCGTGCCGACCGCATACGGACTCTTTTCCACCCGATCCTGCATCTGCAAAAAATACTCGAACCATGTGTTGGACACTAAGCCGGTCGGTAAATCGCCCCCCGACATGGGATCGATTTCCGTATTGATTAGCGCCGACGTCACCGGAATCGGAGCAGGTTTCGCCATTAGTGCATTGCGCCCTTAGCTTCGACGATGGCATCAATTATCCTCCACGGCACCGGATCAGTCATGGCGACCGCAATAATTACATTTCGTCCACTGCCACAGCGCCACCATTGGGCGCGATGCTGATATTCCCCAAGTTTACCCGCCGAGCGCCAGCGTTCTTCGCTCCATGTTTCTCCCCCATCGCCTGACACCTGCATCATAATCTGCGGATCATAGCCCTGATCCGATGACGTCACAGCAGGAGGCGCAGCCGTATTGCGGGTAGCACCCTGAAGACCAATGCCCACATCACAATGCAACTGAAACTTGTTAATAATTAACCGATTCTGTTCGTTTTCCAGAATTGGTGGGACACGCTGTCGTCGCAAGCCGTTCCCATCGACATCCGTATAGAGATCGATATTCATTTCAAAGATACGGCCTGCACCAGAGACATCGCCCACCAGATGCTTGTTAAACGCATAACAGTGATACTGTGGTCCCCACATCTGATACCGCCGTGCGTCACTATCCCAATGACCGCGCTCATGCCACATGCCAAGCGCCAAATCATAGACCCATGTGGCATTGGCGAGTGGAAAGTTTAACTCGTAGAACTGATGCCCTTGATCCTGATAGGTAAACGCCACCGCATCGGACACATCATCATAGCGACTGAACGCCATTTCCACAGCATGAGTACTGACCCGTCGCACATTATAGCCATTCATCTGCACGACCTGACGATCTCCATCCTTGCTTCGTGCCAGCCATAAAGTCGATGCACCCAAGGTTTTCGCGGAAAACGGAGCCGCAATGCCATACGGAATCACAATCCCCGGCACGGGCGCGAACGGCATCGGGGACGTCCCGGCATCGTAAATCGGTTCCGTCGTTTCCGTACCAAAGAGAAGAATCGTGCGGTCCCGAATAACCATCGCCTGCCACGGATCAGGGGCCGCAGACCGCTGCAACGTGTTAAGACCACTCCATGTCGTGCCATCCAGCAAGTCAGAGACTTTTAACGTAGAGGTCGCCGCATCCAGCCCAAGAAAATAGCCGTCAACCATGCCTCCCTGTGTCACATCTGTGACCTGTTCACCAAATACTTCTGTCGAAAAGTTGTAAATATAGCCCTTATCGCCACTAGTAATGAATAATTCATTCCCGGCGTCCCCATTCATGGCAAATGTCGCGGGATTGCTGTCGATAGCAACCGTGCCAATCTCGGTTAACTCCCCCGTAGAGGACATTTCATAGATTTTTGTCCCGATAGCAGCAAACGCACGCCCCGCTTGGGCAAATAATCCACGACAGGCTGCACCTTCTGTCGCATTTTCCGCAAATAACGCTAGTCCGGGCGTCGGATACAGCACCAACCGCTGCCGATTCGCTACTTCCAAACGCTCAGGATACATATTCATGCACTGTTCCGGTCGCGCCATCAGGCTTTGAGAGATATACGATGGCCCACAGAAGCCGGGATACGACGGCATTAGAACAATCCTCCTCGAAACTGACTGTTCGTCATCGTCCGGCTTCGTCGCGTCAGTGACGGATCAATCGGCACCTCGCGTATCCGCACATTCGCACGCTTAATGCGTAGCATCGAACTCGATGCTTGCTGGCGGAGGTCCGGCGAGACGGGTATCCCATAAAAGGGAGCCAATTCGACGGCCAGATTGCTCCGAATGGCCCGTTCGTATCCCGGCGGAAACGTATAGGCCGTTGAGAGATCAGCAAACTCCGTAAGCGGGGTCGGGAGATACAACACCAGTTGCGTCGTCCCGACATTTGGCACCGGCCAGACATGAATGTTGCCCAATCCCGATGCCCACTCATGGTCAAACCAGATGCCCTGAATCAGACCAGACTGAAGCGTCTTTTGCGAGATTCCGGCATACTCCTCATCCGTAAAGAGTTGTCTCGGTGCTTCCACTGGCGTGCTTGATCCCGTATCCAGAATCAACCCGACGTCCTGTATCCAGATCGGACGGGCGACATTGATAGTCCCCCCGCTGCCAATCGTATAGCTCGACGTCCCACTCGCCAGCGTATGGGTCTGGCGCTTCACCGTATAAATGGTGTTGCGCTGAATCCCTAACTGGTCGATCCACTCGTTCAGGACGTTGAGCGCGAGTGCTGCGTCCTCACTGGAGATGGTATCAATCGCTCCGGCGACCCCAATAGACTGTAGTGCGCGAGTGGCGAAGTCGTTCGCACTGGGCATTAGTGTGCGCCTCCAGTACTCGCGGCCAGAAATGTCGCGTTCGCGCTCCCTGATGTATACGCACTCACCCTTGCCTGTACCAGTCGATACCCTGCGACATTCGCTCTCCACGCCCCTGCCGCCGTCGCAGAGGACGCCGCCGTCGCACTATTCGACGGGAGCATATTAAAGGCGACAAAAGTTTCCCCATCGACCGACGCTTCAAATTGTACTGTCAGGGTAAAGGTGCCAGACAGTTGAAATCCCACCGCCCCTAAGCCTCGGACGTCAAACTTCAGGACTTCGCCATTGGCGTCAAAGATGCGTTCAGCTATTGGCGCAGCCAGACTCATGATCCACCTTGCAGGATCGACTTCACCCGGTCTTTCACGGCTCCGCCAAACTCTTCTTCTGTCAGACCGAGCTGAGAGGCAATTTCCGCGATAAGCGCCCGAACCGCGACATTGCTATCGATCCGGTCAATCGCCGCCTGTTCCTGCTCGATGCCCTGTGCGTGATAGTCCGTAGCCCATTGCGCCAATTTACTGGCCGATGGCTGTCGTCCGGGTCCGTCCCATCGGACAATCTTCTCGTCGTCGCCAGAGCCGCGAGTCACCACCCGCGCTGTCGGTTCTTTCCACCGTATGATTTCTGATAAATGATGACTCATATTAGACATCCACTTCTAGAAGGACCATCGTTGACGTGCTGGAGTTCAGACCCACATATACAGTGCCGGAATCCCCTTGACTCATAAATTGGGTTTTATAGACGATCTCGCTGTCTGTTTGGGGATCATCAAGCACCGACCAACTCGAACTACCTGTGTAAATCGTGCCACTATCAGCCGTGTAGGCTTGGGAGTTTTCCACCGCAATCGTGGTGGAATCTCTGAGGAGCTGCGTGTGTACGCGAGTATTTGACGTTACTTTACCCACCCCGTTGTGGGATACCAGTACCAATATTTTATTATCGTCGTCTGAGGGGGTAATCGACGCAGTGAGTCCCGTGTCAGCCATCGTGCTGGAACTTGACGACGCCGACGACGTATCTACTCCATAGACCACCTGCAGAATCTTTCCTCCACCACCGGAAGGAGCCGCCCACCCAATATCATTGGCATCCGCCATCGTCAGGACGTTCCCGGAGCTGCCTTTGGCGAGTCGTGCGCCGGTCACACTTCCACTCGTCCCAACCAGCAGGTCCCCGCGTGTCGTTAGCGGAGAAACATCCGCAAACGTCGCTGCCGCCGTCGCGCTCGTGATTGCTCCCGTCCCGGCACCCTTCAGATAGTTGCCAGACGTATGGGTCGCCGCGCCAGTGCCGCCACGGGCCACCGCAAGAGTGCCAGCGGTCACATTATCGACGTCAAGATAGTAGGAGCCGTCCTCCCCATCAAGGGTTTCGGCATCTCCGCCACTCGATCCAATGCGCCCGGAAGCGGAGGAGGCTAAGAATGTCACATCGGCACTGCCAGAGGTATAGGCGCTCACTCGCGCACGCATGAGCTTGAATCCTGCGACATTCGCAGACCACGCCCCGGCCGCCGTCGCATTGGTCGCCGCAGACGTGCTATTACTCGGCAACATCCGCAAGGATACCCACGTTTG
>Ga0315336_1005297_pt1 | contig 14233 bp, 9 predicted proteins | sample ASW5metaG_FD_204512 | JGI IMG/M metagenome (GOLD analysis project Ga0315336, IMG submission 204512) | Ammonia-oxidizing marine archaeal communities from Monterey Bay, California, United States - ASW #5 | ecosystem: Environmental > Aquatic > Marine > Intertidal zone | place: USA: California...
GAATCCTATGCGCAGACGCTACTTACTCAAATCGCTTCCACTGATCTCCATACAATATCGACGATCTTCCCCAATCGTTGTCGTACTCACCAAACGTGTCATCTCAACCGTGACGAAGGCGCTTCGATAGTTGGGCAGCTGTCAACAAGCGTAACCGACAAAGGTGGGTGCGAGCACCCACCCTACCGAAGCCTGGCCAGTAAACGTGCTCGCATTTTCACCCTGATCATCGATAATCGAGGTGCGCGCGACTGCGCTGCTCTTTGAAAACTTGAAACACAATGCCCGCTTCACTGGCCAGAAAAAGGCGCGTAAATTCGCATTGGGGAACGTAAATTCACGCCTTTTTGCCTGGACCGTCACGACGACGAGACTGCGTTTGCAGAGTTAAAGCGACAGAGTCCCGCGCAGAATAGGTGAGTTTTGCACGAAAATATGGGACCCCTACGGTGCGCGCAAAATACAGAAAGCCCAGGGTCTAGGGTCGAGAGCCTGAGGGAAATTCTAATTGCAAAAACCGGTAGCCTTGGGATTTCTCCGTGGCCTTGCGTGACTCTGTGGTGAGAAACCCTGCACAGCCTCCGACGATTAGCGGCGAAGGGTGCCACCACTGGCGTCGTTCCGCAGCATAGCCTGACGGACTCCGCCGGCGTAGCGATCGGGGTTTTCCGAGAATCGCTTCATCGTCTCTTCCGAGGCGAACAGATAGAAAGCCCCGCGATACTCATAGCCGAACTGACGGCTTCCCTCGCTCGTCTGGCCTCCGTCAAGCAGCATGACCGGATCGATTCCCGAGAAAACCGGGCTGTAGGCGTCCGGATTGGCCAGGAACTGGTGTCGCTGCGCCTCGCTGGAGAACAGATAGGTTCGACCGCGGTGGACCGCTCCGAATTGGATATCGCCCGGGACCCATTTGCGTTCGTATTTTAGCGAGACCGCACAGCAACCGTCGAAAGCCAAAGGTGGGCTCCCTGGGGGTAGCTGGGCGGAGATCAATTCGATGTTGGAACGACCGGCAGGCGCCTGTTGCGCGTGGGACGCGTACGACGGTCCGGGAGATGCGGCTCGCTGGACTTGGCTCGCGGCCGGTTGGGGTGAAGTCTGAGCTGCCGCAGCAAGTTGTGCGTTGCGATAGCTCTGCGGCATCGCGTTGGCTGGTAGGGTTGGCGCGGCCGACTGGTATCTGCCAGCAGTGGCTGCGGCTGGAGCTTGACTTTGCGCGGCAGCCATAGCTGGCTGCTGAGCAGGAGCATTCCAGGGATTGTTCATGTAAGCCGGCTGCGACGGCGCGGTTGGAACTGCTGGTTGGTTTTGCGCGGCTGGGCCGGCTGCTGGATAAACGGCAGAGGCAGAGGGCTGTGGGGACGTGTTATGGCTCGTCTGCAGTCCTGCGTAAGCCGAGTGCGTTGGTGTTTGCGTAACGGCAGGGTTGTGCGTCGCAAGCTGCTGACGGTAATGGCCGGCGAGATTGGAAAGCTGACCCAGATAATCCTCAGCCGTGCCAGGACACGACAATGTCGCGACCAGGCTGCCTTGGGGTGTCAGGATAATGTCGGTGGGAACCCGATCGACTTGGTAAGCAGAGGCCAAAGCTGGAGAGATTTCTGCGTTGATTCTTACCGCGACGTACGACTGGGCAAGAGCTGCGCCGACATGCGGCTGGGAAAGGACGTTCTGCTCCAGCCGACGACAAGGACCGCAACTGGGACCCCAGAAATGCAACAGCACCAACCGGCCCGATTGTGCCGCCTCGATTTTGGCGGCGTCGAGACTACTACTCCAGGCGATGCCACCGGCGTGAACCAGAGCCGAGTCTAAAACAAGGAACAAGCCAGCAACTGTCCCGTATAGGCAAATAGCTTTACGACTAAACATGGGCGATTCCGTTCGCTTCAAGTGGACCTGTGGGGGGAAGCTCCGATTCGGTAGCGGGCACGATGGGAGAACTGACTCCAGCCGCTAGTCGGGTTCATCGGACTTAGGAGGTAGAGACTTTGTGTAAAATCTCACGATTCGCCCGACTTTGCGGATATTGTCGGTTGTAGTAGCATGGTCCGCCGCTTTGAGCACCGCCTGGCAGGCAATATCGGGCGTCTTAAGTCCAAGACAGCCAAGAGGTTACAAGAATAGCCGTAGTTTCTTGGACCCACGCTCGCTAGCTTGCTCCCAGTTGCGACCAGTAGGCTGCTGAGGCCCGCCAGGGTTTTGAGGCGTATATTTGTATTGCCCCAAAGCCAATCGAGTGTCAGGGGCACGGGAACCGCTGCAAGCGGGAGATTTATTCGCCCAAAGGTACCGATTTTTGGTGTGTATTAGAGAAGCGATCTTGACACAATCGCATCTGTAACTCATATTAACGTTGAGTTCACAACCCTGCTGATGTTGTGCAGGATCTATAGGCCGTATTTTCAGGCCTCTTCGTCGTCAGCTGAACGAAGGCAATAGGCCCCCTCGCTTTACAAACCAGTTTTTTGTGGCGGGTGCAGATTTTCAGACGTCCTGGTCGTGATACACCGGATTTTCACAATTCACGGAAGTGTTGACGCAGGCGTCCTTAGTTATTGAAGCGATTAGAATCGCGAGCGATTTCCGAACATGGTCCGCGCTAGCGCTGCGATGGTCCGCCGCTAGGACCCCTTGTTGGGTGCTTTCTTCTGGACGATCTCGCTAGGCGTACGTACTACACAGCTATTGCCACGTGCTTGAGGATTTTGGGAGCATTCGCGTAGACTGGAAGTGTTTGGGGAGCCAAGCCACGATTGCGATCTGCGGAAACACGCAGTCCGAATTTGGGCGTTGGCCGTGCTTTTGCTACACACGGTTGGGATTCCATTGGATCAGAGGTTTTGAATTCCGTGGATCATTGACCACCATGGAGCTTGGGCTCTTGGCGAATCGCTGAATGTCGGTATACCTGGGGGTAGCACAATTCGGCCTTATCGACCGGTTTCAGTCGATCTGCGTCGGAGGGAGCTGCTTTCCTACCAACGGCAATCTTGCTCAGATTGCATGGACTCGGCACTGGAAGCGGTCCGGGGTGGTAGCCCGAACGTTTTCACCGTGCCAGGGCAGATGGTATTCGGCTTTGCACTGGAGGCAAGGAATCGAAGTGAGAGGCGCTGAGCTCACTGTCGACGCAAACAATAGCTGCCAAGCCAGGACGAACAGGAGCGTTCGACACGTTGGATAGCCGCTTTTCAGCTCGCTTGTGGCGGTGGGAATCGAACCAGACATTTGCACCGGGCACGGACTGTAGCCAGGTGGACCGAGAGTTTTACGACATAGGACCGTTAGCGGCTTTTTCCTCGGATGGAGTAAGGTCGTTAGATATTGACGCAAACGCGTCTCACTTTTTTGTTTAGGATTTGATTGATGGCTAAGAAGAAGCAGCGATCTGGTGGCAGGTATCGGGGACGGGCCAATGGCGGTCGGCCCTCGAATCGGGGTGGACGCGGAGGTGGAGGCGGAGGCGGACCACGTCGTCGAGGCGGCTCGTACAACGAGAATCGCCGAGACACGGAAGTCGCCGACAATGGCGAACCGCTCCCCTTGGTTGCCGGATCGGGTGTGCTGGAAATGCACCCCAACGGTTACGGGTTTCTCAGGGACCCGGCCACCAACTTTACCCGTGAACGGACCGATCCGTTCGTTCCTGGCACCATGATCGAAAAGTTCGGGCTCCGCGAAGGGGTACTGATCCACGGCATGGTACAGCGACATCGGAAGCAGCAAGGTCCCCGTCTGCGTGAGATTCTCGACGTGGATGGCATGCCTCCCGAAGACTACCTGAAGGTGAAGACCTTCGATCAGCTTACGCCGATCAATCCCGAGCAGTGGCTCCATCTCGAGACCGGCGCCGAACCCATTACGACCCGCGTCATGGATTTACTCACGCCGCTGGGCAAGGGACAACGGGCCCTGATCGTCGCTCCGCCGCGGACCGGCAAGACGGTGTTGTTGCAGCATATCAGCAACGCAATTTCAGCGAACTTCCCTGACTTGTCGCTGGTTGTGTTGCTGGTTGACGAACGGCCGGAGGAAGTGACCGATATGCGTCGCAGTGTCGACGGCGAAGTCTTTGCCAGCAGCCTGGACTGCGACGTTGAAAATCACGTCCGCCTTTCGCAGTTGGTGGTTGCTCGCTGTCAGCGGTTGGCCGAGATGGGTTATGACGCTTTCCTGCTGATGGATTCGATTACCCGTCTGGCCCGGGCATTCAATAAATGGGTAGGGAACACGGGCCGGACGATGAGCGGCGGCGTCGACATCAAGGCGATGGATATCCCGAAAAAGCTGTTCGCTACGGCCCGAGCCTTCGAGGAAGGTGGGTCGCTGACCATTGTCGGCACCGCGCTGATTGACACCGGCAGCCGCATGGATGATCTTATTTTCCAAGAGTTCAAAGGAACCGGCAACATGGAGCTGGTGTTGGATCGCAAGTTGGCCGATCGACGTGTCTGGCCATCGATCGACATCGAACAGTCGGGAACTCGCCGCGAAGAGAAGCTGCTACCGCCCGAAGTCTTGGACGCAGCCGTCAAACTCAGGCGCACGCTCTCCTCCATGCATCACGTCGACGCGATGGAGCAGCTGACTACCAAGCTCGGTAAATTCAACTCCAATGCCGAGTTCGTCATGCTGATTCAAGGGGCCAAAGCGCTGGACTAGCCCGAGCATGAATCGTCGCCCGGAGGGTAAGCGAATTGGCTAGCGGCCTGATTGGAATTCAGGTGCTCCGCAAGGAGTTGCGGGTTCGAGTCCCGTGCCCTCCGCTTCGATTAAGGCTTTGAAGATAGGGACTTTTGAGAATCGTCCCTTTGCGACTGTTCCTGCTCTTCCGTGGCTTTAGGCCCAATGTTACCTAAAATGTTACCTTGCAAGGCCCATAGGTCAGCCATAATGTCATCTGCGTCGTGCTCCACGTAGTATTTCATCGTCGTCTCGATTGAACTATGCCGCATGAGTTGCTTGAGGACTGCGGGCATGACTTTTCTTGACCACCGCGTACCGAAAGCCCTGCGCAGATCGTGGGCGGTAGCACAGCGAGGAACCTCGATTTCTTCGCCACTCACAGGATCGACCTTTCTGCGGCAATCGTTCGCGTCGACGACAACCCGGGCCTTTTCGCCGATTGCCGATATGTACCGGCTGGTCCGTTTCGTGCTCAGTGGTTTGCCGGGAACCTTGCCTTCAATGCCGAAGACCAAGCCGTGCCGCTTCGCTTTGGGGGTCTCAAGCAGAAACTCCGCGAAATCAGGCGTGATGGGTAACAACTGGTCACGATGTGCCTTGTGGCTTTCGGCATAAAGGCGCAATCGAGGAAATTTTCCCCCCAGCTCTACAGCAATCGCGGCATCGGGATCCCATGAAAGTTCGAGTGCCTCCCCAAGGCGTAGGCCCGACAGCCATAATCCCCTGAGGAGTCTCCGCCACTTCTGGGGCTCATACTTGCGCACCTCGGGGACGGCGGCCATCATTCGGTCAAATTCCTCTCCCGTGATCGGCCTCCCTCGCATGGCTCGGTCGATGCCTTTTGCTCCCTTCGGCATATCGATGGCAGGGGCCTTGCGCATTAACCCATTGCGAACTGCCCAGTTCAGAGCAGCCCGAATCGAACGAAGATGGCTTGCTAATGTTGTGGCTTTCATCCCGTTCTCGGCAAGCTTTCGCTGGAAACGGCTCATTTGTTCAGAAGTGAGGCTCTCCAGCATGTTGGGGTCGATTTCTCTCTCCAGATGATTGAAAGCGGCATCGTTCGCGTGCAGAGTCTTCTCCGACAAGGCAGCGAGCTTTTCGCGTTCGTACCGACATCGAAATTCCTGCCAGGTTATCCTTGAGGGTTTTTGATACCGCCCCTCGCGTAGCTCCGCTTCCCATTTTGCGGCCTTACGCTCAGCTTCACGTTTGCGAGACGTGCCCGTGGTCTTGGCAACCTGTTTGCCAGTGACGGGATCGACGTAACGCATGACCAGATTACTGCGCGCTTGGTATTTCACGACATGGACTCGGATTTCTTCATTCATCGTTCGTTTCTCCTAAATAAGGGGAGTCGATTGGATTCGTCGTAGGAAGCAGAGACCTAGAAAATCCGCCCAGACTTCGGGCGGGGAATACGTACAACAGCCGGTCGCTGTGGGGGCTCAGAAAGTGACCGGGGCGCAAGAGCGCGCGCTTGATAGAATTGCCGGCAGCCATTTCAACCTCTCGCTAGGTTGCTTTGGTTAGGGTCGTCGGAGTGCTGATACACTCCGGCGGCCTGCTTTTATTGTGGCATTTTCTGCTTGATTGTCAATGGAGCGGGATGGCAATTCGGCGATTTGTCTTTGGCTCGCCGGGGCGGTAGACTAGTCGCTTCGGGCCGAGCATCGTAGTTGCCCGACAGTTTGAAGTACGAACCTCTTCGGACGACCAATATGAATCGTGATTTCGACCTTGTTCGCAAGCTGCTCATTTTCTTCCGTGATAAGGAAGGCCCGGAACCTGTCAAGGTGCCCCCTATCGAGGGCTATTCGGAAACCAATATCAAATATCATTGCGTGCTTCTCTATGACGCCGAAATGCTCCGCTGCGAGCCGGTTACGTCGAATACTAGCGACCGAGTTATCGAAGTGTTGCCATTCGAGCTTACCTGGGATGGACATGAGTTTGCCGACAAGATTCTTAACGAAACCGTCTGGAATCGCATTCGCGAAAAGATTGCCGCTAGCGGGGGCGCACTCGCATTCAGCGTCATAAGGCAGCTTGCAACAAAGTATTCGTTGGAATCGGTTGGCTTCGAGGCATGACTTCGTTACCGGTATCAAAACCCTCGCCCCATCGCCAGCCTTCTCCAAAGCTTCTAGTTCGGTCCGGCCAAAGTAACCCTTGCAAAGCCCGTCCCGAGCGAGAGTAATTAGCCAGCTGTCGACGCTGATATGAACTGTCCACAATGCAAAGCGTCGCTAGATAAAGTCGCGGAGATTAGCGTCAACGATTGTACCTGCGACGTTTACCAGTGCGACACATGCACGCGCGATTGGGAGTTCGGCGATTCGACATTCAAGGGCGCGCTTACGTTTGCGGTCAATCCATCGGGACAACTGATCGACCCCGTCTCACTTCTGCCGATCTCGCTCAACTGAGTCGATACAGCGAATCCATTGCCTCTGTACGACAATTTCAGTGCTGGCCTGAGCGGCCACGCCTGCTCTATGCATAAACAGCCTAAATTGCTGGCATCATCCGGGGATTTCGTGGATACTAGAGGCGTGCCTTCTCTTACCGTCGCTTGCTTGGAAAGGACCGGATCAATGAAGACTGCCACAACGTTCGTCCTCTTTTCGTTGGCGATCTCGTCCGCCGCCAACGCTGACACCTTCGGCAGCGGGTCTAATATCTTTGACATTGAGTTTGTCACCATCGGCAATCCGGGCAACGTCGCAGATACAACGGGCGACCCGAACCCAGGCGGCAAGGTGGACTACACCTATAGGATTGGCAAGTTTGAAGTCTCCGAGCAGATGATCACTAAGGCCAATACCTTGGGCGGACTCGGCATCACCAAAAACTCCCGTGGCCCCGACAAACCGGCCACCGAAGTAAGCTGGTTCGAGGCGGCCAAGTTCGTGAATTGGCTGAACGGCAGCACACCGGCCTACAAGTTCGATATCGGCGGGAACTTCCAATTGTGGCAGTCGGGCGACGCGGGCTATGACCCGAATAACCTCTATCGCAATAGCTTGGCCACCTATTTTCTGCCCAGTGTCGACGAGTGGTACAAGGCGGCCTATTACGACCCCAACGGCAGCGTCTATTACGACTATCCAACGGGCAGCGACTCAGCACCCACTGCCGTTGCGAGTGGCACTGCAGCCGATACAGCGGTTTGGAATCAAACGGGGCCTGCAGACATTACCCAGGCCGGCGGGTTGAGTCCCTACGGGACGATGGGCCAGGGCGGCAATGTTTGGGAATGGGAAGAGACCGAGGGCGATTATCTGAATGATTCAACTTCGTCTGCTCGCGGCGTTCGTGGGGGCGACTGGCTCCAATTCGCCCCCACCCTCTTGCGGTCGTCGATACGGTTCAACCACAACGGCCCGTCCATCGAGGCCAGCAACTTTGGTTTTCGCGTCGCAAGTATTGCCGAATCGCCACCGATTGATGCTGACTTTGACAACGACGGTGACGTCGATGGTTTTGATTTTCTAGTTTTGCAACAAGGCCTAGGCACAATCTACGACGCCGATGACCTGACCGATTGGGAGAATAACTACGGCTTTGGTACAGTCGCAGCTGCGACCGCAGCAAGTAGCATCCCCGAACCCACCACCTCCGCACTAGCCCTAGCCGCACTCTGCTACTTAGCAATACACAGGAGACTCGCTAATGCTACATACCGACCATAAGTCAATGGGCAGACTAATAACTCTTAGGATTTGTATGCTGGTCCTTCCGATGTACACATTGATGGGAGAGCATCTCTCTGCGGACCCCATCACCTACGACATCGGGACCATCAACTTCCCTGGCGGTCACACAGCCACTGGCACCATCACCACGAATGGCATGATTGGGCCCCTTTCTCCGGCGGACTTTACGGCGTGGACGGTCAATGTCGTGGGGCCGACGCCATTCGTATTTACTGATGCCTCCCCCACTACGTCCTTGCAAGTGTTCGACGTGTCCGCTTCCGCAACGCTATTATTATCGTCAGAATTTTTTGCCATCAACGATATAGACAACAGTTCACCGGATTGCACAGATTGCTTTCAGGTCATTGCTTGGGCAGACTCATTCGACCAACTCTTATATCATCACATTGACCAGGACATTATTTCTGATTCGACTCCCTCTGTTGTTGAAAACTTATTTCTGCCAGGTAGCCCCTTAACAATCGGCGTGGCAATCATCCCCGAACCCACAACCTCCGCTCTAGCCCTAGCCGCACTCTGCATGGCAATGAGCAGATGCCTTCCCACTGATAAGACGTGTATTATTCCAGTGTTTTTGACATAGTTCACCACAAACGATCACCCATCCAACCCCCACTGGAACAGACAGGGCTCGAAACGACCGTCGGAATTTATTCACGGCCCTGCACCAGTATTTCCCGAGGAGGGTTCCCATGCAGCGTTCTCTAGTTTCTACGTGTTTCGTGTTTCTCTGCTGCCTGTCGCCCGTACCGGTAATCGCCCTTACGATCGAACTCGATCCAGGGCTCCCGGGCGAAACGTTTCATTTTAAGACCTTTGACATAACCGCCGATCTAAACACCGCGGGTGTCGTCGCCGACGGTTCGACACTACCTCTGGACTTCGAGTTCATCGACATGCGTCACCTTGAATTTCAATTGCTCCCACCAGGAACATCTTTTCCCTCAACCGGAATGGCGGCAGCCATTAATATAAATTGGGCAGGCGGTATCATGGACGAGATTGTCGATGATCCCGACGCGAGTCTTACCGACCCCATGTCTCCCCCTCGTTTTCCGTCGAATGACGTGGCCACGGCTCACGGCTTCAGCTTCTCCAGGGAGACGGATTGGTCAGCTAACTGGACGTTCAACGACTACCCGGACCTCGTCCAGTTTCACGGCTTACAAAAGACGATCACGCTGGCCACCGGTACCTCTGGCACGCCAACCGTCGAATCGGCGAGTTTGTTTTTGAACATGGTACCCATCGATTTGACTGGACTGCAGTTCGAGGTAGGCGTGTGGGTCCCCGAGCCCACCACCTCCACCCTAGCCCTAGCCGCGTTGTGCTTGGCAATGAGCCGACGGCGGATTTAGGTGCGGCGGCGTGCACAACCGCGGTACTTTCCGTAACGTCCGTTTCCTACCGCGGGCAGATTCCCCGCCGCGCGCAAAGGGTCAGTAGTTGGCCCACGGGCAGACAGCCCTGTTGGCAGTTCTCTGGCCCCGTACCCTGGACATTTGAGCCTACCGCCAGGCAGCGAATCAACTGCCGCTGTACGACGATTTCAGTGCTGGCCTGAGCGGTTTCAGGCAGCAATGCCCCCGCAAAACCTTTGCTAACCCTGGTTTGTCTTGATAGACTGGAGCCAATCCCATTAGGCATTAGTATTAGGGGAAACGCTAATGACCGACGGAAAGCTTGTTGTAAGTCAGAAGAGGCCACTGACGGTCTGTGCGTTTGATGCACAGGGCGACAGTGGCTTCTTTTATTTGTGGATGTGCCATCGCCCTTGAGATAAATGACTACGTCCAAACTTGATTGAGGTTTGCTAAACTGAGGGAGTGAGTCATGTGCTGCGATCGTTCGCTGGATTCTTACCAGTTACTGGGCGGGAACCTCACACTATATATAGGGACGCGACGCCCAGGCCTGCCCAGCGCACGGCTTTTCATTCGCTGGTTTTCCCCGATCTGGATTATAGCTTTACACTTAGCTTCTCCTTTATTGTGCAATGCCTTCTGTCCTCTTGATCCTGATGTCGTGCATTTAGTGGATACACGGCCAAACGCCCCAATTCCGACTCCAGTCATTTCCTTTTATCGTGGACCATTTGGCAACCCAGATGATTGGGCCACACTCTTTGGTTGGTTAGACGAGGACGGAGAGCATCGTGAAAGTCCCCTAGTTCATTGCCCCGGAACTCCGGAAGATGATCTCACCACAGAAACCGCCGCATTCGGAAAATTCCAGGATGTTCTCAATCCCTTCTTGTTTACTAATCCGACGGCTGAACTCACAACCGATCGGTCGATTGCTCGACTGGAGTTTTGGGCCAGTTCGAATCTATACGGCAGTGGTGAACTGAGCATTGGTGATCACGGCATTCGCACCGGACGACAAACGGATCTCTCGGGGCAGCAATTTACTCAAATTCACCACGACCTAAGACTCCGCGGTAGTAGTCTGATTCATACTTGGTATGTCGATAGCAATCACCAACTGCAACTTTACGGTACCGTGTACAAAACAGCAGGAGATTTCAAATTGATCGGTGGAGGTGACGTCTATGTTCACGGCCTGATTGATCTGCAGGCGGGCGTCGGTGCGCCCGAGATAAATATCGACGATGCGGAGCTGATCTTGATGGGCGGAAACAACATATCGAGCAACACCCTCGTGAAGGTCGGACCGAACGGCCTGTTTCACCTCAACGACACCTCTGAAAACATGGAGGGGATCGATGGACTCCCCGGCGGCATCGTCGACTTAGGAAATGGTGGAGCCCTGACGGTTAATTTGGGTTTTTTTCGCGGCGAGATCCGAGGATCGGGAGATCTCGTCAAGCAAAGCGTTGATAATCTTGAACTCCTTGAAGACAATACGTTTAGCGGCAACCTGATCATTGAAGAAGGGTCGGTATCAGCTGATTCTTCCTTTGGTGATAACAACATGCTGTCTAATGACGTCGACGTGAATATCCACGCTGGAGCAGTTTTCGATGTCGATAACACCGCAGAACAATTCGGTGGCCTTTCCGGGGACGGCTTCGTGTTAACCGGCGGCTCCAGCGGCAGAATCCTGGTCGGGGCGAATGGTGCCAGCTCCACTTTCTCTGGGCAAATTCAAGGCCCCGGTGGTTTGAGCAAAGTCGGTGGCGGCACACTTACACTAGACGGGGAGCAAGCCTACACCGGACACACGATCATCGAAGGGGGGACCCTGAAAATCGTGCCTACTGGAGGACTTCAAACACTCCATTCCGGGACTATAGTAAATGTTACCGCGGGGACGTTCGACATGAGTGCCTACGGAACTGGACAAAAACAGGACATTAGACTCTTGTTAGGCGACGGCAACGTAGTTCTTGGTGACGGCGCATTGTTCGTTGTCGGCAGCGCAAACGGGACGTTCTCCGGTAGCATCAGTGGACCGGGGTACTTTCACAAGGAAGGCAGCGGCACACAGACATTTACTGGCAACAATACGTACAGTGGTTCTACAGTAATCGACGACGGCATTTTAGAGTTGCGAGACGGTGGTGATCTTTCCCAGTCGGCTCTGATAGTCAATTCAGGTGGACAGTTGAACGTTGTCGATGGAGATTCAGAAGTGGCAGGTTTGTCGGGCAGCGGCCCGGTAACGCTTTCAAGTTCGACGTTAGCGATTGTTCCGTCGTCTTCCTCCACTTTCAGTGGAGTGATTTCTGGGGACGGAAACCTTGCGAGAAGGTTGTCTCCTACTTTCACGACTCTCAACTTAACCGCCGACCAGACCTACACAGGGCAGACCGTCATCGAGTACGGTCATCTCAACATGGTTAATGGTGCCTCGCTTTCCAGCCAGACCGATGTGACGGTGCACAGTGGTGGTGCTTTTCGTATGAGTTCAGCGGACAATACGATCGCGTCGTTGTCCGGTGATGGCGATGTAATATTTACCAATAGCAAACTTGTGACGGGCAGCAATTCAAGTTTATTCTCCGGCCAATTGCTCGGGGGTTTCTCGCTCATCAAAAATGGTCCAGGTACGTTTTCTTTTGGCGGGACTGCCACTTCTCCAACGTCCTCTATCGAGGTCTCAGGCGGTACATTTTTGCTTGGTCCGGGCGGCAACATTGATGTACAAAGCGTAACGATTTTTCCGTTCACGTTCTTTCCAGGAACCGCCTTCCAAATGGTTGCCGGCGAACTAACGACTCCGTCGCTAATCGGGTTGCCTTTCTTACCTGGCGCGCCGGTTGATTTCTCAATGACCGGTGGAATACTCCATGCGGACAGTATAGATTTTGATTTTACGCAAGACGGCGGGATCTTGGCTCCCGGCACCTCCCCCGGAATCACCGCCATCTCGGGTAGCTACACCATGGGGCCTTTGGCAACACTTCAGATTGAATTGGGCGGCACGACTTCTGGCACTGAGCACGACCAAGTCATCGTCCTGGGGCCGGCATCCCTTGGGGGCACGCTGGACGTAACAACGATCGACCTCGGAGGCGGCCTCTTCGTGCCTAGCATTGGCGACACGTTCGTAGTTCTTGCTTCGACCTCGCCTTTGCTTCAGACTTTTGATCAAGAGATTCTGCCTGCCACTGGAGGTGGTCTGACGTTCGATTGGGCTGTGCATTACAATACACTCGACGTGACGCTGGAGCTTCTGTCGACTGAGTTCCAGGGCGACTTCCAAGAAGATGGCGACGTGGATGATGGAGATTTATTGGTCTGGGAAGCAAACTACGGCACACTCTCTGGAGCAAGCCATACCGACGGTGATGCGGACGGTGATTTTGACGTTGACGGCTTGGACTACCTCATCTGGCAACAACAGTTCGGAATCGGCGTCGTGCCGCTGGCGGGTGAATCAGCGGCAGTGCCTGAACCTTCCACCTCCGCCCTTGTCCTAGCCGCCCTCTGCTTGGCAATGAGCAGACGCGGCTCTTTATAAGATGGCCAGCATCGGGCTGACGTTACTACGGAGGTGTTCGGCAAGCTGACGCAAGCCAAGCGCCCACTCTCGGGGACGCCGATGCCAGCCGCTTTTATGGCCAACCGGCCCAAACTACCTAATATACAGGTGTCCACCACGGCCCCTGAGACTTCCCCTGCGGCGCTCCGGGTTTCCCCGTCTCGATAGGCGTCGAGGGCAGCGGGCTCGCGTTAGGGGCTCAACTGTGGGGCCGATTCTCCGCGTTTTCTAGTTGGGAGAGCCTGCGACCAGTAAACTCGATAGATGACGCTCGCCATCCTAATTGCGTATCCTCAGGGCAATTCACAGATACTAAGGGCGTGCTGTTGCAGTTTTGCACATTTCCAATCAGGAGCGGTTCCAGCTACATCTAAATGGGAAATCCATGATAAGCAAGTTGGGGGAAGGCAAAACTGATGGGAAGAATCAATTGTGGAATCATAGCGAACATCATGCTCGGAATTGTTTTCATTGCTCTGGGCCTTTCTGCCGACATCGAGGGGGCCAGACATTTAAATTATGTCTTCTCCAGTCTTGGAACAGCCCTACTAATCTGGGCAATTATTAAAAGGTCGCTCAATATAGGTATGAAATGTTCACTATGTCCCAAGTGTAGTCACAAACTTTCATGGAAAGAGCGCCGGGCGTTTAAACAATCGGGCCCTTGTCCGGGTTGTCAGACTGTCCTTATTAGAGCGAAGTGGCCATTGAGAATAATCAATGCCTCCACATGGATATTCTTAGTTCTTGTATGTGTGGTAACCGTCACCGAGTTTGACAAGCCACTCTACTGTTACCTTTTCTATACTCTCTTGCTTGTCGATCTCATTTTGACTGAGGTCGGCATGGTTACATTACGATTCGAGATCGTT
>Ga0315336_1005298_pt1 | contig 14231 bp, 14 predicted proteins | sample ASW5metaG_FD_204512 | JGI IMG/M metagenome (GOLD analysis project Ga0315336, IMG submission 204512) | Ammonia-oxidizing marine archaeal communities from Monterey Bay, California, United States - ASW #5 | ecosystem: Environmental > Aquatic > Marine > Intertidal zone | place: USA: California...
CCGATCCCGCATTGAAACCGAACCAGCCCACCCACAAGAGCGATGCGCCGATCACCGAGTAGACAAGGTTGTGGGGCGCCATGTTTTCGACACCGTAACCATGCCGGCGGCCAAGCACGATGGCCGCCACCAATCCGGCGATGCCCGAATTGATGTGAACGACGGTGCCGCCGGCGAAATCGAGCACGCCTGCGTCAGCCAGAAAGCCGCCGCCCCAGACCCAGTGGGTGATGGGCGCATAGACGATCAGCATCCACAGTCCCATAAACCACAGCAGGGCGGAGAACTTCATGCGGTCGGCGAAGGCGCCGCAGATCAGGGCGGGCGTGATTATGGCGAAGGTCATCTGAAAGGTCATGAAGACGGATTCCGGGATCGTACCGGTCAGCGACTCCTTGCCCATGCCGGCGAGGAACAACTTGGACAAGCCCCCCACATAGGCATTGAACGGACCCTCGGTGAACGCCAGGGAATAGCCGGCCACCATCCACAAGACGGTCATCAGGCAGGCTGCGGCGAAACTTTGCATCACCGTGGCCAGCACGTTCTTTTTGCGAACCATGCCGCCATAAAACAGGGCAAGGCCCGGTATGGTCATAAGCAGGACCAATACGGTGGACGTCAGCATCCAGGCGGTGTCACCGCTGTCGAGCTTGGGAGCCTCCTCAGCGGCAGTGGCCGCCTCCTGGGCCCAGGCAGGATCGCCCAGCGCCAGGACGGCAACCACGCCGCCGATGGCCAGTATCATTGTGCTCAAGGTCTTCATGTCATTCCCCATGTTGTGTTGTTTGTGTCGGCTACAGCGCGTCGGCATCGGTTTCGCCCGTGCGGATCCGCATGGTCTGTTCGACGGGCGTGACGAAAATCTTGCCGTCGCCGATCTGGCCGGTCTTGGCCGCCCCGGCGATGGCCTCGACGGCCTTGTTAGCTTCGCTCTTCGCGACGACCACTTCGATTTTGATTTTGGGTAGAAAATTCACGGCGTATTCGGCGCCGCGGTAAATCTCGGTGTGGCCCTTCTGGCGCCCATAGCCCTTCACCTCGGTGACCGTCATGCCCTCTAGGCCAATGTCGGTCAGCGCCTGGCGCACTTCGTCAAGCTTGAACGGCTTGATCACAGCCATAACCAGTTTCATGCTCCAACCTCTTTGATTGGGCGGTACCGCTCGATCCGGCGAGCCGCCTGTTACAGTTGCGGCGCGCGGGATGTCCGGCGCCGTTGCTCGATATAGAATCAAGGCGCGTGCCAACCGGCGAAAAAAATTCTAATCCATTGTCTTTTATGAATTAAAACGTCTACGGGGCAAGCGAAGAATGCGCCCAGCAACTGATATATGCTTAAATATTAGCCAGTACTGGATGATTGATGAATATTTAGGCAGTTATGCCGCGTTTGGGTGCGGCGGGGCTCACGGCGAGCGTTTTTCGCGGATAACGCCCTCTTGGGCGACGGAGGCGACGAGTTCGCCGTCGGGGCTAAATATGCTGCCGCGGCAAAAGCCTCTGCCACTGGAAGCAGATGGACTGTCCTGGGTGTAGAGAAACCATTCGTCGGTGCGGAACGGCCGGTGGAACCAGAGGGCGTGGTCGAGACTTGCCAGCAGGAGCATGGGGTCGAACAGGATGCGGCCGTGGGCGATCAAGGCGGTATCCAACAACAGAAGATCGGAAGCATATGCCAAGACGCATTGGTGCAGAGCCGGATCGTCGGGCAATTTTCCGGTGGCCCGCATCCAAACTGTCTGTGCGGCGTCGGCGGGCTTGGGGTTCATGTATCGCGAAATATCGATCGGCCTGATCTCGATCGGGCGCTCGCGTTCCCAATAGGGCCGCATGTAGTCGGGCATGCGGTCCTTAAAGGCGCGGGCGAGCTCGCCTTCGCTGGGCAAGCTTTCAGGCGACGGCACGTCGGGCATCGCGCTCTGATGCTCGAAGCCCTCTTCTTCCGTGTTGAAAGACACTGACATAGAAAAAATCGCGTGGCCGTGTTGGATGGCGACGACGCGGCGGGTGGTGTAGCTGCGGCCATCCCTGATGCGGTCGACCTCATAGATGATCGGGACTTTGGGATCGCCGGGCCGCATGAAATAGGCGTGCAAAGAGTGCGCGGCGCGGCCCTCGACGGTGCGTGCGGCGGCCACCAGCGCCTGGCCGATCACTTGGCCGCCAAAGACGCGCTGCCATCCATCCTGGGGACTGAGGCCGCGGAACAGGTTGTGTTCCAGCGGCTCGAGGTCGAGAATGGTGAGGAGTTGTTCGACGGCGCTGCCCATGGCGGTCAGTAGTGTGTGACGCCGGACCAAGTCAAGGAAGATGGCCGCAAGGCCGGAGGGTGTTGGTATGGCCCGCGAGGCTGAATCCCTGTTCGATGTCGCCATTGCCGGCGGCGGGTTTGTCGGTTTAGCGCTTGCGGCGGCGCTTGATCGGGCGGCGCCCGGCGGGTTCAAAATCGCATTGATCGACACCGCCGATATTAAAGATCTCGACGCCATCGGCACGGACCCGCGGGCCTCGGCCATTACGGCGGCGAGCCGGCATTTGCTCGAGGTGCTGGGCGTGTGGCCCGAGGTGGCCGATAAGGCGCAGGCGATGCGCCATATCGATATCACCGACAGCCCGCTGGAGGCGGCCGTGCGGCCGATGCTGCTGCATTTCGATATGGCGTTGGATGGTGCGGAACCGGCGGCCCATATGGTCGAAAATCGCGATCTGCTGCAGGCGTTGCGGCGTCATGTAATGGGCCTGGAAAGCGTTTCGGTGTTTGCACCCTACAAAATCATCTCCTTTGAAACCGACGGGCAGCATGCGGTCCTTGAGCTGGAGGGCGCCGGGCGGATCGGCGCGCGCCTCATTGCCGCCGCCGATGGCCGCCGCTCGTCGTTGCGCGCCATGGCCGGCATCAAGGTGGTCGGCTGGTCCTATCGGCAGATCGGGATTGCAGCAACCGTTGAACACGACGCGCCGCACGAGGGACGCGCGGTGCAGCACTTTTTACCCGCCGGGCCGTTCGCGATCCTGCCGCTCAAGGGCAACCGGTCGTCGCTGGTTTGGAGCGAACGGAGGGATCGGGGCGAGGCCATTCTGGCAGATGGCAAAGCGCGCGTTCAAAGCGAGATCGAACGCCGCTTCGGGCCGCGGCTGGGTGGCGTGCGCCTGACAGGACCCTATGGCGGCTTTCCGTTGGATATGCATCTTGCGCGCAGCTTCATTGCCGATCGCTTCGCGCTCATTGGCGATGCGGCCCATGGCCTGCATCCCTTGGCCGGACAGGGTCTCAATATTGGTCTGCGCGACGTTGCCGCTTTGGCGGAGGTTGTCGTCGAAACGGCGCGGCTGGGGCTCGATATCGGTGGGCCCTCCACGCTCGAGCGCTACCAACGCTGGCGCAGATTTGACAGCGCGATCTCGGGCACGGCCATGGACGGGCTCAACCGCCTGTTTTCCAACGACAGCGACGGCTTGCGCGTGGTGCGCGCATTGGGCCTTGGCCTGGTGGAGCGGTTGCCGGCGCTCAAACGGTTTTTTGTCGAGGAGGCGGCCGGCATTACGGGCGAGACGCCGCGGCTGTTGCGCGGCGAGCCGATCTGAGTCGGCCTTAAGGCTTGGCGTCCTCATCGATGCTGCGCGCCTCATCGGGCAGCATGATCGGAATGCCGTCGCGTATGGGGTAGGCGAGATTCGCGGCCCGGCTGATCAGCTCTTGGGCATTCTCGTCGTATTCCAGGACCGTCTTTGTCAGTGGACAGACGAGGATCTCGAGCAGCTTGGGATCGACGCGCGATTGTGGCTTGTTGCTGGTGCTTGTTTTCGTCATGGATTGGGCTCGACGGTGGAATGGCGTTTGCACTCTAAGGGGTACAATGTAGCGCGTCGGGCGGCCTATTGCACGCTCGTGCCCGAGCCATCGTCGCGGGACGCCAAATCCATCTCGGCCAGCGCCACGAGCACCTCGGCGCGGGCCTTGAGATCCGGCGCCTCCAGAAGCGCCTGTTTTTCCTCGGGCCCGTAGGGACTGATCACCGAGAGCGTGTTGACCAAAAGTTCGTTGGACGAGCGCGCGATGCTGTCCCAATCGGCGGTGAGGTCGTGGGCCGTCAGGTAGCTTTGCAGCACGGTGAGCAGACGCTCGCGGTCGACGTCGTCTTCGCCTTCACGGCGGTCCAGATCGGCGGCAAAGCGCTCCGCGTCGACTTGGCACAACCGGTAAGGCTTGTCGGAGGCTTGCTCGGCGATGATTTGCAACCGGGCGATGCCGGTGAGGCTGATCATATAGCGGGCGTCGTCGGATTCCGAATAGGTCGTGATGCGGCCAAAGGCGCCGACCTCACGCAGGGCGACGGACTTGCCCAGGGGCGATTCGCCGCAACTATTGCTTCCTTTGGGCTGGATGATGCCGATGATGCGATTGCCCGCAAGGGCGTCATCGACCATCTCCAGATAGCGGGGCTCGAAGACGTTGAGCGGCAGGGTCGAGCGCGGCAACAAGATCACGCCCGCCAGTGGAAAGACGGGCACGACGTCCGGCAAGTCGGCAGGCTTCGTGTATCGGTCGGTTATCCCAAGCTAACTGCGTCCCACGGCGCGTTCTTGTGAGTTTCCGCCTCAGGAAAACAACAGCGATGACAGCTGCTGGCGGCCGGCGACGGTTGCTGGATCCTGGGGGCCCCATGCCTCGAAAAACTGCAGCAAGAGCTTGCGGGCCGCCTCGTCGTTCCAGTCTGCCTGACGCGTCATAATCGCCATCAGGTGCTCGAGCGCTTCTTCGCGCGCGCCGCTCGCATTGAGCGCCAAAGCCAAATCATAGCGCGCTTGAACGTCGTCGGCAGCGCCTGCCACCTTCGCCCGCAGCGTCTCCAGTTCGCCCGCATCCGGGGCCATTTTAGCCAGATCGAGCTTGTTGCGCAGCGCCGCGATATCGGCGTTTTCCGACGCTTCGGGCGGGGCCTGGTCGAGAATCTGCTCGGCGCGCTCGGAATCGCCGATTTCGACGAAGCAACCGGCAAGGCCCGCAATGGCGTCGATGTCGGCGCTATCGGCCTGCAACAGCGTGGCGAAGATGCGCGCGGCGCCCTCGATGTCGCCTGCTTCGAAGGCCGCGCGCGCCGCGTCGAGTTCGCCGTTCTCGCCGCCCATTGCGCCCTCAGGCGCCAGGCGGTCGATGAACGCTTTGACCTCGCTCTCGGGCAGCGCGCCCATGAAGGCGTCTATCGGTCGCCCGCCGTCGAAGGCGAAAACGGCCGGAATCGACTGCACGCCGATCTGCGAGGCCAGGGCCTGATTTTCGTCGACATTGACCTTGACCAGACGCACGGCGCCGCCCGCCTCGCCGACGACCTTCTCGAGCACCGGGGTGAGCTGTTTGCATGGGCCGCACCAAGGTGCCCAAAAATCCACGATAACGGGCCTTGTGCGGGATGCTTCGATCACGTCGGCGACGAAATGCGCGGTGTCGCTCTCCTTGATGAGATCCGGGTCGGTCCCGGTGTCTGCGCCAGACTGGCTACCGATTATTGGCGTCTCCATGGCGGGGTGACTGTGCTCCGTTGGGGCTGAAATTGTCTGTGGCGCTGTCGGCGCCGCGTGTTGTTTGGGCAAGGATGGCCGCGCGGCGGGCGTTTTGCAACCGCTTATGGCTCGATCTTTTTAGGCTTTGTTGCTGACAACGACGTCAAATCGAAGGTTTCGGGCTGGTGCCCGCAGGCGGCCATGAAAGCCAGCAGGTCGTCACGTGAGATGGTGGTCGTTGCGGTGTTCTCCAGGGGATGAAAGTTCAGCTCGTCATGGGCCATCAGGGCTGCGTCGAGCACCACATTGACGCAGACCGCGCCGTCATTGATGAGCGCGAAGGGCGTGACCGAGCCGGACTCGACACCGAGTATGTCGGCCATCAGCTCCGCGTTGGCGAAACTGAAGCGGCCACAGCCCATTTGCTTGGCAAGCCCGTTGAGATCGACCCTCGTCGTCTCCAGCGCGACGACCAGCCAAAGGGTGCCCTTTTTCGATTTGAGGAACAGGTTCTTGGAGTGGGCGCCGGTGATCTCGCCGCGCAGGGCGCGCGCCTCCTCGACGCTGAAAAGCGCGTCGTGTTCGCGGGTGCGCGTCGCGATACCCAGGCGCTCGAGCATGGCGAACAAGTCGTTGCGGCCAGCGGTCATGGATCTCCCAATATCTGCGCGGTTGTCCTGGCCTGGCTTGTTGCGCCCCGCACCGGGCATGGACGCAGGCTATGCAAAGACGCTACAAGGCGCGGGCCGGGATTGGCGGTCGGCGACCGTGCGAACCTGGCGGTCGCAACAGGGGTCGCTATCAGGGGATGACGCCATGACCAAGACCGAGCTCAGCGTTTTCATGTTCGGCATCTACTACATTTTCTCGATCGGAGTGCCGTTCCTGTTCTTCCCCCACTATGCGCTCGGCCTGTTCGGCCTTGTGGCAGGCGACGATGCATGGATCCGGGTGCTTGGGCTGATCATTGCGATCATGGGCGCCTATTACGTCGCCGCCGTGCGCTGCGGGCTCGGCGCGTTCTATACCTGGACGGTGCCGTCGCGCTATGCCACGAGCGCCCTGCAAGTGCTGTTGGTGGCATTGGGCTTGATTGGGCCGGCGCTGCTGATGTTCGCCGCCTTTGATGCGTCGACGGCGACGCTAACCTGGCTCGCGCTTCGGGCGGAAGCGGGCGAAGAAGCGGCTGCGGGTGCGGCTTGAGGCGGATCCGGCGGGGGCCGCTATTGCCAAGTTCCAGACTTAGCGATAAAGAATCCTATGAGGACGCGGGCGTAGCTCAGGGGTAGAGCGCAACCTTGCCAAGGTTGAAGTCGTGAGTTCGAATCTCATCGCCCGCTCCAATTTCCTCTAAATCAAGACTGGCCGGAGTCCGCGGACTCTCAGAAGTTGGGTATAATTTGATCGGGACCGACCAGCGTGGCCGCCGAGGCCTCCGTGTGGCTGCGGTTACTTCGCGGTTACATGGTCGACGGCAATTCGAGGATCAAGAGCGCTTTGGTTGGATGTCCGCTTTACCCCTCAAAGCGGACGTTCGGCGGGCTGGTACATAATGTCCGCTAATAGCCAGAAGCGGACCTATTGAACCCTTTTGTTCAACGAAAAAGGGGCGCTATTAGTCTTTTTCGTGCAGCGCAAAATCTCGTGCATGGAGAAGGGTGGATTGTCGAGCGGCCTCAACGAGCTCCGCTTCGTCGCCCTTCCATTCACCGCACCATTGGTGACGGTCTGTCATGGGGAATTTCTGGACGACGGTTCCACTCTTCGGATTGATATAGATTCCAGGCGGCATACGGTGACAGTGTCCCACCGTGGGCGGATCAACGGTGTGGTCCATCATCCAGTAAATACAATGGGCACATTGCGGTCTACGCTCGGACACTTGCTATCCCCTTACTGCTCATAAGGCTTCGCTTTGGTTCAGGGTCGTCGCGGACTGTTCAAAGAATGCCGTCTTCTGCGGATTCGACCGAATATCCCATAGTATCCAGCCCCCCCTCCAAGTAATCAGCCAAGAGGGGGATTCCGAGAAGATATTGTTCCGTTGGCACTGTCCGCTCTGACCTTGCCGTCGATACGGCCTCGGCAAAATCGTCTGCGTTATAGGTCCCACGTCCGACCCAGGTCAACGCAACCAAATGAGCCTGCTCGTCCTCATTCAGTCCAGAAATGAATTCCGCCAGCTCGCTGCGCGTGGCATCGCTGATGTGGTCTTCTAGGATTGTATCAGCGTCATTATCAATGTCCGTGGACGACGAATTCTCATCCCAACTGGCAACCTTGGCGTCGAGTTCCCGCGCTTTCACGATGACATGGGCCACTTTTGCGGGAGAGATTTCAAGCATGGCAGACCCCATTAAATGTCTCAGCCTCTAAATCAATTGCAGATTTGGTTCGAACTTGAATTGATCTCTGACAATCAAATGCGATCGCACCGTCGGCTTTGGGTCATTAGCGGACGTAGTTTGCTGCCCCAATGGGAGTCCGCTTCACCCCCGAAAGCAGACGTGCTGGAGACCGGCACTCAACGTCCGCTCTTAGCCACAAGCAGACGTTTCGTTCATTGCGACGCTCCTAACCTCGTGCTGTGAGGTCATCAGATCGCGCCAATTTCGGCTAAAGCGCCACAAAAAATCGAATGATGAACGCGTTGGCAAGGTCGACAAAAAACGCTGCAACAAGAGGCAGAACGATGAAGGCTAACGGCGCAGGTCCATAGCGCTTTGTGACCGACGACATATTGGCAATCGCAGTGGGTGTTGCACCCAAAGTGAAGCCAGCAAACCCTGCGCTCAGAACGGCCGCCGTGTAGTCCGAACCGATCACCCTGAAGAAGATGAAGAGGATGAACAGGGCCGCAGCACCGACTTGCAGCATCAGCACACCAAGCAGCGGGCCGCCGAGACCGGCAAGCGTCCAAAGCTGCATGCTCATGAGGGACATGGCTAGGAAGATTGAAAGACAATAGTCTGAAATCACAGCGAGAGCCCGGGTTCTGGCGGGCCAAATCAGGCTTGGAAAGAGGACTGGAATGGTGTTGGACATTAGGATCGCCATAAGCAGACAGGGCACGAAAAGCGGCAGTTTTAGGCCTGCGGCCGCTATCGCCTCATTGGCGATGTACCCTAAAATGACGGCGATATTTGCTGCCAGCAGACCCCGCATGAGATTGACGTGGTCCAATCCTTGGTCGTCATTTTCGCCGCTTTCATCGGATTCGTAGGGCAAGCCAACGATCGGCGCTTCTCCGGCAACCGCTTCCAACCGATTGCGATCAATTAGAAACTTAGCGATCGGTCCGCCGATCAGCGCGGCACAGACAAGGCCGAGCGTGGCGGACGCGATGCCGATCTCACTGGCGGCTTGGAAGCCCGACTCGGCCTCGATTGTTGGCCCCCAGGCAATAGCGGTGCCATGCCCGCCGATAAGAGAGGCGGATCCCAGCAAGACGCTCACGGAATTTGGCAGATCGAACAGGCGCGTGCCGAGCAGTCCGATGCCGTTTTGGAGCAAAATGAACCCCACGGTCATGACGAGAAGGATCGCCAAAATACGCCCGCCGGCAATGAGGTCGGAGAGCCGCGCATCGAGGCCTATCGTCGCAAAGAAGACGACCAGTAATTTGTCGCGTGTCGCCAAATCGAATGTGACCTCGATTCCAAACCAGGAATAGGCCGCCCAAGTTAGTAAAGCAACGGCAAGCCCACCCGATACGGGCTCGGGTATGCTGTAGTTCTGAAGAAAGGCGACGCGCCTCGTCAAAAACGCACCGAGAAAGAACACAACAAGCCCGATTGTGAGGGCCACAAAATCTGGGACCTCAAATGCACTCGGCCCTGTGTCGCCCATGCTGCTAGCCTGTCCGTTTCCGATCCATTATCGCGTACGATATGAAACATTCCTGATTGGCGTTGTCCAGAATACGCAGCCAATGAGCTTCAGAGGGCGCGAAAGCAAAAGGCCGTAATTCGACATTGGGACTGGATCTGGAAACGACGTGACAGGACCTGCCCTGGCTCATCGTACAGGCGAAGTCCCAACGACGGGGCCGAACACCAAGCAAAAACCGGCATGGCAATGCGTTGCAGGATTTTCGTCGATGAGGCCGCCACTCGGCCATAATTGGAAAGCAAGTTGCCAGTTATGCTTGCCGGAACCATCGGGGAATTTGAAGTTGTTTAAGCGGCGCCATGCAATCGGTGGATCCGCCATTGTCTTGATGGCCATGCTAGTTCTACCGAGCGAGAAATCGCTGGCGCAGAACGCGGCGTCCGTTCCTTCCCCACCCATCGATCCCCCATTCGACAATTCGTCGGATGATATCGACAACCAACTCGAAGTGGATGACGAGCGCGCCGATGCGCTGTTCGCGATTGATCCGTTGGAGCCTTTACATGGCGGCTGGGAGCAAGTGACGCGGCAGCTTCGCCAGACCATAGGGCTCGAATTGGGACTTAACTACACCTCGATCTACCAGCGCGCAGATGAGGCGCGCCCCAACACGCAAACCGAGGCTGGCAGCGGAGATCTCGACTTCTTCGGCCGCTGGGACCTCATCAACCCGGACAGCCCTTTACCCGGAGCCCTGGTGTTCGCCACCGAAACCCGGCACCGTTACACACACATACCCCCGTCAAACCTGGGCGAGACGGTCGGGTCTCTGTGGGGAACGATCGATGGATTTAGCACGCAATCCTACACACTGACCCAGCTCTACTGGCAGCAGGGCTCCTATGAAGATCGTTTCGTATACCGCGTTGGCAAGATGGATCCGACGGACATCTTTAATGCTGGCCGATTTGTCAGCTCTAACTCCGCCTTTCTGAGCCCGGCCTTTTCCGACACGCTGGCAATGGCCTCGCCGAGCACCGGGCTGGGGGCAGCGGTCGCAGTCTCACCCATTACCAACACCTACGTCATCGGCGGTCTCCATGACGCCAATGGCGCCAAGACTTCAATCGGGCATATCGAACGAGGCGAGCTCTTTGCCGCCGTGGAGTTCGGCCTTACGCCACGACGTGGCAAGAGCGGGGAAGGCCTTTATCATGTGACGCTCTGGCACAGCGACAAGCGCGATCGGGTAGAGGTTCCAAGCGGACGCGGCGTTGCAGTCACCCTGCAGCAGGAGGTCGGACCGGATGGGACTATTGTTCCGTTTGCGCGTTATTCTTATGGCGAAGGCGGCGCCACCCTCATTCGCCAGACCTTGGCGCTGGGTGTGGGGTTGGAACAACCATTTGGCCAGAATCGAGATCTCATTGGTCTAGGGATCTCGTGGGGAGAGCCCTCAAACCGTACGCTGCGGGACCAGTACGTGTTTGAGGCCTTCTATAGGCTCCGTATCACGCCACACACACACCTGACGCCAGATATCCAAGTGATCTTCGACCCTGCTGAAAACCCGCAAGAGGACAGCATTGCAATCGGCAGCGTCAGACTCCGTACGCTCTTCTAAATGTCCGCTTTGGGTCATTAGCGGACTCTCGACGCAGGTTCATTTTATGTCTGCTTTACACCTGAAAGCGGACATTCGTGGCGCAGGTCTCTGATGTCTGCTTCTGACCCAAAGCGGACATTAGCCCCCCACGCGAATGTGACAGTCAGCCTGCGCACATATAGACTTGTGCTTACCCATGCCGGTCGGGGAGAGGTTTCCGATGCTGCATCTTTTGATGATTTTTCTGTTGCTCGCGGTCAATACGACGTTGGTCAGTGCCGGCACTTGGGACGACTGCAATCAGGATGACGACATCGAGCGATCAATTCGGGGCTGCACGGGGATCATCGAATCCGGGCCAGACAGCCGGGATAAACTGAGCGTCGCTTATAACAACCGGGGCGTCGCCCACCGCGCCAAGGGCGAAACCGACCGCGCCATCGCCGACTTCGACCGCGCCATCGAACTCAACCCCGAATACGCCCTAGCTTACGTCAACCGCGGCAACATCTACCACTATATCAAAGACGAGTTAGACCGCGCTATCGCCGATTATGACCGAGCAATCGAGCTCAACCCGAAATACGTCATCGCCTTCTACAACCGGGCCCTCGCCTACTCCGACAAGGACGAGACCGACCGTGCCATCGCCGACTACACGCAAGCAATCAAGTTCGGCCCCAAGGATTCCGAGGCTTACGCCAACCGGGGCGGCCTCTACCACACCGATGGCGATAAAGAGCGCGCCATCGCCGACTACCGCAAAGCCCTTGAGCTAAATCCCTCAGATGAGGTTGCAAGGGACGGTCTCAAGGAACTGGGTGAAACGCCCTAGGTAGGTCGTCATATGTCCGCATCTGGCTACTAGCAGACGTTCGATAGCTCGCCGCATGAGGTCTGCTTTCGGGAGGAAAGCGGAAGTCGAGCATACGCCCCCGTTTGGTCCGCTAATGACCCAAAGCGGACATGCTTCGTCAGACCACAAAGGCTGATCCCTATCCATTCTTTCATTCAACAGGACGACCAACGACGGGATTTCCCGCCTGCTGATTGAGGTCATTCTTTCTTTGGTTCAGATCGATCAATTCGACGCGCTGTACCCCCAAATATTTTTGGGCCTTACTGTCTTTTGTGATCTGCTTTTCTATGGATGACTCATCCTTTCCAGCATAAAACTTAAAATATGAGACTTTCCGCTTTTTGCTGCCTTTCCATAAGCCCGCCATGTACTGGATGTTGTAAATAGCAACAAAATTGTATGACTTGCTGCTCTTGAATGTGAAGTCGATGTATGTGTCATCCGACTTGTACGCGTCCTTCGCTGCCTTTTTGAAGAGTTCCTTGTTCGCTCCGTATTCCTTGTCTTTGCGTATCCAACTGTAGCCGTATTTCCTCGGGACCTTATTGATCGTGTCTTTACCCGTATGGACTCTGACCCCAGCAAAGGTCCAGTCCTGCGCCAACGCTTTGCCTGAAAAAATCAAAGTCGCCACCAGAGCGATCAAAAATATGCGTTTCATTCATTCGTCCTTATGCTGTAGCTCCGGCCTATGCAAAGACCCTTTCTCGGCAATTGGGCCACTTCACGGAGATAAATAAATGAGGATCGGCAGCAGCTCCGCCAGTCTGCGATGGAAAACCGGAGAATTGTTCGCGTTTTTCGCATGTGTTGTGTTCTTTTTCGCCAATCTTGCCAGGGCCGACAGTGGTTGGTGGCTCGGGCTATTCAAGGCGGATTCGCCTGAGGCCAAAGCTATTACCCGCGAAATTGAACTTTCGCCGGATTATATCTTCTTCATTTTCGGCGACGATGTCAGCCTTCAATGGCGCCAAGTTTCATGTGGATCGAAGTCCTGCATATTCGAGATCATTGATCCTAAGCCAGTCAAACTAAAAGACGACAAAGCATTGTGTTCAGGAACCACCACGGTGCGATACATCAGTGTCTCTCAGGCTGGTGGCGGCAAATTTAGCCTTTCGTTCATGCCTTCCAAGGGCAAAGGAAGCTCTTGCCTAACTGCCAAATACAAACGGTGACATCACCAAGGCGACAAAAACGTCCCCACAGAGCCACAACCAAAACAGCCTCAAAATCCGCATGCCCGACTGTCTACGAGCAGGTCGCTGGATAGTTGTAATAGATCTGACATGACTATGTCCGCTTTCGGGGGTGAAGCGGACGTGGATGGGGCGCCGGTTACCTTGCCGGTTACACACTCCGGATTTTAATGCAGTGAACGGGATGGCGCTGTAGTTCACTCTGGTGCGAACGCCGTCCCTACGTAGACACCCCGCGACCCACCGTCGCCCGGTGTATTTTGGCCCATTACGGCCAACTACAGTGGAATAGGCGAACGTCTCAATTTGCTGTTTGCCAAGGTTGAAGTCGTGAGTTCGAATCTCATCGCCCGCTCCAACTTTTCAATGACTTAGAGTTTTCATGCGTCACACGCAGGGGCTCTAGCAATCAAATAGCAATCACTAGAACCAGTTTCGTACGCTAATGCGGCGGGAGCTTCCTTGTCATATTGGCCTCGCTCGCGGGGCTCAGAGCATGAATTATTCGCTTGGCTGGCTGATCCGCCCATCTTCTAAAAAAGATTTTCCGTTGCCAATAAACTGCCCGGCATCCGCCGCTACAGTTGCAGGATCGGGTTCCTGATCGACGGTGACATTGATCACAGGGACGACAGGCAGATGATCCACACTGGTTAGATCAACCGCCGACAACCGTGGATGCAGGTAGGGTGCTGCTGCCCTTGCCATATCATCGCGTCTGGATGGATCAGCCGTCTTATCGCGCATAACGCGGACCATATATTCCAATGGGCTTTCGCCGCTCTCGGCAATGGCGCTGCGCATGTCCGATGTGACCTTGTTGGGTGTGCCCTTTTGCCGGCCACCCGTCTTGAAGCCTTGTGCCATCAGCAGCCCGTCTATTTCGCTCTAGTTTAGATCGGTCGATCCCATATGGTAGGGATGACGGTATCTATATACCGCATGTAGATGGAGTTTTCACAACCAAAGGCCGGTTTTGAATGTCCGCTATTAGGGGTGAAGCGGTCGTCACTGCTGATGCGACGTTACGTCCGCTAATGACCCAAAGCAGACATGCACACCGTCTTTCGTATTGAGGGGCAGAGATTCTGTTTGTTGCCCGGGCGTAAGGCTAGAAGCGATACGTCGAACCGATCGCCGGGCCGTGTATCAGCAAGTCTTGCTCAAACTTATCTCGGCCATGGCCCGTCTGGTAATCCGTGTCGAGCCACCGGTAAGCGAGCGTCCTTGA
>Ga0315336_1005299_pt1 | contig 14231 bp, 12 predicted proteins | sample ASW5metaG_FD_204512 | JGI IMG/M metagenome (GOLD analysis project Ga0315336, IMG submission 204512) | Ammonia-oxidizing marine archaeal communities from Monterey Bay, California, United States - ASW #5 | ecosystem: Environmental > Aquatic > Marine > Intertidal zone | place: USA: California...
AAGCGCTCGTATTTATAGCAACTACGCAGCTATTGAGCAACACTGCCAAAGAGTGGGCTTCAATATCTCGGCATGATGATGGATGGCGAGTGCTGCTGGATGGACGGCAAATCCCAGTCTCGACCGGTTGAATCACAACCTCGAAATCAGTCTAGCGTTTTCTAGAAGTTTGGTCGCTGCGTCAACTGATTCAATTGAAATCGAAAGGTCGTCGGCTATGTCTTCCATTGTTCTCGATCCGTCACTATACGCAAAAACGTCGACCAAATTTTTTGTATCAATATCGAGACCGCCACGTCGGCTTATGGTGGGGTAAAGCCCGTATGCAGATAAGAACGGTTCTCCTACGCTATCGCTACTGTAAATATTGCTCTGCTCGAGCCTCTCAATACAACTTCTGACGGCGCGGTATCCACCCTCGAGACCATCGGCTGTGACAACCCTATGGTCATCATGCGAAGTGTGGTATTCCGGGTAGTTTCCGACCCCTGATCTTGAGAGGGTGCCAACTGGGAGCGCTACTCCCGGTGAATTGTATTGCCGCTCGTCACTACCCCGTTCTAGAAAAGACCGATTGTTGAAGTCTGGATCGATATGATGTAGCGATCGCCTAGCTATTCTGTCCGCAAGTGTTATTCCGGAGATCGACTCGACGTAGGAATAACCTCGCTCGTCACCGATACAGGTCAAAACGTACCCTGCAACCAAATTTTGTTTCAATTGCTCCAGATTTTGCGATATGTACGTAATTGATCCTATTGTTTCCGGTGCGATGACGAACCGGTATGTGAAATGACGATTCTGTAATTGTGATACCCACTTTGCAGTTTGCGTGGCAACGACTGGGCCTGATATCTCGTTGTTCATCATCTGAGGGTGGCAGATATATGTAGAGATCAGTACCTCTTTCTCCGAGTTTCCTTTGTAAACGGCCTCCGCGATTGTCATTGATCCTTCGACAAACTCCGTGTCGATTAGGACGTGGTATTGACCTGGTTTCAAGTTGGCAACTGCTTTATCAGACAAGCAAAAACCCCATGTTTTGCGGTAATAGGAAGTAACGTAGGGGACAGCCTCTGGGAGTTCTGGGAACGAATGCAAGTGAGGTCGCAGTTCGTCTAGCGAGAGATGCTTATCGACCGAGGTCGAATAACCGACCAAATGTAAATTGTTGTCGGCCACATCTGCGATAACCCTACCGGACGGATCGGTCAATCGTGCGGCCCGAACGGCCCACTCAGACGGGACGGTCCATTCTCCAATTTTGGTGCCAGTTGCCACTTCTGTCAGTCTTAATTCCGGAATGTGCTCCGAAAGTATTCGTAGCGATTCTCGATTGCCTGGTCCTGCTAGAGACCGCTGGATAGGGTAAAGCTGTCGTGCAAGGTCCATCATCGACGGTTCGGCGTTAAAAGTCATATCGATTCTAAGTCCTCATGCCGGCACAATTTACCCTTAGAATTTCTCAGTAGATATTCGGTCGAGCCAACGCCAGTACAAGTAGTAAGGTGTTTCGGTCTGGGTAGCGGTGTCTTATGCTCTAATTGAACACGCTCAATAGTCTCTATCGACTAAAATCCAATTCTTCACAAGAATTTTATGCTAAAAACTGTTGAAAAAATTTTAATCGTTGCGAATGACGCTGGTGGAGCCAATATTTTAGCTTCTTGGTGCAAAGAGAACAGCTGGAATGAATTCAAGTTCTGCGTTACTGGCCCTGCAAAAAAAATATTTTTTGAGACATTCGGTCCATTATCAAATATCGATCCCACTGATATCGACAACACGGTTTTGACAGTTGACAAGACTATTTGCTCAACTAGCCGAATAAATTCAAATCTAATATTTACAGTTCACGCTAGTCGTCGCGCTGGCGTAGATTCCATCGTATTTCTGGATCACTGGACGGAGTACGTTGAACGATTTGGTGGGGAACGGTATTTCCTCGGCAATTTGCCCGATGAGATTTGGGTTTTTGATGAATATGCATTTGTTTGCGCTACTACCGCCGGATTTCCGAGTCAGATCATCAAACTCAAAAACAATCCATATGTAAATAAAATCGCCCGCGAAGTTCAGGAGACGGGCTCAGTGGATCCATCAACCCGAGAAGTAGTTCTTTATCTTTCTGAACCTGTAGTACAAATTCAAGCTTTGAGAGAGCGACCTCTAGATGAGATGGGGTATACAGAGTTTCAACTGCTCGGAGATGTAGTGGATGCGGTATGTGAATCGACCACAAGATCGCTTCGTATTCGACTGCACCCAAGCGAATCTGAGGACAAGTATCGAGAATTGATTGCCGGTAGATCAGATTCCAACGATGTCGAAGTCTCCACCGAAAATGATCTAGCCAAGGATTTAGCGCAAGCGATTGGTGTAATTGGATCAAATTCAACGGCGTTGGTCATTGCTGCAGAAGCAGGTATTCCTACGCTTTCGTACATTCCAAAGGACGGGCGTCCGTGTTTGTTGCCGCACAGCTACATTCGCAAAAAGCAAAATATCGCCGGCTTACAAGAGTTCCTGCTGGAATTGCCGGTATGATCAATGTCCATTCGACGACTACGAAAGATTCTGCTTGGTAGGACCTGTGACACGAAGTGATGGAAGTCGGTGTTGTACGGCACTCCACTGGCTTTCAATCAATCCATAGATTGAAAGATCTACTCGCGACCCATCATCGAAAATCGCACGTTCTTTGAGAACTCCTTCTTTCTGGAATCCTAGAGAGGTCAGTAAAGCAATTCCACCCAAGTGGTTCGAGTACACTCCTGCCTCAATTCGATGAAGTTTCAGTTCAGAAAATATGAATGATATTGCAGCGCCAACTGCGTACTTTGCCAGTTGAGTCCCGCGGTATTTTTTACTCCCAATTAAACTCGCTATCGATGTGTGTTCGTTGTTAAGATCTGGGGTGCATGTAACGTTGCCCACGTGAGCACTGTCAATAAATATCCCCCAATGGATTCTCTTTGTATCGATACATTGCTGAACAAAACTACGAGTAGATGAATTTGTGTGCGGCACTTGGTATCTGACTTCCAAAAATCGGTTCACTTCTGGGTCGTTCAGCCATCCAACGTACTCTGTGGTGACATCGGATGGTTTGAGAGGGCGCAAATAGACGCTATCGGGATCAATATTGGTCTGAATGTTCGATCTACGTCTCAACTTCCGGTCCTCGAAGCCACAAAATTGGTTACGGAGGAAATAGAACCTAGATTCTCGATTGTGACCTCGTTATCACCGATGATGAAGTCAAAACTGTCCTCAATCCAGATGACAAACTCAATAATACCCGCTGAATCGATCAACCCAGCTTCAACTAGAATGTCTGAGTCCGAGAATTTTATTATGGAATTGCCAGTGACGCGTTTAGCAATCTCCGTCAATTTGTTTCTTATAGAATTTGATATCGATGAATCTTGCAAAAGAGGGCTCTGACGGTTGATGATTGGTTGAGTAAAACAAGTACGTGTTGAATTGCTGATTCTACCGAGAGTATTCGGCTGTTGCTTGAGTTGGCGCCACTTTTTCTGGAGGGCGGTGACTATACGATTAGTGGTGTGCTCCTCAAATTACACCGATTTTTCAGTTAAGAGCAAGATCTGAGTGACGTACCCAAAAGAGACACCTCGTAAACGTGCGGTTGTTTTCCAGCAGCGAAACTTCGGGCTGAAACTAGGGCATTCGATTGCCGCTCACCTTCAGGGCAAGGGGTTCAACCTGGTTGCCGTCGCAATAAAAGGCCAGACAACGAAATTCACTCGTGAGCAGACAGAGGTCAACTACGAGCAAACAATCGATTTTGATCGAGTGATTGACGATCCGTATTCGGTTCCCGGTGTTGGTGATATTTCCCTTGCTGAGGTTTGCGAACAGCTCCGAATCGATTCGATTTGGCCGATTGCACAAGAGCGGATGTACGCCCGGAACTACAACGATCGGTTTTACTATTCGTTCAAGCAGAACCGATCGGACGAAGATATTGCGACTTACGTGAAGGCCGCTTATCTGACGTACAAGCGTTTGTTCGAGGAGTTCAAACCCGATGTAATTGTTGGGGTGAACTTTGTCGCTACATTCCAGATAGTCGCGCTATTGTTGGCTCGTCGCATGGGCATTCCGATGATCGGCATTGAGCCATCCAAGGTCCGTGGGTTACATATTTTTTCTCACGATCACCTGACCGAATCAGGCCCGTTCGTAGATCGTATTCGAGAACTGCAATCGGGCAATGGCGACTCAGTAAATATCGATCAGGCTCGCAAGTACATTCGAGATTTCAGGAAAGAGTTCGCTGCACCGCTGGTGTTTGATCGTGCGTTCAAACCTGAGTCAAGAATTCGAAAAATCAAGAATGAATTGAGGCCTTATCGAGAGATTTGGAATTTCATTCGTGATCGGCCCAAGAATGACCATCCGAATGTAGGCGCGACTATCGATTATCGGACACCGCGCATCATTCTTCGCGACCACTATCGATTCAGGCGCCAGCGACGTGATGTGCTGACGTATGCGTACTCGGCTGTACCGGAAGACCGTCCATTCGCCTACATGCCGTTGCAGGTTCAGCCAGAACATGCGATCGACGTTCTTTCTCCATACTTCAGCAACCAGATTGAGGTTGCGCGTTTGGTGGCTCAGTCGTTGCCTGGCGATTTGCCACTTGTAGTGAAGGACCATCCTGGGATGGTGGGACGACGGCCCGTAAGTTACTACGAAAAACTTGATCGTACGGTGAATATCAAGTTGGTGGATCCTATGATTCGGTCGGATCGAATGCTCAAATCGGCAGCTATCATGATCGCTTCAGGTGGAACAACCGTGGTTGAGGCCGCTATGCTGAAGCTCGCGACTATCCAACTGGGACAGATGGGGGTTACCAAGCTGCTGCCCAACGTGATTAGTCACACAGATATGACGACGTTAACGCCAGTCATTGTCGAGCATCTGAACTTGAACTGCGATGATCAGACGTACGAAACTGCGCTCGAGCAATGGATAGCAGCGGCCTACGATACTGGTTTCGAGATCGACTACGAAGAAGCGATTTGGGGCGAGAATGTGCAGCGGGTGTGCGAGGCTTACTTCGAAGAAGTTCAGAGAGTTATCAACGCTTGATTAGGCGATCTGCAAGTGAACACCGTGGTTTGGATCAAAACTAGATGACAAAAGTGCTTGTGACAGGCGGGGCCGGATACATCGGTTCGGTTGTGTGCGAATTATTGTTAGACGCTGACTACGAAGTCGTTTGTTTCGACCGGTTTTTCTTTGGTGTTGAGCCGATTCAGCATTTAGTTGATCGCGATGGGTTTTCGACTCTTCGAGGCGATACTCGAAACATTGATCCGGAGATTTTCGACGGTGTTGATGTTGTGATGGATCTGGCTGGAATTTCGAATGATCCGGCGTGTGATTTAGACGAAGGGTTGACCGAAAGCATTAATTTTGGTGGTTCCAAAAAAGTGTTAGATCTCGCCCGTGAATCAGGCGTTCGGCACATCATTTATTCTTCATCTTGCAGTGTGTATGGTGCCGGAGAGGATGTGATCCTGACGGAAGAATCGGATACGTCGCCGGTTTCGCTTTACGCACGCGAGAAGATTCGTAGCGAGCAGGCGATCCTCGAACTTAGTGATTCGAATCTGAAAACTACGATCCTCCGTAACGCCACCGTCTACGGTGTCTCGCCGAGGATGCGATTCGATCTGATCGTAAACATCATGACGGCATACGCCGCCAATCGCGGAAAGATTTACATTCTTGGTGGTGGCGATCAGTGGCGACCGTTGGTTCATGTAGTTGATGTTGCCAGGGCTTTTATTGCGGCCATGGAAGCCGAGGCTTCGCTCGTGGATGGTCAAGTGTTTAATGTCGGAAGCTCTGATCAAAATTTCCAGGTGAAGCAAGTTGCGCAGATGGTACGGTCGGCCATTCCGGGGACCGAGGTCGAAGTGGCGCCTGACGACCCGGACAAACGAAGCTACAACGTCAATTTCGACAAAATTAGTGAATTGTTGGGCTTCGAGACAACTCGAACAGTTGCAGACGGTATAGCTGAGGTTCGCGATGCGTTGCTTGAGGGGCGGATTTTGCAGGACGATCCAAAAACATCAACCGTTGGGTATTACAAGTACTTGATCGAAGCCGAGAGAGTATTAGATGATCTGAAGATCGACGGACGATTGTTCTAATGATTCGCGATCAGGGTTGCTGAATTGAAAGTTGATTTTTACAAACACAATGTCGGCCCTGACGAGATCGAATCGATGGTCGAGACTCTGGGATCGACCTTTCTGACGACCGGGCCACGAACCCGAGCGTTCGAGGCTCAGCTTCAGGAGTACCTGGGAGTTCGCAACGCCATAGGGGTCTCCAGTTGGACCATGGGGGCGTTCATCACCCTAAAAGCCCTCGGTATTGAGCCTGGTGATGAAGTAATCACAACGCCGATGACGTTTATATCTTCGGCGAATGTCATCGTGCATTGCGGGGCTAGTCCGGTGTTCGTGGACGTTGAACCGTCAACCGGCAATATTGATCCGGCGTTGATCGAAGCAGCGATCACCGAACGCACGAAAGCTATCCTGCCGGTTCATTTGTACGGCCAATTGGTCGACATGCAGGCAATTTCCGAAGTGGCCAGATCTCACGATCTGAAAGTTATTGAAGACAGCGCCCATTGTGTTGAGGGTTCGAGGGATGGATACGTCCCCGGTTCGCTAGGTGATGCGGCTGTGTTCAGTTTTTACGCGACCAAGAACATTACATCTGGTGAAGGTGGGGCGATCGTCACCAACGACGACGAGCTGGCCCAGCGTCTGTTCAAATACCGGCTTCATGGAATGTCCGCTGGCGTGGAAGACCGATATCACTCGACGTACCGTCATTGGGACATGGAGTTGCTCGGATTTAAGGCGAATATGTCTGACGTGCAGGCTGCCCTGCTTGGCACGCAGTTAAGTCGTTTGGACGAGACGCTTCGACGCAAGGAAGAGATATGCGCTACGTACGAGGCCGCTTTCGCTGAAAGCCCTTACGTCGAGATTAGCCGACCGGTCGAAGGGTCAGTTCACGCTCGCCATATATTCACCATACGAGTGTTGCCTGAAATAAGGGACGAGTTGTTGGCTGCATTGCAGGATTCTGAGATAGGAGTCGCTGTGAATTTCCGAGCCATCCACTTGTTGTCGTATTACCGGGATTCTTTCGGTTTCGAGCGAGGCGCATTCCCGGTCGCTGAAAAATTTGGCGATTCGACGATAACCTTGCCGATGTATCCGAAACTCCACGATGACCAAATTCAATTCGTCATCGATACGGTGCTGCGAGAGGCAGAGCGACTTTCGACTAAAGTGGGTAGTTGAGTTCGATTTTTACCTGTTGCAATGATTGAGTATGAAAACGAATGACCGAGACTAAGAAGACGATCGCATTTTTTGGAGCGTCGACCCGCGCCATTTCATTTCTGGAACGTTTGATTGAGCTACGCCCAGGTGACGAGATTATCGTTTTTAGTTTCAGGGAAGACCCATGGGAGCCGCCCTTTTTCGACCAGCTTAATGAGATCGCGAATTCGTCTGGAAATGAATTTGTGAATATGAAGTCGATCGGGCCCCGCAAGTTGGCCGAAGTGTTGGGGGATCGAACACTTGATGTGATGTTTGCGGTCGGTTGGCGGTATCTGATTCCACCGTCCGTCTACGAACAGACAACAAGCGCGAGCGTGGTGTTTCACGATTCACTGCTGCCGGCGTATCGAGGATTCGCGCCGACGAACTGGGCGATCATCAATGGCGAAACCGAATCGGGTGCGACGATGTTCATCATGTCTGAAACAGTCGATTCTGGACCAATAATCGATCAAGAAAAAATCGTGATCGGACCCGATGAGACGATCAGTGAAGTAGCGGAGAAGGTGACTGCCGCTTACCTGGCATTACTCGAGAAGAACGTGGATGGATTGTTGTCGGGAGAATTCAGTGTCTCCCCTCAGGATGAAGCCCTTGCGACTTTGACAACAAAGCGAGTACCCGCAGACGGCGAGATTGACTGGTCGGGCAGCTCCGCTTCGATTCACAACCTTGTCCGGGCACTGAGCGCGCCATGGCCGGGTGCGTATACGACTTTGAAAGGCGAAAGGTTGATGATCTGGTCCACCAGTCGTTACGTAGGATCTCGAATAGTCGGTTCGGTGCCGGGGCGAGTTGTCGACCTGTCCCAGAAACCGCTGGTTACGGTTGCGACAGGTGATGGTGCGATTGTGGTTCGCACCGTGCAACTGGAAGGTGCCGATGTCGTTGGCGCGAGTGAAGCAATTAAGAGCGTGAGCGACACTCTCGGGCGATGAAAGATCAAGGCACAAAAGTTTCGGTCGTAATACCCACGCACGACAGGAACGATTTTTTAGAGCGTGCAGTTCGATCGGCGTCAGCTCAGGTCCTACGACCGGTTGAGATTGTCGTCGTAGACGACCTTGCAATGTCCGGTACTCGTGCCCTGTGTGAGTCGCTCGAAGCTGAACTGGGCGTTTCGGTCAGGTACGCAACCAACACTCCAGATGGCGGTGGGGCCCCCGGATCGCGAAATCTGGGCGCAACCCTTGCTTCAGGTGATTTATTGGCCTTTTTGGATGACGATGACTATTGGAACCCGAACTACCTGCGGGATGCCGTGTCTGAGCTTACGACGCAGGGCTCCCAAATGAATCTGGCCGGGCTGATGGAAGCCTGGGGGGATGATGACACTCGTCCGGGTGAGATTCCTCCTGCTGAGTACGACCAGAACCTGTTGTTCTTCTATAACCCTGGAGTGTTGTGCTCCAACGTGTTGATTGATCGCAAGACGTTTGACGCAATAGGGGGTTACGACGTGTCGGTCAAGGGCAGTTGTGACAAGGCGTTGTTGATCCAGCTTCACATGAATGGGTTCACTCACTCTGTTGTGAAAGACAGGTTGGTTTACTGGTCCCGTCACGACGATCAATGGTCGGTCGACCAATCAAGGGTTCGTCCTAGCGTGCTCGCTTTGTACAAAAAGTACTGGCGTTCCATGGGGTTTGTCACCCACGCACGGATGATTCGGAAACTCATCCGTTTATACGTGGGCGTCTGATATTCGCAACGACCCGCGGCCGTGCCGGGAGGAGCCTGAGCGTTAAGTGCTGCTGTGTGAATGCCAGTTAGGCTTGCCTAGAGCTCTCGGACTGTGTCGATTCGGTTCGCAATTCCGGAAGAAGCGTAATGATTCCTATGACGATAAGGAAGTCTTTCTGAAACGCGCCGAGGAAAAAGAGGTTGGCGAATAGGATGGCCGCAATTAATCCTGTCGCAACATCAGCTAGTGGGTAGTCGGAGGTGTTTCTAATACGAACACGGCGTATGACGTAAAAGGAAAGAATGCCGAGGAGTACTACGGGAAGAATGCCAGCGAGCATTATTAGGTCGACGTAGGCACTGTGGCCGTTGTAGGTTCGCAAATCGTCGGAAGGTGCTCCAGTAAAAGGCGAGGATGTGAGTACATTCCAGGCATCTTCGTAGTTGGCCAATCTGAGCGAGGCGTTGTAAACGAATTCTCTCGGAAGTTCGATTCCGGCAACGCTAGGGGGGCCGTTTTCAGTGAAGAAATCTGAGATTTCACTGCCTCGTCTTGGACCACCGACCAGGTTGGCCAGTAAGACAAATCCTACGAATATCAGCACTCCAAGAGCCACGACGGAACCAAGTCGTATACGCGGATTCAGCTTCGATGTCGCGACAAGTAATGTCGTTAGTGCAGTGAATACACCGATCGAAATCCAACCGCCTCGACTCTGCGTGATGACGATTGCAGCGGCAACCAAAATCGTGGCGCCAATGGCCCATCGATTTAAGTCGGTACCGTCTCGCCATTGAATGAGCAGCACGGCAACAAGGATTGCGATTGCAGTTATTGCCCGGACTCCGAACGTATCGGCGCCCGAGCCAAACACGATGTCGCGCTCGAAGCCGGGAATGAAACTTTCGATCTCGATGCTTGGTTGGGTCACAAGCGGCAATGACCGAATTCCGATCAGGTCAGCGGATGCGAGGATAGTGAGCGTGGCGGTCGCTACCATTAGCGCTACGTACAGAGTCGCCACTGTTGCGAGCTGACTGCCTGTTTTTATAGATCTTGCAGTGAACCAGAGTGAGGCCAAAGCCGTGGCTCCGGTAAGGATTGGTTGAACTCCAATTCCGGGGTCGTCTTTCAGAAAGTAAGTGAACGATGTTAGCCACAGTGCCGATGCAAGTATCAGTAAATGGAGTATCGGTTTTGGCACTGAAAATTCAGTGGCGATTGCCTGGCGAACAGCCGTTCCGATTGGGCCTGAGGAATGATTGGAACGAATCGAGACCAAAGTACGGACTGTGGCAGCAAACAGAACACCGGCAACGATGATGTTGGCTGGTGAGGGGTTTATCGAAAATCCAGCTATTGAGAAATCAGCCAGCTTTGTGCCTGATATGAAAAGGCTGGCGATAAATAGTAGGTAAAGGGCGAACACTGGCGACTTTCAGTTACGAGTGCGGAATACTCAAGATTATTCTGCTCTGATTCTTCCTCAAATCGCAATCCTTTCAGAGCGATTTCTTGGATTTGTAATCACACAGGCAACCCTTGGTGTGGTATTTGACTGAGGGTGAACCCTAGTATTACGGCCAGCGTATCCGAATTTTGGAGTCTTCGTGTGAACTAAAAGTGTCAATCGCTTTGAGTCGCGGCGACATAATCCAAGCGTATTTTGGATTTGAGTTGGGGTGGCGCAACATCGATCTCGTCATGAATGACCGCATGGCCGCGATTTTTCGAACTCTGTAATCAGGGCTGGTCGGTCGAATTTTTCGTCATCAGCAGACAGGGTGTTGGGGAGTGTTGATTGCATAAGTAAGTTCGGTTTAGGCGCACAACGTCGTCGCAATCGACCAAATTCTCTCCGCTTCATGGGTATCATGTGATTCGGGCGGCTAATGACGACGATCACGTGCATGATGTGTGGATTTGGTGGCTTGATCGCCATTCTGTAGATTTGGAGTGATTTGAGCCTGAATAGCCACACTGATATTTCACGCGTAGCTCTTGCTTCCCCGATTCTGGGGCATATAGGCGAGGTGGATGCGGTTCCTCGTCTTGCCAGGGCGATAACCCGTTCGGGTTATGGAGTCGATCTGCTGCAAGCCTGGAACGAGTGGGAGTCGGTCGATCGATCGAGCTTGCCGGAAGGAATGCGGGTGGTCGACCTACGTCTGAAAAGGTATTTGCCAGTGATGCCGAGCATTCGTTGGGCGTCCAGCTGGGCCCACTATCGAATGTGGTCGGCATTGACTGCCGCAGCTTTGGTACCGGCGATTCGTCGTTACTTGCGTAGTGAGCGACCTAATGTGATGGTCGCGCGAATGCTGACCGCTCCTTTGCTAATGTCGGCGCTTGCGTCGGGAACGTCTACACCGGTGGTTCTCAGTATGGGGGGGCTTCCGAGAAGCTCGCCAATTCGCTCGGTCCTTTGGAAACGCTTTTACCCGAAGGCGACTGGGTTTGTGGCACCTGCTGAGAGCGTCGCCACCGCAGCAGCGACCATTTCTGGGATACCAGCAGATCAGTTCGAGGTGATCCCAAATCCGGTTATCGATGATCTGGTAGTCGAAAAAGGTGCTGCCGAGGCGCCTGACCATCCGTGGTTCGGAGTCGAAGGGCAACCGTTGATTCTTGCTGTTGGACGTATGACCCGTCAGAAGGATTTCGGAACGCTGATTCGTTCATTGAAACGTGTGCGAGAGAAGGTTCCAGCTCGGCTAATGATTCTTGGAGAAGGTGAGCATCGTAGTCAGCTTGAAGCTTTGGTTTCTGAGTTGGGCCTGACAGAAAGTGTAACTATGCCGGGGTTCGACCCGAACCCCTACAGGCACATGAAAGCTGCCGATGTGTTCGTCATGCCATCACTGTGGGAAGGCCCGGGTCACGTATTGATCGAAGCTCAAGCGATGGGTGTACCGGTAGTTTCGACTGATTGTCCCGCTGGGCCGAGAGAGACCCTGCTAGATGGTGAGGCCGGGGAGTTGGTGCCAGTTGGCGGTTCGACTGAAATGGCAGACGCTATTTTACGAGTTCTAGATTCTCCGGAGACCACGGCAAAAAAGATTCAACTTGGGCTTGATTCGAGTGGAAGATTCTACGATCAGAACGTCGGAGCGAAGTGGCGCGATTACTTAGATCGGTTGTTGGTGGCGGGTAGCTGAATGACACCTGATACCAGCTACTTTAAGGCTGCTTCGATGCTCTCGATCAGCAATTGTTCGTAGTGTTCCAACTGGTGATGCGCTCTTGTTCGGTCGTCCACAGTTTTTTGTGTGAGCAGGTCGCGGTTGTCGTGAGCTTCCGATAACGCATCAATGAGATCGTCTTTAGATTCGCTTCGAACTGTCCAGCCGACGTTAAGGGTTTCGACTCGGTCGGACATGTATGTGCCGCTACTGACTATCAGCGGAATTCCGGCTGCGATTGCTTCGTGGAATCTTCTGGCTTCGTGGGTGTAGTAGTTGATCCAATCCAGTGGATATACAGCGTGGATTATGTCTGCAGCTTCAAAGGTTGACTTGTAGTTTTTGAAGTAGTCAAAAGCACCGGAAAAATTGACGAAGTCCAAATGTGCGGTTTCGTTCTGGAACCATGAAGAGTCGGGGCCGCCACCAGCGACATCCAGCTTAATGTTCTTTCCAGATTCGCGGAGTTCACCAACTGCTGAAATGAGGTTTTTGAGTTGTGTTCGGCCGCGGATGTTTCCGTAATAGCCAACTTTTAAATGGTCGTTTTCGGGACTCGGTCGTGGCGTTTGCCAACCCAGAGGAGCCTCTGCCATGTATTTGACTGGTGTGTGCGAATCGACGAGATCGTGGCGGACGATCTGGTTGCGAAAGCCCTCGGATCGGATGAGGACGAATGAGGTTTTGCGAAGGATAGTTTTGAAAATATACTTGCGTATAAAGCCAAGAAAGTCGCCTTTTTGATCTTGGAAATCGTATGTTATTCCGACTCTTCGATTTCCGAATAGTGCAATGTTGGCAAGGCCGAGCATGTCGGGATTGACCGCGTATACGACATTGATTTTGTTGCGGTTGATAGCCGACCGTAACTTCCGAGCGAATCTCAAACTCAAGAGGCCTCGTGTGATTGCGTTTCCACGTGGGTCGGGAAGGTTTATTTGATGTGTGCGAGAATCGGGAAGATCGGTCGAAAACGGGATCGAAATGTCGGAATTTTGTCGGTGCCAGAATGCGATATGCGACTCGAATCGTCCCGTTTCCTCCAATAGATGGGCGCGTTCAATTAAAGAAGGATTTGGGTCGTTGCCGTACAGGAATAGTATTTTGGGCTTTACGCTATTTGGCAACGGTTGATCCTGTTAGAGGGTGTGCAATGGCTAGGTTCGAAAGCATCAGTTGGAGATGAGGTTCATGTAGTTTTGGTAGGCGGTTTCGGGCTGGAACCGATCGATATGTTCGTGGCCCAGCTTGGCTTTGGCATTAGCTTCCTCTATGTTGTTGATCGCTTCGACTATCGCTGTCGACATCGAGTTTGGGTCTCCAACAGGTACCAGATAGCCCGCTTTGCCGCCGAACAACAGCTCTGACGGTCCGGTTGGGCAGTCGGTGGACACTATTGGTACGCCAAGTATTTGTGCTTCGATCAACACGTTAGGCATGCCTTCATAGCCGCTTGATAGTAGAACTAAATCGGCATTGGCTATGTACGGGTACGGGTTTTCAGTCGCACCTAAAAAAGCCACTTTGTCTGAGACCGAAAGATCGGTTGCTAATTGTTCGAGTTTAGTTCGATCGGGACCGTCACCGATAATCAAGAGCCTGTACATTTTCGAGGCGTTGGCTAAGGCCAATGCACGGAGCATCGTTGGGTAATCTTTTTGCGGCGAAAGTCTTCCTGCAGCGACGAACAGGGGAATATTGTCCGAGTCTTCGATCCATGGATGACTGATCGGTTCGGTAGAACGAGCTTGAATCAGAGAGGGATCGGCAGGGTTGTATATGTGGCCGACTCTTTCGTTTGGCCATCCCAGAAAGTCAGCCAATTCGGCTGCTCCATCGATTGAGTTTGCGATGATTACATCGCCATGTTTGTAGCTTCGCTTTACGAGTTGAGTGTGAATCCATCGCAGCGGTCGCGATTTGGTTTGTAGAGCCTTGTTTATAGAA
>Ga0315336_1005300_pt1 | contig 14225 bp, 14 predicted proteins | sample ASW5metaG_FD_204512 | JGI IMG/M metagenome (GOLD analysis project Ga0315336, IMG submission 204512) | Ammonia-oxidizing marine archaeal communities from Monterey Bay, California, United States - ASW #5 | ecosystem: Environmental > Aquatic > Marine > Intertidal zone | place: USA: California...
GCCCAGAACAGGAAGATGATGTCGATCGGGTCCTTGATCGCCGCCCGGAAGCGCACAATCGAGAGGGCTCCCACCATGCCCAGCGACAGCGTGATGTTCGAGCTGATGGGGATGATGACCAGTCCCGTTACCAGCGAGGCGCCGACCAGGGCGATGGCGAAGTGGCGGCTGAACAGCGCTCCGCGGAGGGTGAATCGGTACACAAAGGCGATCCACAGCCCGATCAAGAAGGTCACGCCGAGGGTCAGCGTCACCCGGAGCGGGTCGATGGGCGCCGTGTCTCCGGCGAGGAGGGCGAGCAGCGGTTCGAGGGATGTCGTAGGTTCCATCAGGGATCCTCCCAGCGATGCATGGACAGTGGACGGCGGCAGAGCGCGTACTTGGACAGCGCGGCCGCCGGGGGAATGGTGGTCGGAAGAAGGGTGGAGACGTGCCAGGGGAGGAGCCCGGTGGACTTGACCTCGAGGATGGTTCGCCGCTCTCCATCGAGGACCGGAATGGTGCGGATCCGGGGGTCGAAGAGGTCGGTGCGATGCAGCCCAGATCGCAGGCGCTGATCGAGGGTCACCCTGACGTTTCCGGCTCGGTGGGTAAAGGGCTCGCGGAGGTAGTCCACGACGACAACGGGCTTCAGGCCAAGGGTTCTCTGGGCGACTGCGAATCGCTGGACGAGGGGATTGCCGTCTACTGGCGTGCGACCGGCGATCATCTGATCGGCGAGCTCCCGGCTGACGACCACCGCCTCCTTGTAGACGAGTTTGTCCCGCTTGATCTTGCACTCCAGCCGGATTCGGGCGTCGCTGCGATCGTAGATGCGTAGTCGCCACTTGTGACGGTCGCGGATTCCGGCGAGCTTCTCGAAGAGGGCGGACTCGGCCCGATCGTCGAAGTAGAGACTGCGCACGTGGTAAGCGCCGTTCTTGGCGTGTTTGTCGGGACGCAGGACCCGGCCCAGACGCTGCCGCAAGACCGCGAGCTCGGCGGTCCCGATCAGGTATTTGCGCTCGCGACGACCCTTCATCGACCTTCCAACGGGAAAGGCCTGGCTTGCTTGCAGATCAAGTCGCCATCGGCGGTTCGCTTGACCTCCAGATCGAGGGCCATGGCCTCTGACGGGCGGTCGTAGAGGACTGCAAAGTGGTCGCGGATCTCGATGGCCTGCGCGTACATCTCCAGCAGGTCGGCGTCTCTGAGCACGGGTCGATCCGGCGTGAGGCTGGAGTGGGTGCGGCGGTCGATCCCGTCGGGCCACACCACGACGACCTCGGGAGTCGCTCCGTCCTCGGGGTTGGTGACGGGCAGGTCCCCAGGCTGGAGATTGAACGTCACGGCATGGGGCCTTTCTCCGAACATATCGGCGGTGACCAGGACGCCGTTGGCGGTCTCCTCTCGGTAGGCGGGATGCACGAGCACGCCCATGTAGACCTCGTCGTGGGCGATACCCCAGGCCTGCCGCTCCTCGACGGCGCGCCAGCTCCAGACCGACGCCCATACCTTGCGGATCCGCGACGAGGCGCGGTCACCTCCATGTCCATAGGCCGAGACCGATCGATACAGTCCGGCCCCGCTGAAATCGGGGAGATCTTCGGCGTTGGTGGAGCTCCGCAGCCGCATGGGTCGATCTCCGAATCGGGTGTCGATTCTGGAGTCGAGGGCCTCTGAGAGCCCGGCGTCCACAGGCAGCTTGCCCATGACGTAGCGGAGGCCGTCGAGGCTGGCTTCCCGAAGGACTGGATCTGCGCGGACCCCGGGTTCTTCGAGGAGTGCGGTGGAGTATTCCCGGAGGGTGAGGTTCCCCAGGGAGCCCGCATAGCAACGCTTCAGCGCGGCCTCACACGCCGCGGGCTCCCGGTCCTCCGAAACGCAGTCCACCAAGGCGTCCCGACACAGTCGCCGCGGGATGGTGTGCTGCATGAATCGCTCGTAGTGGGAGAAGGGGACCGCGAATCCCACCGGCGCGGCATCTCCGAGGAAGTTGTTGAGCTCGGCGACATTGGCGGCCTTCACGCCGATGGCAGCGCTGTCGCCGAAGCCCAGGTCGGAGAGCCGCGGCAGGCCCTCCACAGACAGGTCGGCGTCCGGAACCTCGAGCTGCACCCCGAGGCCGGTGGACCAGTGGATCCGGGCCTCTTCCTCTGTCGCGGGGCGGATCGAGAAGCTCTCGTCCATCACCTCCAGCCGTACCAACTCGCCGATAAAGGGGGCAATCCGCTGGTCATCCGACGCCTTCAAGAGGGCAAAATTCGGCGTTCCCCTTGCTCTTGCGGCGATACTCACGTGGGAGAGCGGGGTCTGCAGGGTCTCCGTGATGGTGCCGGCGACGATGGGAAGCTCGTTCACCGGCTCGCTCAAGAGCAGCAGGTCCCGGCTCGAGACCACGGTGCGTTTGAGCTGTTCCGGAGTCAGATATCGGAGGGTGCCGATGGCGACCCCGGGGTTGAGGATCTGCAGCTGCACATTGGTGAGGAGCTCGTTGCGGTCCAACCACCCGACTCCGGCGGCTCCGAATGCGGGCTCGTGCGCGATTAGCGCCTTCTGCTCCTCGTCGTCGGGAGGAAGCCAGAGCAGCCGGTGGGTGTCGTCCTCGGTCCACGACATGCGAGAGCTGATGAGCGCCATCAGGTGAAGGGCCAGCTCCGGAGGGATGTCGTCCTCGGCGCCCATCTCCATGGTGATCGGGCTCTGTACGGCGTGACCCAGGGCGCGGCTGTCGATGATCAGGTCGGTATGCAGGACCAGATTCACCGCTGCTGCCGGCCGAGGATACCGGTAGTAGGTCCGTTTCGCGTAGGTCTTCACGTCGAAGGCGTCGCCGAGCAGATCCTGAACGAACCACCAGTGGGTCTCGTTCTCGACCGTGTTGATGAAGTGTACTGCCGGCTCTGAGGTGTCGAGGTTGTCGACGTAGACCTTGACGACGCGGACCGGGCCTCGCGGTCCGCGGCGGGGAACGGAGATCTTCAGGAAGTCGTCGACGGTCGTACCCGGGGCGAATCCGTCCCTGTACAGCGCGGTGATCACATCGACCCGGTCCGCTCGGATTTCGATGGGGGCGGGCATCGGCGCGGCGATCGGCACGTGCACCAGGGTCTCTGGGGCAGTGCAACCGACGGCGAGGAGAAGAGCGATCACAACCCCGCGAGCCTCCACAAATCCCACGCAATGCTGGCCGCGAGCACAAGGAAGAGGGGCATCACGACGGCGGTCAGGACGGCGAGCGGCAACCGCAGTTGGGGAAACAGATCATCGATGTATTTTCGCCCATCTACCGTGACAATCACCGGCATGAACGGATACCAGCGACCGCTGACTTCGAGGGTGTGCCCGTCGACCTCGAGCGCCTGTCGGGAGTGCCAGCCGAGGTTTCGCACGCGGCGGACCTCAGCGCCGTCGACCCGGTAGACCTCGGTGCCCAACCAATGACTGGTCTCGACCTCGACCGTCGATCCACCCACCGCGAACTGGGACCGCATGCCCCACAGATCGCCAGAGGTTTCGGTGGGAATGCGTTCCGGGTGAGGAGCAAATGGGTTGGTGAGCACGGACATGGGATAGAGATACATATCGGATCTTGGAGAATCGATGTCCTTAGATCGCTCGGTCGACGCCGTCATCCAAGCGCAGTGCAAAGCTTGGAACGATGGGGATATGCAGGGATTCCTGGCCCATGTGTCCGCGGACGTGGTCTACGTGACCCCCAACGGGCTGGTTCAGGGTCGCGAAGCGCTGGAGGAGGCTTACCGAGGCGACTGGCGATCCAAGCCGGGTGGCACGCTGACGGTCGAGGTCGAGCAGATCATGGACCACGGAAACGCAGTTACTGTGGTGGTTCAGTACTGGTTGAGCGGCTCTGCCGAGGACCGCTCGGGGTGGTCGCTGCTGACGTTTTCGGCCAACGGCGACCGGTGGGAACTCATCGCCGATGCGACGATGCGGAAGGCGTGAACGCGGGCTGTTGCGGGATGTGTCACGTCCCGTAACAAGCTGACACGAGCATATTTTAGGGGGGACCCCATATACCTGGTGCATCAAACGAACAGACTGAGGCCAGCCATGGAATTCACCCCACACATGACCGACGACATCTCCCTCGAAGACCTCCTCCTCATCACCACCGAAGAGGGCGACATCGAGGCCATTTCCAAGTCCGAGGCCGCGCCGTCGAGAAAAAGCGGCTTTGGTCTCATCGTCGGCGGCGTTGTCGTCAGTGGCGGTTTCGTCGTTGGCATGGCAGCAGCGGCCATGGTCGTCGGCGCCGTTGGCACGGGTGCCTACCTGTTCCTCTAGGCCGAGATAGATTCTCCAGGCATGACCTGGAGCACCCGCTTTCTCGCCGTCTCTTGGGGCGCGTTCGTCGTCGGCCTGCTCGGCTGGGCGATGGCTGCGGTGTACATCGGCATGATGATGCCCACCGAGGCCTCCACAGTCGGAACCGTGGGGCTGGGCTGGGGAATCTTCTGTGCTCTCGTCGGTCTGAGTTCGGCCGTGGGCTGCCAGCTCCGCGGGGGCAATGCGACGTTCCCCGCTGCCGTGAACCTGGGTTTGCTGGGGGTGGGCGCGGTGCTCATGGCGAGCGCTGCGGTGTTTCTGGGCTGATTCCGTTCACGGTCAGCGCCCAAACCGGACGGAGTAATGGATCAGATCAGGGCCATGACCAAGGCGCTGTCGAGTATCGCGATGCCGATGCCGAGGAAGATGCCGAGGGCGACCAATCCGATCACGAACAGGAAGTAGAAGACCCCCATGACCACGCCGATCATGGCCTGAACCCGACCGGTGCCCTCCTCGAGGCCACTGGCGGTGCTGATGCCAATGCCCCCACAGATGATGGCGGTCAGAGCCAACAAGCCCTCTACCGGGAAGAGGAGGATGGCGAACATGCCGAGAAACGGGACACAACCCAGGCAGAAGTGGACGACGAAGACCACCCATGTCGCGATTCCGGCGCCGAGGGAGACGTTGGCGACGATGTTCGATTCTTCGTCCATGGTTCATTCCTCCAGCGAGGAGGCTAGCACGCGCCCTGACGCCTAGAGGCGGATGTTCACGTGCAGCGCCCCATAGGTCGTGAAGGTGTTCACGTGGTTGACCCATCCGTCGAACACGTAGCCGGCCGTGAAGAAGTCCACGCCGAACTCCGCAGAAAACGCCAGGTTCTCGGTCATGATGGCCTCGAGACCGCCCGCCGCAGTAGCGCCGATGGCCGGACGCAAGGCGCCGCCCGATTCCGGTTCCACCTCGTCGGGCTCGATGTCCTCTCCGGAGATCGCCCACAGACGCGTGTAGGTGCTGACGTTTGCCAGGGGTACGACGGCGCCCGGCACCGGGTCCTCAAAGACCATGCGCAGGCCGAGATGGGGCTCGATGGCCAATCCGGTGAAGTCGGGATCGTCCAGGTGATACCGTGCGATCCGTGCCGATGTCCACCCGTGGAATCGCTCGCTGCCGATCCCGACTCGCAAGCTGGGCACGCCGGTGACGAACTGGGCTTGTGGGGACGGGGCTGCGGTGACGCCTCCGGACAGGAGGGCTCCAGCATGGGCATTCATCGAGAGGAATGCGAATAGCGCGATCATGATTCGCCTCCCAGCCACCAGGTCAGATGCAGGTTGGTGTAGGAGAAGACCAGGCTGCCTCCGATGTTCTCGTCGTATGTCTCGTTGCCCTGTTCCTCGTGGGTGAAGATGTTGGCCCCCGTGTAGGCCACGCCTGCCTCGACCCCGATGGAGACCCGATTGGACATGTGGGCGTCTACGCCACCCCCGCCGAAGCCACCGAGTCCGCGGAATCCGAGGTTGGCGATCTGCTTATCGTCGCCGTCTTTGAAGGTGAGGTAGCCGGTGTGTTCGGTGAGGAGCGCCCCTGCGAGCAGATAGGTCTCGGCGGCTTCGAGCTGGGCAATGCGCAACCGGGCGCCGGCCTGTCCCGTGAAGAGCCGGGCACCGGCCCCGCTCACGAAGTCGTTGTCCTGGAGCTGGTCGGTCCCGTGGCCAAAGGACGCCGATCCGCCCGCAAAGGGCGTGACAGGTCCGAGGATGACACCGACTCGCATACCGCCACCGAGGAGCGTTCCGATGGGCAGTCCGAGAGGTTTCATCCCGGTGTCCATGGAGACCGAGACCTTGGGATCTTCGGCCGCTTCGGCCGATCCGATTGAGAGGAGGGTGAGGAGTGCGATCACTTCCACACCGTCACTTGCGCGGACGCATAGGAGGTCATGGCGAGCGCGGTGAACTGGTCGTCGACGTCCCCTTCGAAGTTCGATCCGCCCATGTAGACGATGCCAATGCCGCCGACCTCGGCGCCGACGCTCAAGCCAGGTGCCAGAAAGCCGTCCAGGCCGAAGCCGCCTTGCGCGCCAACTCCCCATCCGCCGGAGTGGAAGACGTCGCCGGGCTCTCCATTTCCGATCGCCTGGCGCGTCATCATTCCGCAGACGATTCCGTAGGCCATGACCCCGGTGTCGTCCGGAGGAGCCGTCCCGCCCTTGAGCCCGAGAAAGCCAGATGTGCTGCCCACTCTCGTGAAGAAGCGGTCGTCGAAGGACTCCTCGGGGAAGTTCGAGACCCCGCCGCTGGTGTGGCTGAAGCCGAAGACCGGATCGAACTTGCGGTCGTTGACCAGAATGACCCGAGCACCCAGGCCGATGAGGCCGAAGGTCAGCGTGTCCAGAGGACGCGGACCGGTGCCGACGCTGAGCGCGATGCTCTTGCCCGAGGAGGCAGAGGTGTCCGGGGCCTCGTCCTCGGCGAGAGCTGGCAGGGCAAGGACGAACGAGAGCAGAACCGCCAACGGCGGCCGCGAGTATAAGGTCATTGAACGCTCCAAATGCCCCGAGACGGTAACGCGATCGTGAAGGGATCCAAGTTGAGTACAAGGACTTCTGGCGGGCGCCACTCCTGGGTAGTATGCTTGTAGAACGGGGCCGGTGAGGAAATTCTGAGATGCGACTCTCTGTAGTGGCCCTTCTGTCTCTGACCGCATGCGGTAGCGGTCTGAACGACAATCGATTCCCGACGGGTAGTGACTCGATCGCGGCCACGGCGAAATACGACGCGGTTGTGGCCGTGAACACGGACGAGGGCACCATCTCCAGGGTGGACCTGGCGACCGACAAGGTGAAAGAGCTGTTGGTGGGCGCCGAACCCACCCGAATCGCCCGCGCCGGCGATCGCTTCTTCGTGACTCTGCGCGGCGAGCGGGCCATCGCGGTCATCTCCGCGGACTTCGAAGTCGAGAAGATGATCAAGACCGGTGCCGAGCCCTTTGGGGTGGTCGCCACCGAGAACGGCAAGCGGGTCTACGTCGCCGTCAGTCAAGCGGGCTATGTCGTCGAGATCGACGCCGACAAGCTCGAGAAGATGCGCACCTTCAAGGTCGATAACGAGCCGCGTTGGCTGGCGCTCCATCCCTCGAACAAGAGCCTGTTCGTCGGCTCGGCCTACGAGGGACGCGTGACCCGAATCGACCTCCGCAACGGCAAGCGCGAGCGCGTCGAGCTGCCGGAGACGACCCGAACCATCGACTTTGATGACAGCACCGTCGACCTCACCGTTCGCGTGACCGGCGACCCGGCCGTGACGCCAGACGGCAAACGCCTCGTGGTTCCGGTGGTCTACGTCGACAACAACACCCCCGTCGAGGAGCCCGTCGAGGGCCGCCCGGTCAAGAACGGCTACGGCGCTGACGGCATGAGTCTCGGCCGAATCAATCCGTCGGTGGTTCGCATTCCGCTGGGTCGAGGCGGGCAGATCGACGACGAAGAAGAGCCCATCGCCATCTTCATCGGCGCCTTCCTCGAAGACAACCTCGTTCGCAGCTACCCATCGAGCGTCACCCCCGCACCAGACAGCAATCGGGTCGCGGTGACCATGGAGGCTTCCGACGCCGTCATCGTCGTCAACCTCGATCCGTTCAAGAACCAAGGCGACTCGCCCAATGCCAACGGCAGCGAGGGACACTCCAAGGGCTTCGAGGGCACCGACGTCACCGGAACCTTCCACGACACCGGGTTCGTCGGCGAGGACCGCGAGGGCGGTGGGTCTGCGGTCCCACAGACCCTGCCCGGCGAAGGCGGCTTCTACGAGCGACCCGTCGTCGCTATTCCGACCGAGAGCCGAGGTCCCCTGGGAATCGTCTTCACCAGCGAAGATGACGCCTACGTGCACACCTTCATCGATCGCCAGGTCTCTGATCTGAACTGGTCCGCCGCCGACGAGGTCGTGTCTGATCTAGCGCGAGATCGATTCGCCAACGACGAGTTCCTCGAGGCGACCCAGGCCGTTCAGATCGCCGAATCTTCTCTGTCCCCCGAGGTCGAGGCCGGACGCAGCCTGTTCTTCTCCGCCGTAGACGGACGCATGGCCAGCAACGGCGCCGGCGTGTCCTGTTCGACGTGTCACCTCGGTGGCCGCACCGATGGCTTGACGTGGCAGTTCGAGCAGGGCCCCCGTCAGACGCCCTCTCTCGCGGGCGTGGTGTCGGGCACGGCTCCAGTCACCTGGGCGAACGATGTCGCCTCCGTCGCCGACGAGGCCATGCTGACCACCGAGCTCCGCATGGGCGGAAAGAAGCTGCAGCACGGGACCGCCAACGAGATCGGCGCCTATGTCGACTGGTCCCGCGATGTCGACGTGGAGTTCAAAGGCAGTGACGACAAGTCCGTCGCCCGCGGCCGCGAGATCTTCAATCGGGCCGACACCGCTTGCGGCACCTGTCACGGCGGCGACCAGTTCACCGACAACTCGAGCCACGCGCTCTTTGGCTCCACTGCGATGAACACGCCGACCCTGATCGGTATCGCCGCCACTGCGCCCTACCTGCACGACGGGTCTGCGGCGACGTTGGCCGATGTGCTGACGCTGTCCTGGGCTGGACAGATGGGCGACACGTCCAAGTTGTCCAAGGGCGAGCTGCTCGATCTCGAGAACTACCTGCTGTCGCTCTAGCGGACAGCCTGGCCGACGATGTAGACGATGCGTCGAATGCCCATGTCAAAGCCGGCGGGGACAACACCTCGGCCGGCATTCCATGGGTTGAAGCGCGTTTTCTTGTCGTCACCCTCGCCCTCTTCCTCGAGGTGGATGGCGAGCAGATTGCGCCAGTCGCCGTCGACGCGAGCCTGCAGCGTCAATGTGACGCCGTCGGTTGTAACGGTGTGCCGGAGACGCTCCAGTCCGTTCCGTCCCTCACTGGAGCCACCTGTTGTGGCCGGAATGCGAAAGACCGTCCGGCCCACGTCGGGATCGAGGTAGCTGGCGACCGTCGAGAAGTCGTTGGCCAACAGATCCCGGGTGTTTGTCGCGCCCATGTCCTTGGCGAGCGATGTCCAGCTTCGAAATGTGGCGAGCAGCAGGTCCTGATCGGTGTCCGCCGGGTCGCTTCCGTCGCCATCCAGCGCGTGGAATCGCAGCGTGATCCCGACGAGATCGCGCCTCTTGTCGTCGACCCGCCCAGTCCCGCCGGAGACGCGCACCAGAACGGCCCCCTGGAGCCGTCCGGCCAGCTCTCCGGCGGCGCCATCTTGCGCCAGGCGTTCGACCCGTCCCCGAAAATAGAGTCCACCCGGGTGAAATACCCGGCCCCGCCGGATCAGTGTGATCGCGGCGATAGTGGGGGACAACCAGAATCCGACCGACATTCCCACGTACATTGAGAAGTCCACATCATCTCCACGTCGCTGAAGTGCAACCTAGCCCATCCATGACCAGCGGCCTTCGCTCCGGCTGGCTTTTTGATTCCGTTCGCAATCGAAACTCAAACCCGAGGGCGCAAGCGCCTTATTTCCCGTCTTGGGCGCCTACCGCAAGCGAAATCTGTCACACTACGGCTCGATGGCGGACCAACCTGGACAACCGATTGATCTCGATCTCGAAGGCGTGCTCGCCTCGCTCTCCGACGGCGTGGCGATCCTGGATGCCGAGGGATCGGTCCTCTGGCACAACGCGGCGTTTTCCGAGCTCGTTGCGGGGCACGTAGACGATCCAGTGCTTCGTCAGATGGGTCGCCAGCCCGTAGATGTTCGCGTTGGCAAGCGCTGGCTTCGCATTCAGTCCCAACCGCATCCCAGCGTCGCGGGCGCTTCGATCCTGGTGCTCGCCGACGTGACGGGGCGCTACCGCGCCGAGGAGCAGCTTCGACTGTCGGCCGGCATGCTCGAGGCCCTCATCACGTCTGCGCCCATGGCGATCCTGATGCTGGATCTCGAAAAGCGCGTCACCCTTTGGAACCCGGCGGCGGAGCGCATGTTCGGCTGGACCCTGGCGGAACTTTTCGGTCAGCCGTATCCGCTGGTTCCAAGCGACGGCTGGGCCGAGTTCGAGGTCTTCTTCGACACCGTGATCAGCGGTGAAGGCTTCGCTGGCGTAGAGGCGCGCCGCAGCCGAAAGGACGGGACTCACGTCGACATCGAGATCGCGACTGCGCCCATTCGCGGCGTCGACGGAGCGGTCGTCGGCGCCATGGCCATCCTCGATGACCGCACGGAACAGAAGCAGCTCGAAGCCCGCTATCGTCAAGCGCAGAAGATGGAGGCGGTGGGCCGCCTCGCAGGGGGAATCGCCCACGACTTCAACAACGCGCTGACGGTCATCCTCAACGCCTGCGAGATCGCGCGCTTGCGCCACCCGGGCAACCCGGCCCTCGTCGACATCGACACCGTGGAGCGCGCCGGTATGCGCGCCGCGGAGCTCACCCGACAGCTCCTGGCATTTTCCCGCCAACAGGTGCTGCAGCCCCGGGTCGTCGACCTCAACCACATCGTCTCGACGTCCGTAGACATGCTTCGTCGCGTGATCGGCGAGGATCTGACCGTCGAGACCATCCTCTCTTCCACCATGGGGTATGTGCGTGCCGATCCGGGTCAGATCGAGCGCCTGATCATGAATCTGGCGTTGAACGCCCGAGATGCCATGCCCGATGGGGGCACTCTCACTTTGACTACCCGCGAGCTCCCTCCCGGACACGGGTTTGGTGAGGGGATGTGGGTCGAGCTCATTGTCGCCGACACCGGCACTGGGATCGCGACCGACGTGATGCCCCACATTTTCGAGCCCTTCTTCACCACCAAGGATCGCGGAAAGGGTTCTGGACTGGGTCTGGCGTCGGTCTACGGCATCGTTCACCAGTCCGGCGGAGAGGTCATGGTCGAGGCCATCCCCGGCCAGGGGGCGATCTTCACAGTCGTGCTCCCCACCTCCGTGGGCGAGCTGGACTCGACCGTCGACACCCCTCCGATACCGACGATTCGAGGCGAGGGCACGTCGGTGGTAGTCGTCGAGGACGAGGAGGGCGTTCGGGACGTCATACGCACGGTGCTCGCCAGCCACGGCTTCGAGGTCGTGACGGCGGCGAGCGGCCAGGAGGCATTGCGGGTCGCCGCGGAGCGAGAGGAACCGTTCGACGTCCTGCTCACCGATGTGGTCATGTCGGGCATGAATGGGCGCCAGCTCGCCGAGCGTTTTGGTAGGGAGTGGCCGCGCGCGCGCATTCTCCTCATGTCGGGCTATACCGATGACTTTCTCGTGCGTACCGGCGCAAAGGCGGGCCTTCCCTTCCTCCACAAGCCGTTTACGCCCGCGCAGTTGCTGCTGGCGGTGGCCTCAGTGCTGCCCGGCAGCGACGATGCGGTAGCTTCGCCCTCTCATCGGGGAGAGATGATGCGCGTAACGACTGAAGACGGGGCCGAGCTCTCGGTCCGGATCAAGGGAGATGGGCCCATCGACGTGCTCCTTGTGCATGGATGGATGACCTCGGGCTTCGTGTTCGACCGCCTTCTGGAGCGACTGGGAGGGCACATCCGGGCCGTCATTCCGGATCAGCGCGGGACCGGATTCTCAGATCATCCGCCAGAAGGCTACACAATCGAGCAGCTTGCCGCCGACGCCTGGCGGGTGGCGGACGAGGCTGGGCTGGAGCGACCGACCATTGTGGGGCACAGCATGGGTGGCCAGATCGCTCAGGTCATGGCGGCTTCTCGACCGGACGATGTCGGCAAGTTGGCGCTTCTCTGCCCGGTGCCCGCCTCGGGGTTGCAGCTGCCCGACGACGCCATGGGTTTGTTCAGCACGTCGACTGGTAACGAGAGTCAGCTGGGCACCATTCTCGACCTGGCTTGCCTGAAATTGCGCCCAGAGGATCGGGCGCGCATGGTCGAGGGGGCGTCGACCATCGAGGAGAACTGCCTGGTCGGGACCCTGAATGCGTGGACTGCTGGTGGATTCGCCGACCGTCTCGCGGACATCACGGCCGAGACGCTCGTGATTGCCACCGACGACCCATTCCTGCCGACAGAGTTCCTGCGGGAGGCGGTGGTCGATGCCATCCCCAACGCTCGGCTGGAGATGATCAAGGGTGCGGGCCACTACGTGCAGGTGGAGTCGCCCGAAGAGACGGCTGCCGCCCTCAACGGCTTCATCAGCGGCTGACGACCGCGCCTTCACCCTTGATGCGGGCGGCGGTGCGGATGAGCTCCAGGAGCTCGGCATCCTCGGGGTACTCGACCCGCTGCGCGGACTGGGCGAGCTCGGCAACCTGAGTCAGGCTGATCTCCGGGATGTAGGGACTGCCGCGCAGGATCTCGGCGAAGTAACCGGCCGATGCTGCGATTCGGTACTGGCGGGTGGTCTCGGCGAACGCGGGGCGGATCTCGCTGGAGTCCAGCGTCCAGGAACGCTCTCCGGCTGGCGCGTCGGGGCCCGGGGCTTTGTGGCGGACCCGAACGGTGGCCAGCTCGCCCTTGGTGCCCGTCAACTGGACCTCGTACAGGGCGGTGACCTGGTGTCCGGCGCCAATCTCGCCGGCGTCCACCTTGTCATTGCGGAAGTCGCGGTCGGCGATGTCCCGGTTTTCGTAGCCGACGAGGCGGTAGGCGTGAACGGCCTCGGGGTTCCAGTCGACCTGAATCTTCACGTCCTTGGCGATGACCTCCATGGTCGAAGTCAGGCGGTCGACGAGGACCCGTCGCGCCTCGCGGCGGGTGTCGATGTAGAAGTAGTTGCCGTCGCCCTGGTTCGCGAGCTGCTCCATGCGGCTGTCCTGGAAGTTGCCGTTTCCGAAGCCGAGAGTGGTCAGGGTGATGCCCTTCTTCGCGTAGCCCTTGATACCGTCGACCATGGTGTCGGTGTTGGTCTGGCCCACATTGGCGTCGCCGTCCGAGCAGACGAGAACCCGGTTGACGGATCCCCGGCGGTAGGTCTCTTCGGCGAGGTTGTAGGCGAGCTGGATGCCCGAATCCATGGCTGTCGACCCGCCTGCAGTGAGGCCCGAGAGCGACTTCAGGATCTTGTTCTTCTGGGAGATGGGTGTCGGCGCGAGCACGACCTTGGTGGCACCGGCGTAGGTGGCGATGGCCACGGTGTCGCCGTCCTCGAGCTCCTCGGTGAGCATGCGCAGGCTCTCCTTCACGAGCTCGAGCTTGTCGGAAGAGCGCATCGAACCGGAGACGTCGACGAGGAAGGTCAGGTTGACCGGCTTGCGCTCGTCGTAGGCGACCTTCTTGCCCTGCACGCCGACGCGGACCAGGGTGTACTGCTCGTCCCACGGCGACGGAGCGGCTTCGAAGTCGACGGTGAACGGGTCGGTCCCGTCGGGGCGCGTGTACTCATAGGGCATGTAGTTCACGAACTCTTCTACGCGAACCGAGGCGTCCGAGGGGAGGTATCCGTTGGTGAGGTTCTTGCGAGCCATGGTGTAGGAGGCGGTGTCCACGTCGATGGCGAAGGTGGAGAGGTGGTCCTCGGAGGCGAGATCGAAGCCGTTCACGCCGTGGTTCGTGGAGCCGCCCTCGGGCACGACGCGATCGACCGGCTGGATCATGGGCTCGCTCGGCGGGTAGGCGATGGCGCCGCGGACGATGCTCATGTCGCGGGACGTCATCTTCTTCTTCTCGGTCTTCGGGCGGGCCTTCATCTCGGCGGTGGCGGCCACATCGGAGCTGTCGACGGTGCGTTCCTCCTCGTAATCGAGCTCTTCGGCGATCTGCGGTGCCGATACGGGCTCGTAGTCGGCCTTGTGTGCGCCGCATCCGTAGAGCGCTGCCATCGCGATGGTGCTGTAGAAGAAGATGGGCGTGCGACGCGTGGTCATTGGGGACTCCGGTGGAGAATTCGCACTCCCAACGACAGCTGGCTGTGGGTCCTTACAGTCCCGATCGGGATTGACGGGGTCAGGCCTTTTACTTGCACCCATCGCCCAGTTCAGACGCCGGTTCTGGTGGGGTCAGGCCT
>Ga0315336_1005301_pt1 | contig 14222 bp, 9 predicted proteins | sample ASW5metaG_FD_204512 | JGI IMG/M metagenome (GOLD analysis project Ga0315336, IMG submission 204512) | Ammonia-oxidizing marine archaeal communities from Monterey Bay, California, United States - ASW #5 | ecosystem: Environmental > Aquatic > Marine > Intertidal zone | place: USA: California...
GTCAAACAAAATCGTTATTTTGCTTGATTCTAACCGATTTCAGAAGGACCTGTGTCATGAATATCGCTTGGAAAGTAAGGCAAGCCGGTCCGCGAGCTATTCGCCTGACGATCCTGGTGATGCGGTTGCTAACCCTCGCGACGCGCGTCACACTCGTCAGAGGCAACTCCCTGATTCTCGAAAGCTTTTTCCATTTTGACAACAAACTCAAAATGTGACAAATGATGAAATCTCCAATGACGAAGGAAGCTCGAAATCCGAATGAGATGATAATCGCCGCTAGTGCGACATCATTGCCACTAGTGGTTCTGTTCGCGCTGGGACTAAACGTGGCGGGTGCCGCGACACTTGAAATCGATCGGAGCGAATACAACATTGGTGACCCGATCATGATTCAGTTCACGTTGAAGGACGGCGTCGTCGCTCGCGAGATCGGGATTTTTCGAAAGGATTCCAGTCTGAGTTGGATGGAGGTGCACCGCGCAAAGCGATTGCGCCAGGTCGGCGCTTCTCGGGGAGTGGTCACTTTCGACTCGGAGACGTTGGAGGTTGGTCCCTACGAAGCTCGTCTCTGGGTTGTCGGGCATCCGGATCCGGTGGCTGTCACTTCTTTCGAAATGCGGGGCCCTCAGGTCCCACGCGAGGCGACAAACAGTGCGAGCGAGACGTCATTACGAATCGAGAAGGTGACGATGGTGGTCGGCGAAGCCCTCGTGGTGTCGTTTCGCGGTGCCCGGGCAACTGAAGACGAATGGATCGGGGTTTTTCCTGAGGGTGACATTCGGACGGAGACGTTGCGGGCATGGGTTTACACGGATGGTACCCGTGGGGGGCGCCACGCCGGACCTGAATCGGGTCGGGTTGTGATTCGACCACTCCCCCTTCAACCGGGAAAATATGTTGCACAGCTCTTCACCAAGGATGGTCTCGTAGCGAAGGCCCGTGCAGGGTTTAAGGTTGTCCGTGAGACCGTATCACCAGTTCCTGCTCCAAAGGGGCAACTCACCATCGCTTCGTTCAATATCTGGGGCGACGGCAACGGACCATCTGCCGCTCCTATCGGTCCTCCCAACGGCGGCCTCTCGGCCGTCGCCGGTGCCATTCTTAAGACCCGGGCCGACATCGTTGGACTTCAGGAATGTTCAGCCTCGCGGTACGAAGAAATCGTAGCCGAGTTACGAAAGACTGCTGAATACACGGACTTGCACACCTCGATCCATGCTCGTGTGCTGAGTCGTTTTCCGATTACGACAGAGTACTTGATGGGTGAACCGATCCGCGATCTGGGGATCTACGCGCATGGGGCCGGCGCTGCCGGCGTGAAGGTTCGGTTTCGTTCGGGTGCTGAGGTCCGATTTTTCAACTGCCATTTGAATGCCACGCCCGTGGGCCCACTAAACCTTGTGCAGGGAAACCGTACCGTTGAGGAAGTTGTCGAGGACGATATGAACACCAAGGCCGGGCAGATGAAACGGCTGCTCGAGCGTCTCGTCGATCATCCAAAACATGATGCTGATCTGACGACCTTCGTTGTTGGTGACTTGAACAGCCCGTCACATTTAGATTGGAGGGGGAACAACCTCGCGCAGAACGCTGGATTCACCGTTGTGTGGCCCACTTCCCGGATGCTGGTCGCGTCTGGGTTCACCGATGTGTACCGTAAACTACACCCGGATCCCCGCAGCCACCGTGGCTTTACCTACACCAACGGCTATCCGAAAAACGTGTTCATTTCGCAAGAGATGCAAGAACGGATCGACTTCATCTACTACCGCAACGCCGCGGGCCTGAAACTCCATCCCGTCCAGTTCTATCTTCACAACGAGGATCCCTATCCATCCGATCATCGCCTGCTCGTTGCGAGCTTCAATCCGACGATCGGCACTCGCTTCAAGCCGTAACGCAGCGACGCGTCAACAATAAAGAGAGACGGCCAGAATGAAAAGATTTGCCACGCAGACAAGCAAAAACAGAGCGTTAACAACATCAACAGCCGGGTTGCTGGTGTCGGTGATTGTCTTGGCGGGTCACTTGGGTATCGCCACCTCGACATTCGGAGCAGGTCAGGTTGATCGGCGTGACATCACAACCGGCCGGGTTGTTTTTACGCACAAACTTCCTCAGTCAGAGGGGTATGTCGACACGACCAATGCCGTGATTACCAACGACGGCAACTGGCTTTGCGTGTTGACGATTTGCGCAGGCCAGGAGGGATGGTCAGATTCGCATGTAGCCGCATTTGTCAGTGAGAATCAAGGCAAGAGCTGGTCGGAACCGATTGCCATTGAGCCACCGCAAGGGGTGAAAAATTCGTGCAATCCCGTACTTTTAGCAACGCCGAGCGGGCGAATTTATGCATTCTACGATTACAACATCGATGGTATCACGCATTTGCCCAATGGAAGAAAGATGCCCCAGGTCTACCTGATCGGATGGTACGGCTTCCGGTATTCCGATGACGGCGGTCGAACCTGGTCAACAAATCGCTATCGTGTCCCGATCCGGCTCACTCAAGTCGACCGCGAGAATGATTGGGGTGGTAAGCAGCAAATGTTTTGGGGGATTTCCCATCCGGTTGCTTACGGAGGATCGGTTTATGTTCCGATTACCAAAATCAAACACTACCATCAGAAGGAAATGGAAGGCTGGTTCTTGAAGTCGGACAACATTCTCACGGAACTCGACCCCGAGAAAATCCGCTGGCAATTGCTGCCCGATGGCGAGCAAGGCCTGCGGGCACCAGAGCACGAGTCGGTTCAGTCTGAATTTAATCTTGTTGCCCTGGACAATGGCGATTTGTACTGCATGTATCGGACGGAGATGGGGTATCCGTGCCACGCCTACAGTCGGGACGGCGGCCACAGTTGGTCGAAACCGGTACCCGCCTCCTACACTCCTGGTGGCAGACGCATGAAGCACAATCGCGCGTGTCCCAGACTCTGGAAAACCGAAAATGGAAAATATCTGTTTTGGTTTAACAACCAGGGAAGCAAGGACTTCTGGCCAAGAAACCCGGTTTGGATGACTGGTGGCATTGAGAAAGATGGATGCATTCACTGGTCGCAGCCGGAGATACTGCTGTACGCGCCCGTGATCGAACAAGGCATGAGTTATCCGGACCTGGTTCAAGAGGATGGTGGATACTGGATCACCGAAACCGAGAAAATGATTGCCCGTGTACACACGATCGATCCCGCGCTGCTGAAAGGTTTGTGGAACCAGGGTCAGACCAAAACAGTGGCTTCAAAGGGCCTGGTCTTGTCAAAAAACGTTGACGAGCGGCCGGTTCCTCAAACAAAAATGTCGGAGCTTCCGAGCCTTGCAAACGGTGGGGGTTTTTCCGTTGAATTCTGGTTGAAGCTCGATCAGATTTTTGGGGGCCAGGTTATTCTCGATTCCCGCAACAAGGACGGCAAAGGAATTGTCGTCGTAACCGGTGAGAATGGTACGATTCGGATCGATCTGAATGATGGAAAGCATACAGACGGATGGGACTGCGATGCTGGACTCATTCAACCGGATCGATGGCACCACGTTGTGATGATTGTCGACGGTGGCCCGAAGATTATTACTTTTGTAGTTGATGGTGTACTGTGTGACGGCCGTGCAAGCCGCGACTTCGGTTGGAGCCGATTCAACAAGGATATGGGTGATGTAAATGGCTCCCGCGAATTAAAAATTGGTCCGTCACTGAAAGGTCGATTGAAGTTGGTGCGGCTGTATGATCGTTACCTGCGCACATCGGAAGCCATTGGTAACTTTCAGGCGGGCAAAAGTAAAATTGCTGTCAGGTGAGCTCAGCAAGGACAATCAATCAAGACAGAGATAATGCAAACTCATGGCCCAGCGAATGCCTTTACGGACCCGTGTGGCTAGGAAATATATCGTGTGGATTAGGGAGAAGTGCTACTCAACCGTATATGTCGCTCTTGGTTGGTGCACCATCAACTCGATGGTTACCGCGGGCGTTCCCGGTGTACGACTCCTGAGGCTTTCGGTTGAATACGATCCTTTCTGCCGAAATCCGTGAAAACCACTCCGGGTAGTGGGACATTGCCAGGACCATGGTATGGGAGGCCATCGCCAACGGCGCACATTACGCCAAACTGCAAACCTACACCGTGGAACAGTATGGCAAGGATTACCGTTGGTACCAGGCAGGGAAGAAAGATATGAGAATTGAGTGGGTCTGCACAAGTACGAGGAAGAAAAAATGAAGAGAGATCCAGTTACCACAGTAACGATGATCCTGTGCCTGCAAATGATTGTTCTATCAGGTTATGTTCTCCAAGCCAGCGGCGCGCAACGGGACGACTGGTTCATCCCTGACACCTTTTTTGGATCAACGACGCACGTCAACCGTGAAACGACAGGAGCCATGGAACTGCTTGGGGATCTGAACATGCGTACTGTCCGCGTAAGTTTCCCTCTTTCGGCTCTGGCACCTGCGGTGGACCGAATTGATTTTTCGAACTTTGCTACCGATAGCGCGAACCTCGGGAGTAGCTTAGGCCTGGATCAACTGGCAATCGTAGACACCCCGGCCGCGTGGCTGGGAGTGGGGGGCACCAGTGTCTTCCCGAACGACGAAAACGTCGATCACTTTGAAGATATTATGTACGCCGTCGCAACGCATTTGAAGGGAAAGGTCACGAATTGGGAGGGACCGAATGAAGTGCACATGGCCTCCTGGGGCGGACCAAGGTACGCGACCATGCTTCAAGCGTTCTATCGGGGTGTCAAGCGGGCTGATCCGAATAATATCGTGGTGGTAGGTACTTTCGACACCAGCGAGAGTGGTGGGCTTCAAACAGCCTATCAGCATGGCATCAAGGATTACTTTGATGTTCTGAATACGCACCCGTATACATGGCGTGACCTGCCAGAAGAGGGTGGATACGTAGGCAAGATCGAGGCGGTGCGGAACGTTATGAATCAATACGGTGATGACAAGCCGATTTGGGTAACGGAAATAGGTTGGAACGGCGTGGAACCTTCGACGTATGACGGTATGCCCATGCTAGACTACCTCCGTCAGACCTATTCGCTGCACAATACCCGTTCCACATCAGAGGAAGACCAGGCGCGTGCCTATGCCAGGCTTTATCTTATTTCAACATCGGTTCCTGCGGTTGAACGTGTCTATTTCTTTGGGATGGGAGATTTGGTGATGAATGGCCCGCTATGGGGTCAGCCATATCATGACGAAGTTGACTATATGGAGGTGGTTGGACGGTCGGAAGGCGACACGCAATTACGCCCGAAACCAGCGTTGGATTCGCTCCGTACCGTTGTCGAAATGATTGGCGAAACCACCTACAAGGGGAGAATCGAGCTGGATTCGTCGCAGATCTGGGCATTGAAATACCAGCGGGACTCAGAGGCAATTGTGGCCCTCTGGAGCCTGGACGAGGATGTCACCTTGCCCCTTCAAGACGCGTCGGTGATTGAGAGCGTCACCAGCATGGTTGGAGATCCCATACTTCTCAGTGATGATGAACTGCAACTTTCAGGAAGGCCGATTTATGTGAAAGTCGCCGCAGAGAATCTTGCTTCGCTTCAAGGGCAACTGGCCCCACTGCCGGGCGATTATGACCGGGATGGCGACATTGACGCGTCCGACTACACCGTTTGGCGCGACACCCTCGGGCAATCTTTGGCGGTCGGTACCGGAGCCGACGGAAACGCCGACGGCTTCATCGGCCGGGCCGACTATGAAATCTGGAAGATCAATTTTGGCGAGACTGCCGGGAGCCAGGTTTCGATGACGGCCTCTGTCCCCGAGCCCGGCTCGCTGTTGCTTTTGGGGATCGGGCTTGCGGGACTGTGGCAGACTACGGCTGCGGTGGGCAGGCGAATTCCTCTCGGATGAGATCCACATCCACGGGAGCCAACATTCAAAGGCGACCTGATCATTTTGCCTGGCAACTTCGCGCACAGTTTTTGGAACATCGTCCCCAACTTGCCTCTGTTTCAATGTAGACCAATCCAAGACCGGTCCGCGAGTGCGATGCCTGGAGCCGTGCCGCACGACTCCTGAAATCGTCGAATTACCTGTCTGCCAGAGACCACCAAACACGCACAAGGGGATGCCCTGGAGAAGCCCGACTTTGGGGGAAAGCCGGGGTTCTGTCTACGTCGGGGGTCGCAGGAGTATCACACGGGCGTGATGTTTCCTGGTATCCTTGATTTTAACCCGCAATAGCTAATGTTCTCACAACAGGAACGTTATGGCGAAGCTCAAATCGCTCGCGCTGTTAAGAAGTTGGTGCTTGCCGTCGGCGGTTGCGGTTATGCGCTTATGTTCAGGGACGGTGGCCATGGGAGAGCTTCCTCAAACGGTCGAGTTCAACCGCGATATCCAGCCCATCCTCTCCGACAATTGCTACCAATGCCACGGCCCTGACAAGGAGCAGCGCCAGTCGGATCTGCGTCTCGACACGCAAGCCGGGGCATTTGCCGATTTGGGTGGTCATCGGGCGATCGTTTCAGGCAACCCGGAAAAGAGTGCGCTGTTTCAGCGCATTGCGTCAGACGATCAAGCCGAACGCATGCCCCCGACCGATTCCGGTAAGCAATTATCGCCGCGTCAGATTGCCCTTTTCCACCGATGGATCGAGCAAGGAGCCCATTGGCAAAAACACTGGTCTTTCATTCCCCCTCAACGTCACCCGCTTCCTCAGGTGGCGAACTCGCATTGGCCTCGAACCGCCATCGATAGCTTCATCCTCGCACGGCTCGAACGCGAGGGACTTGCTCCGTCACCCGAAGCAAATAAGGTGACCCTCATTCGGCGCGTGACGCTTGACTTGACAGGCTTACCGCCCACACCCAGCGAGGTCGATACCTTCCTGGCAGATGAATCACCCGACGCGTACGAAACGGTGGTTGAACGGCTGCTAAAATCCCCTCGCTACGGTGAGCGGATGGCGACCCGTTGGCTGGACGCGGCACGATATGCAGACACCAGCGGATACCAGAATGACGGACCCAGAACCATGTGGCGGTGGCGCGACTGGGTGATCGATGCGCTAAACAGCAACATGCCATTTGACCAGTTCACGATCGAGCAGATTGCCGGCGACATGCTGCCAAATGCGACCATTGCGCAACGGATTGCCACCGGCTTCAATCGCAACCATCGGGGAAATTCCGAAGGGGGGATCATCCCGGAAGAATACGCGGTCGAATACGTGGTCGACCGAGTTGACACCACGGCCACCGTGTGGCTGGGGCTGACCATGGGCTGTTCTCGCTGTCACGACCACAAATACGATCCGATCACACAAAAGGAATTCTATGGCGTCTTTGCGTACTTCAATAACGTGCCGGAATTTGGCAGGACCATCAGGGAAGGGAACTCGCCTCCGTTCATCAAAAGTCCAACGGTCGAGCAGCAGCTGGAGCTGAGCAAACTCGAAGCCAAGTTAGCGGCAGCGAATCGCCACTTTAAGGAGTTGCAGCCACGCCTGGATGCAGCGCAGGCCAAGTGGGAGGAATCGCTTGCGACCACACCGTCAATCGAATGGGCGCCAACCGACGGGCTGACGGCGCACTATCCACTGGATGGCGACGCGGCTGGAGCAGCTACCGATGCCAGGTTCGAAGACGGTGCGCCGATCTATGCCCCTGGACAGCTCGGCAGGGCCGGCGATTTTGATGGCCGGCGTTTTGTCAATGCCGGCGACGTGGGCAAGTTCAGTTATTTTGACAAGTTCACCTGCGGGGCGTGGATTCACTTGAAAGACCAGCACGGTGGAACCGTTCTGTCATGCATGATCGATGCACCCAGGGCGAATGGCTACTACGTGCAACTCGTGGATCGAAAAATCCAAGTAAACATGGTCAGGCGATGGCTGGATGACGCAATTCGAGTGGAAACCGAACAAAGGCTGGCACCCGGTCGCTGGTACCACGTGATGGTGACCTACGACGGTTCTCGGGTTGCCCGCGGAATCAAGATCTACGTTAACGGCAAAGAGCAGACACTGAACATCCATCTGGACGCGATTAACAAGTCGTTCGGTAGCACGGATCCGTTTCGGATCGGCGCCGGCGGTGGTGTTGGCAGTCGCTTCCGCGGTTACATCGACGACGTGCGCATCTACAACCGCGATCTCTCGGCGAAGGAAGTGGAATCGGTTGCCACTATTGATTCGATCACCGACATCGTGGTTATTCCAGCCGATCAAAGAAGCAAGTCGCAGTCTAACAAACTGCGTGCATACTATCTGGTAAACGCCGCGCTGAAGCCTGTTCAACAGGCTCATCAGCAGGTGGTCCGCTTGCGTCGAGGGAAGCGTCAACGGATCGAGAGTATTCCCACGACCATGGTAATGCAGGAGATGCAGGAACCACGGAGCACGTACGTGTTGACCCGTGGTGAGTACGACAAGCCTGGTGAGAAAGTAACCCCGAGGGTTCCGGCAGCGCTGCCTCCCTTGCGCAATGGAGCGGAAAACAACCGGCTTGCGTTTGCTCAATGGTTGATGGATCCCGCGAATCCACTTACAGCACGTGTGATAGTGAACCGATACTGGCAGACGTTTTTTGGCACAGGACTGGTCAAGACGATGGAAGACTTTGGGACGCAAGGAGAACGGCCCAGCCACCCGGAACTGTTGGACTGGCTCGCCACCGAGTTCGTTCACACCGGTTGGGATGTGAAGGCGCTGCACAACCTAATCGTGACCAGCGCGACATACCGTCAATCGTCACAGATAACACCCCAGTTGCTGAAACGGGATTCAGACAATCGCCTGTTGTCCCGCGCGACTCGATCCCGCTTGACTGCCGAAATGATCCGTGATCAGGCACTGGCGGTCAGCGGGCTGCTGGTGGAGAGGGTCGGTGGGCCGTCGGTGAAGCCTTACCAGCCCGCCGGACTGTGGAAAGAGCTTTCTTCGGGAGGTCCTTACGAGCAAGACAAAGGTGAAAATCTCTATCGCCGCAGCTTGTACACGTATCGCAAGCGAACGGTGGCTCCGCCGTCGATGATAGCTTTTGATGCCTCCACGCGCGAAACGTGTATCGTTCGTGAGACACGTACTAACACGCCGCTTCAAGCGCTCACGCTAATGAACGATGTAACGTTTGTGGAAGCGTCTTGTGCCCTCGCTGAGCGCATGATGACCGAAGGCGGGGCGACGGCCAACGATCGGATTGTTTTTGCCTTCCGCCTGGCCACAGCGCGCCGTCCCCATCCTGTTGAACGAACGATTCTGCTTAACGGTTTTCACCAGCATTTAGAGCAATACCGCGGCGATCCGGACGCGGCGCAGAAACTCACCAGCGCTGGTGAATCTGTCCGCAATGCGGAGATCGATGTGGTTGAATTGGCCGCCTACATGGCTACGGCCAGCGTGATTTTGAATCTGGACGAAGCAATCACCAAGGAATGACCGAGCTAGATTGAATTACACCGATCCAAGTTTCCCAGCAAATAAAGGCAGACGACGAAGGATAGAATGATAACGATGAGTCACTATTTACCGGAATGTGGTAAAGGTCCTCCTGAGGAGGGAAAGACTATCGACCGTGTGTTGTTTTCCTTGATTCGTTGCGCTGGATAGAGGACATGTGATATGGACCCACGACTAGAACACGACTTGGTGGTAAACCGTCGCCACTTTTTCGCTTCCACAGCCGTGGGTATCGGCACTACGGCGCTGGCGTCATTGCTCAGTGATGAACTACGGGGAGCACCCGGCGTTGGGCGCGCGTCGAACGGGGGATTGCCCGAACTTCCTCATTTCAAACCCAAGGCAAAACGCGTTATTTACCTTTTTCAGTCTGGCGCACCCTCGCAGATGGACCTGTTTGACTACAAACCAAAACTGCGCGAGCTCCGTGCCACCGAGCTGCCTGATTCGGTGCGCCAGGGCCAGCGACTGACGGGGATGACGTCGAAGCAGGAAAGTTTCCCCATCGTGCCGACCATCTTCAAGTTCGATCAGCACGGCAACAGCGGGGCTTGGGTCAGTGAACTGATGCCACACACAGCCGGCCTGGCGGATGAATTGTGTTTCATCAAGTCAATGCATACCCAGGCGATCAATCACGATCCGGCGATCACTTTTTTTCAAACAGGCGCCCAACTGGCTGGCCGACCCAGTATGGGGGCCTGGTTATCGTATGGTTTGGGCAGTGAGAACCAGGACCTGCCGGCGTTTGTCGCCATGGTTTCGCAGGGGGCTGGTCGGCCGGGGCAGCCATTATACGATCGGCTTTGGGGCAGCGGATTCCTACCTACCAAGTATCAAGGGGTCAAGTTTCGATCTGTCGGGGACCCGGTACTCTATCTATCAAATCCGGTGGGACTGGGGCATGGCACACGGCGACGCATGCTCGATGACCTCGCGAAGCTCAACCAGCTGAAACTCGAAGAGGTTGGAGATCCGGAAATCACCACTCGAATTGCTCAGTACGAACTGGCATATCGGATGCAAACTTCCGTACCTGAACTGATGGATGTAGCCGACGAGCCGCAGCACATTTTCGACCTGTACGGGCCCGATTCGCGAAAGCCGGGGACATTTGCCGCCAACTGTTTGTTGGCGCGACGCCTTGCCGAACGGGGCGTTCGTTTCGTGCAACTGTTCCACCGCGGATGGGATCAGCACACCAAATTGCCTGCAGAGATAGCCAGGCAATGTAAACAGACCGACCAGGCGTCCGCGGCGCTGGTCACCGATCTCCGCGAGCGCGGCCTGTTGGACGATACGTTGGTCATCTGGGGTGGTGAATTCGGCCGTACCGTCTATTGTCAGGATACACTGACCCATGACGATTACGGGCGCGATCACCACCCCCGCTGCTTTACCATCTGGATGGCGGGGGCGGGTATCAAACGTGGAGTTTCCTACGGTCAAACCGACGACTATTGCTACAACATCACGCAAGATCCGGTCCATGTACACGACCTGCATGCGACGATGCTGCACCTGTTAGGCATCGAACACACCGCACTGACGTTCCAATACCAAGGTCGTCACCACCGTTTGACCGATGTGCACGGTAATCTGGTCAAAGAGATTCTTGCCTGATCATTATTGCCAGTTGGTACTTTGCAATTCCGGGAATTTTGCCAAGACGAGTTGATCTCTGACCCTTGACCTCGGACTTCTCATTGGGTCATGATCGTATACAACCAAACTCAACTCACCGCTGAGTTGAGTGGGCGGGATGAAGCGTCTGCAGATCATAGCACGCGCCGGGATGGGACTGGGCAACCTAAACAATGAGCAATTCACAAACCACCAATATCGATTCTCCTCCGACAACTGCCGAGCCACCTTATCCCGGTTCCCGGCGATTGCCCCAGTGGACTGCTGGCGAACTCATTGACGCTCCCAGGTTCACGACGAGAAACTGGTTTGCTTTGCTGGGGCCCGGGCTGATCGTCGGCGGTGCGGCTATTGGCGGCGGAGAATGGCTGGTTGGGCCCAAGGTGACAGCGGTCTACGGCGGGGCCTTGTTGTGGCTGGCAACAGTCAGCATCCTGGGCCAGGTAATTTACAACATTGAGATCAGCCGCTACGCGCTGTATACGGGTGAACCCATATTTACGGGCAAGTTTCGCACGATGCCGGGTCCCCAATTCTGGCTGATCGCGTATTTGCTGTTCGACTTTGGAGCGGTCTTTCCTTATCTGGCCGCCAACGCCGCGACTCCAGTGGCCACGCTTATCAAAGGGGGCGTTGTTCCCAGCCCAGATAATTTGAAGCTGTTGGACTTTGCCGGACACAACAGCGACTGGTACCTGATGAAGGGACTGGCTTACGGGATCTTCGTTGCTGCCATGATACCGTTGTTGTTTGGCGGCAAGATTTACAAGTCGCTCAAAGTGGTGATGACATTCAAAATTATTGTTGTTTTTGGATTCTTGCTGTTTCTCGCCTTCTTTTATTCCACTCCCGAAACCTGGGTTGAAATCATCACGGGCTTTTTCAAGTTCGGGAGCGTCCCGGTGGCCGCACCGCCAGGCGACGAGATCGTACGCGGCAGCAATGTCGACAATATCTTCGTTTCGCTCCTGGGTGGCCATGGACTGCCTGAGATCGATTTTTCGATGATTGTATTTATCACGGCATTGGCCGCGATTGCCGGATCGGGTGGTTTGTCCAACTCGACGATTAGCAACTACACCCGTGATCAAGGTTGGGGTATGGGCCACCACGTCGGTGCGATCCCCAGCGTCGTCGGCGGCCACAACATCGCACTGTCGCACGTGGGGTGTGTTTTCGAGCCCAATAACGAATCAATGCCACGGTGGCGCCGGTGGTACAAGCATGTCGCCCGGGATCAGTTGGCGGTCTGGTTGCCAGCCTGTTTCATTGGCTTGGCGTTGCCTTCAATGCTCTCGATTCAATTCCTCAAGCCAGGCGACTCGGGCGATAACTGGACGATGGCAGTCATGACTGCTGAAGGCGTCCAGCAGGCGGTGACTCAGACATCCGGACCAGGACTTGGTCATTTCTGTTGGTTCATGACGGTCTTCTGTGGTTTCCTGGTGTTGGGTCCGACGATGTGCTCGGCTGCCGATGGTGTGATCCGCCGTTGGGTGGATGTGTTTTGGACCAGCAGTGGACGGTTGCGACAGATGGATCCCAAGGCCATCAAAAAAGTCTACTTTCGCGTCCTCATCGGTTTCACGCTGTTCGGTTTGACTATGTTGTCGCTCAAACCGGGCGAGTTGATCAAATACGCAACCATGTTCTTTAACATTGCCCTGGGGTTTAGCTGCTGGCACACGCTGGTGATCAACTTGACCTTGCTCCCCAAACCGCTTCGGCCGAATTGGTTCGTGAGAATCACGCTGACGCTCGCCGGCGCGTTTTTCTTCACGTTGGGTATCGTGTCGGTGATATATCAGACCGGCTTGATGGCCAAACTCACGGGATGAATGTCCAGCAAAGCCTTCAACTCCGGCTAATTCGCAACAGGGTCCAAGGCTTTTGTTCGGCGTCTCGATAGACATTGAACCACCCGCGCGGCGAGTGGGTTTTCAGTCATTGGATTGTTCGCCTTACGGCTGTGCCGGTGTTCCGTTGGCATAAAAGGCCTCAATCACCGCGCGGTCGCGAACCGGATGGGCGGCAATTACTTCTTCGTTTATGTCAACTCCCAGGCCTGGTGCCGTGGGCACATCATAATAGCCGGCGTTCATTTTCATCGGTTCGGTTTGCACCTCGTCGAACAGCGGGTTCGGGTGAACGTGTTCGAGGATGAGAAAATTGGGGATAGTGGCGCAAACGTGGACACTCGCCGCCGTGGCCACTGGCCCCTTGGGGTTGTGCGGCGCCACCTGGATGCTGTACATCTCCGCCAACGCCGCAATCCGGCGCAGCTCGGAAATGCCTCCGCAGTGGCAGATGTCCGGCTGAATCACGTCCACCAGTTGCTGCTGGATCATGTCTTTAAATTGCCAGCGGTTGAACAACCGTTCGCCGGCTGCCAGGTCGGTTCTTAACCCGGCCTGACGGACCAGCGAAAGGCAATCGAGGTTTTCGGGAGGCACCGGTTCCTCGAAGAACAACAGTCCGTACTGCTCGATAGCCTCGATCTGGCGAATGGCCAGTGCCGGCCGGGAGCGGCCGTGGTTGTCGACCATGATGTCTACATCCTCGCCAAGCGCCTCGCGCAAGCCGGCAATGTGATCTCGGAACCAGGGGACAACTTTTCTCTCGTCGATGTTTTTATCTGCATACCAGGAGTGTGTCTTGATTCCCGTGAAACCGTGCTCGACGTGTGCGCGAGCCCGCTCGACGTCACCAGCTCCGCAGTAGGTCCTGATTTGATTCCGTACGGCGCCTCCCAACAACTGGTATACTGGAACACCGAGCGCTTTTCCCTTGATGTCCCAGAGGGCCTGGTCAATGGCGCTGAGCGCCGAATTGATGATCACCCCCCCGCGGTAGCGGTGAAAGAGGAACATCTTCTGCCAGAGGCGTTCGATATCAGCCGGGTCCTCGCCGATCACGAGTGGCGACAGCATCCGCACCGCCTCGGCAATGGTCGATGTTTGCACGACCAGCGAGCCTTCTCCCCAGCCGTAGATCCCTTCGTCCGTCTCGACCTTGACAAACAGCCAGTTGCGCCCGGCCCCTGATGACCACAGGGTCGAAGAGAACTCGGCACCTCCGGCGTCGCCGCCCCACATGATCAGCGGTTTTACTTGTGTGATTTTCATGAGATTCAGTGTTCAGGTTTCAGTGTGTCAG
>Ga0315336_1005302_pt1 | contig 14217 bp, 16 predicted proteins | sample ASW5metaG_FD_204512 | JGI IMG/M metagenome (GOLD analysis project Ga0315336, IMG submission 204512) | Ammonia-oxidizing marine archaeal communities from Monterey Bay, California, United States - ASW #5 | ecosystem: Environmental > Aquatic > Marine > Intertidal zone | place: USA: California...
TGCCCAACCTTGACTCTGGGCACTCGATACAACCGATGGAATCGCCGATGCCGGAGCACTTCCATACGCCGTTTCCCCAAACATCGCCAATGACAGAAACACCCCGAATCCTGAAACGTTCATTCGACTCAACATCATCGTCATTCCTCTTCAAAAGGGTTCGAAACATGTTGGGGTAGGAGGTTGGGACTTCCGCCAGACCCAGACTGCGTCGCCGGCACCATCAGATTGGTGGTTAAAATTGAACCACGTAAGACAGCAAATTGGCCGGCGACGACAGAGTCAGGGCTCTGGTTCGGAATAGCGCGCGAAAAGGGTTCGGCCGCATGATGGGATCGGGGGACGTTTCAGTCACTCCCTCCATTTCCATCATCTTTTCGCGCTGTGTCGACATAATTCCTTCCCCAAGCAATTGTCATACTATCTATCTAGTTCCGTCTTGATTTACGTTATATCAGCAGTACGGTAACGGTGTCAAGAAGTTTTTTACGTAAATATTTCAATACGAGAAAGGTGCGAATACACGCCCAAACGGGACTACTCCGCACCCCACGCATGTAATACACTTAATCCCAATCACCCCTGTAAAACCTGGCCATTCTATGTTCCACTACGGCCCAGAAACGAAACTCGCCGCCGCCGACCCCGCCAGATTCATGGTTCACTTTTAACCAAGCAAGGCGGGATTTCAGTCGGCGACGACAATGTCGGGATACCCTAATGGGCCAAAATTCATGACCACCAAGAAAAGACCAATCTCAATTAAACATCATTCCGTTTTCCCAATCGACGAATGCGCCATGCCTGTAACAATCCACCCGCCAACACAAGAAGTCCCGTCAACATCAGCCCCCGAGACCGCGCAACCCCGAGTGCCGGCGATGCAGGAAATGGCATCATCGCGATCGCATGGGGGGCTGTCACTCCGTTGCCTGAGTCATACATGGTGAATGCCGATCCGGAACCGTCCATGTTCGCAGAACGGAGCCGCTTCGTCGTCGGTACCGTCCAATACATTTTCTTCCTTCCTAAATCCAAAACGAGATCGGGTACTTCATTAAGTTCAAAAATCAAAACCTCCGGCGTACCCAGTCCATCCATCGCGGCTCGCTTGATACGACCGAATGCTTCGCTCCAGTAAAGCATTCCTCCCGGGATATCGAGCTCAATATCCTTCGGCTCATCCAATCCATCCAATTGATCGTACAGCTCCAGCAATTCGCCAGTTCCATCCATATTCCCGATCTTGATCGTATCCAAATCCGTCAAATAAATTTTGCCCGCGGCGACGTCCAACGCGATCCCATTCGCAAGGGCAATTTCGTCCAGCGGAGTGTAAACAGATTCAGGAGCTCCCGTTCCATCCATGTTGCCTCGTCGAATATCCCCTGCCGCTTCGATCCAATACATTTTCCCAGCCGTAGGATCCAACGCAAGATCCCGCACCTGGCTAAGATTGTAAAATTCCAATAATTCTTCCACCGTCCCGGAACCATCCAGGTTACCCCGAAAAATCCCTTCCCCGAATTTGGCCCAATACATTTTTCCCCCGACGGCGTCCAAGGCAATGGCACGTGTGACTGCTGCATCATCGGTTTCCTGGAAAAAAGTGGCCTGTGACAAAACGCCTCCGCCATCGCCCCGCTGAATCGAATCCTGGCCCCCCCAGAATTCACCCCAGTAGATGTATTGGGCCGAGACCGACGACGTCGCCAACCCAACCCCCACCGAAACCACCAAGATTATCGCCGCCCGGATTCGCATGCTCACCAACTCAATCCTTCCCAAAGCAACCTAGCCCAAAGGAGGGCGTCGTATGCAAAAACTTATTTACGTATAATCTTAATTATAGTACTACGCTTTTACATCAAAATGATACCCTGCCCATAAGGCCTATAAACAAAGGGTCCTTTCCAAATATCCAGATTAGTGATACACTATGAATGGAAGAACACATCACAATTTCGATGTGAAATACGGAAGGAATGGGGGCCTGAATATGAATTTGCCGCTTCTCGGCACGGATCGATTCGACACGTTTGGAGATCAACTCGTCGATATCGAACACGAGCGGGAATTCCGCGACAATCACCTCAACGGCGATATTCGGCAAGCCACCATCTACATGGCCATCACGACCACCCCCATCATCGTCGGGCTGTTAATACGTTCTACCCAATACCTGACCGGCAACGCGCAAGAAGCCTTCGCGTTGAGTAACCTGATCATCAATCTCATCGCGCTGGCCACCATCCTGGTCTTCATCGCGCTTATTCGTATTTATCGAACAAAGAAAATTTTCGAAGCGGTTCTATTCATCTACATGACCGCGCTCGGCGGCCTGCTCGTACTCAACCAATACCTCCGTCCCCCCGACTACGTCGGTACCGTCTACCTCCTGCTCATCCTTCACAACATGTTTCTCATGCCGGTCCCACTCCGTATCCAACTGATACCCACGCTCGCCTTTTGCGGGAGCATCATTTGGCTCATTCTTCGATACCGCGAACCCACCTACCTCGGAGAGTCCATCAATTCCATCCTCGCCATCCTAACGTGTCTCGCCGGCGGCATCGTCGCCTCCAGAATGCTCGGTCAATACCGACGGTCCAGCTACCTCCACTTCACCCGCGAACGAAAGACCCGGAACCAACTCGAAGAATCCCTCGCCACCATCAAACACCTCTCCGGCATCGTCCCCATCTGCGCCAGCTGCCACAAAATCCGCGACGATGAAGACGACTGGCACCGCGTCGAAGTCTACCTCGAACGACACTCCGAAGCCGAAATGAGCCACAGCATCTGCCCCGAATGCGTCAGAAACCTCTACGCCGACACGGTGTAATAGAGAAAGACCGAAACGAAAGAACACGTTCTCGCCACGGGAAGATAGACATTCGCTCAAAAGAAAAGTCCCATAGGGACGAGCCAACCTATCGCAGTAACTTCACTCCGACCACCTGTTCCACACATTAGCGATATGAAATGGGAATCCAATGAAACCCAACATTACCGCCGGGATCAGATAAAAATGTATGTGCCCCATCCCACCTTCATCCGCCGCGCTACCATTGAACGCAAATATCGTGGTCCAGATTAGGTAATACGCGCCCACCAGTAACGCCCTCCGGACTGCCTCATGGTTCCGACTCAACATCCCCGAAACAAAAAACAGGATCGGTGCCGCACACCAAAACAACCAAACTTCCATCGGCGTTCGTTCCCCAAGCAGCGCCACATCCTCCTGAATATTTTTGGCACAGAATAGACCAATCAGAAGAAAGACCAAAAAGATAAGGGTTTTGTGAAGCACCATCGCCCGCGGGTCGCGGACAGGCCCATGTCGATCTTCGCCGTACAGCAAGCTAAGTATCCAACGACACGTTGTCCCAATCCTCGCCAGACAAAATCCACTCCAACGCCCTGCGACGCTCGACAATCATGTACGGCTCCATATCCGTGTCCGGCAAGTCGCGTTGATGAACATCCTGTTCCGCCCAGGACCAGTGAATGCAATACGCCGCATCCAACGTCGACACGATGTCTTCCATGGGCCGCAACTTCGCCGCGCCCCGAAACCGTTCCGACGATTCCATGTCATTGAAATCCGGGAAATGCTTCACCAAATCGTCAGGACAAAACAGATAGAACGGCATCTCGTCCACGAAACTCAACGCCCACGCGAACGCGTTCAACCCCTCCACCTGACACTGCAGCAGCGACGATGGGTCCGCATCATCCGACCGAAGAAAATCCAACTCCGACTGCGCCACAAACGACATCAGATTCTCGCGTTCCAACCATTCCAACGCCAGCCGTTTCTCGAAACCGAACCCCGCCGAAACCGCCGCACTCATCGCCAAACTACGATCAACGATATCCTCCACCGGCCGAGCAGACACATCAGCCAGCAACGGTAAATCAGGATTCGTCGGATACCCCAAAAAACGCGCTTCCCCGATAGAATTTTTTCGAATCGATTCAAAATCCAACATCAACTACCACATTCATATTTATACAACCCGTTCACCCCACTCTAAAACCTTTGCGCGAGAATTACAATTTTTTGCGCATATACAAACCGCTTCCACTGCGCCAACAATTACTCCCATAACAATACCTGCCCGTTGTGCTATAACAGACAATCGACGAAAACGAAAATTTGGCTTGCCAGCCGAAAGCGTAGCGGCCAATAGGATGCGCCAATAACACGAATGATCCAAATAAAGGGCCAAAGGCCCGAAAGAATTGTAGTCTAGGAATTTGAATCGATACATACCAAAAAGAGGGCCAAAGGCCCGAAAGAATTGTAGTCTAGGAATTAGAATCGATACATACCAAAAAGAGGGCCAAAGGCCCGAAGAATTGTAGTCTAGGAATTTGAATCGATACATACCAAAAAGAGGGCCAAAGGCCCGAAAGAATTGTAGTCTAGGAATTAGAATCGATACATACCAAAAAGAGGGCCAAAGGCCCGGCAGAATGTAGCCTAGGGTAAGTGCGCCTTTTGAAGAAAGGCGACCGCAGCCCTAGGAAGACCAACCCCAGAAAGGAAAGGTCTGAAGGACCGACAGAATCTACCCCATGCCCCAATCATTCACCAAAACCTATATCCACCTCGTATTCAGCACGAAAGATCGCCGCCCCTTCCTGACCCACGGCACCCGTAACGACCTCTACGCCTATACCGCAAACCTCCTGAAAAATCTTGAATCCCCCGCGATCCAAATCGGCGGCATCGAAGACCACATCCACGTCCTTTTATCCCTCGGACGCAACACCTCCGTCTCCAAACTCGTCAACGACCTCAAATCCAATTCATCGAAATGGTTGAAAACGAAATCGACGGACCTTGCCGACTTCGCATGGCAACGAGGCTACGGTGCGTTCTCCGTATCTCAATCCGACGTCGCCGCCGTAACCGATTACATCCAACATCAACAAAAACACCACGAAAAAATGTCGTTCCAGGATGAACTGCGCACCCTCCTCCAACGCTACGAAATCGACTACGACGAAAAATACATGTGGGACTGATTTCGAGGAAAGGGTTCTGTCGGTCCTTCAGACCTCTCCGTTTGGATATCGGTAAACCTAGGGCTGCGGTCGCCTTTCTTCAAAAGGCGCACTTACCCTAGGCTACATTCTGTCGGGCCGTTGGCCCTCTTTACCGGGCATTCAGGTTTTTTTGGGGGCCATTTTAAACTGAAGATTCCGCACCCTGACGAAACTCCAGATTCAACCCCTTCGCGCTCTTCGTGGTGGGATAAATCTAACCCGAAATCAGAAACCGGACAAAGGCGAAGGTGACCGTCAACATCATCATTAATACAAGCAACGGTACGAACGAACGGGATGGCGAAGGTTTCGTAGTCAGAATGTCTTCGGGAACTGCTTCCTCTTCGGGTAGCAGACCTTGCGCCCTCAAATCGTCGCGTACTTCGTCCACAACGGAAGCCATGGCACCGTCATACTCCAATCGCTCATCAACTTGGATGTGTGCAAAATCCGGTAATGTCCCCAACAAATAGCGACGCAACGTGTCGCGTAATTCTCGCCCATCCATCGTGTCCATCTGTTGTCCTCGATTCTATGCGGTACCCGTCCGCGTATCTGCTCCCCCGTACGTCCATTTTCGCTTACCTATAAAATATCACTAATCCGGTTTTTTGACAAGAGTTTCTCTGCAAAAAAGAGACAACACGACTCAATTACGTACGGGATTTACAGGGTTTTGAGGATAATACACCCGAAAATATTCAAAGTAATCGAAAGAGAGGTTTCGAACCAATCCCTTCAAACGTCAGGAATCAGGAGAAACCGGAAGTCTGAAAACGAAATCCGTTTTACTCGCGTCCGATGTGCCCAGCATGAGACTGCCGCCGTGGGCACGCGCGATTTCCTTCGCCAAACTCAGCCCCAATCCGGTACCGCCGTCACGTCGATTGCGTCCTTCATCCACACGATAAAATCGATCGAAAATCTTGTCTCGCGATTCCGCCGGCACCGGTGTTCCCGAATTGGACACCTTCAATTTGACCCGCGAGGTGTTCACATCCAACGTCACACGAATGAAACCGTTTTCCTGATTGTACCGGCGCGCATTCGACAACAAATTCCGCACGACCTGACGCACCAGGTCGGGGTCGGCATTCACCACCACGCCCGACGTCAACCGTGAATTCACTTGAAGCGTCGGAGCAAGATGCACAGTATCCTCCAACTCTTCCTCAATCATCTCCGTAAACGGCACGCGCTCGAACGATACCTTCAGTCGACCCGAGTCGGCCAACGACAACAGCAATAACTTACGCACAATCGACCGCAGCCGTTGCACTTCTTCCAACAAATGACTCGCCCGCACCTGTTCCGCTGAACCCGCTTCCGAACTCTGTACCGTCTGTTCCAGTTCACCCTGCAAGATCGTCAATGGCGTATTCAATTCGTGGGCCGCATCCGCGCTGAACCGCGTCGCCTGCCCGAACGACGTTTCCAATCGTCCCAGCATCCCATTAAACACTTCAATCAACGGACCAAACTCCGCGTCCCCTTTTTCGATAGCCAATCGCCCGTGCAATTCCCGCGCAGAAAGTTCGCCCGCCATCCGCGTCAGCCGCTGCATCGGTTTTAACGAACGCCGCGCCACGACAAATCCCGCCAGACCCATCAACGCCAACGCGCCCAATGTCGCCAAAATGAATTGCACATTCAACGTCGCCATTTCGCGCTTGAAGTCCGCTGTATCAATGCCGACCACCATCGTAATTTCCGAATTTCCCATCACCGCCAAACGCCATTCCGCCCGGCCATCGTCGTGATCAAAATATTCCGTATCCCGCAAGGCCAGTCTCGGTGGTTGACCACGCCCCGGGCCTCGTTCATCCGGTGGTCCATCGCGCCGAGGAGGCCGAAACTCATCTTCCCGCCGGGGCGGTCGCCGTCCATCATCTTGACGTGGTGGTGGTCGTCGGTCATTCGCTTCTCTCGGCGGCCTACGTTCGCCACCAGCTCCCGCGCCGGCTTCCGCATCCTCTTCCCAGCGCCGTTCGGGCCGATACGCTCCCGGCGTGGTCTGGTCCGGATCCATTCCATATTCCGGCAGACTCACCTGGCCACTTTCTCCGTATTCTGACAAACGCTGACGGGGAGGCGGCTCAGGGCGCCCTTCCGGAAGCGGAAACTGATCAACCTCCAACGCGCCCGGCCAGTTCAATGATTGATACACCACCTCGGCCTCTTCATCAATCACCACCATCGTTATACGACGACTCTTGCCCGCCGGCTCGCTCATCTGAATCTCGATGTCGTCCCACATGCGGTTCCGGTCCGGCTGAATCATGTGAGGAAAGGCGGCTTCATACAATTCGGCGTCGAGACGTTCCAATCCCAGACGATGCACGATATCCAGACTCCACAACATCGCCCCGGCCAAAATCGCGCCCGTAAGGCACAGACTCATCAGCGTCACACGAGTGGTATAAGAAAGCGTCCCCATCTAGTCATCCTGGCGCATGCGGTACCCCACCCCGCGAATCGTCTCGATTAAGTCCGGTCGGTCTCCCACATTAATCTTTTTCCGCAACCGCTGAATATGGACATCCACGATATTCGTCTGCGTATCGAAGTCATAACCCCAGACATGTTCCAGAATCTGGGTTCGCGTATAAATACGTCCAATCGACCTCATCAGGTATTCCAATAAAGAAAATTCTCGGCTCGTCAACCGAACGTCGTCCGTCGCCCGCACCACATCGCGCGTCACCAGGTTTACTTTCAGGTCCGCCACTTCCAAAATCGTCAGCCGCTCACCCGTCCGCCGCCGCATCACTGCCTGAAGCCGTGCCACCAGTTCTTCCACGTAGAAAGGTTTCGTCAGATAATCGTCCGCGCCCAGATTCAGACCGTCGATGCGCTCTTCCAACCCCGAACGTGCCGACAGCATCACCACCGGCACCCCGTTTTTCGCGTCACGTATTCCTTTGAGAATACTCAAACCATCCCTACCCGGCAGCATAATATCCAGGACAATCGCGTCATACGAATTGTGTGACGCCAGTTCAAATCCGTCGTCCCCGTTGTATGCTGCTTCCACCAAAAAGCCCTGCTCCTCCAACCCTTTTTGGACGAAGTCAGCCACTTTCTTTTCATCTTCAACAAGTAAGATTTTCATGACGTGGAGTATACCACGCTACTCGTCACGTTCCTTGCGCCGCAAATAAAAAACAATGCCGAAAATAAGAATCGCCATGATGGTCGCTTCAACCGCCAACACCGATCCCACACCCAACGTACCCATCGCAAAAACGAATACCACAAAAGGATCACTCTCGGCCGCCGCGCGCACCGTTCCGTCTTCATATTCCACCGTGTACGATCCTGCATCGCCCAATTCCACGGGATCAATCACCAGGTACCGCGAAGTCGCGCCCGTGATTCGAGGCGGATCGTTTGCAATAGGAGTACCGTCCAACTTCCACTGATAATCCGACCCCGGAGGTCCCGCCAGCGTCAACCGACCGCCTTCAACTACCGGACGTCCCGGCGGAATCGTCGAGACAGCCGTATTGCCGCTCGGTAAATATTCCGCCGCCGAACCCGGCACGCTCACACTGCCGGCCGCATTATCCGCCAACGGTGCGGCATAATAATTCGGCCCCATAATATAAGGATAGGCTCCATCACCACTGCCGTCGATGGTCGTGTAATACGCGTACACCCCGTTCGGATATTCCGGCGTAATGGCGAATCGGCCATTGTACGAATCCAAATGGCCCAACCCTTCCTCATATTCAAAATCCTGAATGAAATATCCCAGGGGATACGTCGCATTGATCGCCGGTCCGTGAAGATTCACCGCCAAGGGACTACCATCCGGCAACGTGCTTCGATCGGAAATCGCGCGCAACTGATAACTTGTTTCGATTCGCACCACGCCGCCCGAACCATCGATGTTGTCATACCCGTATGGTCCATACACCGGAATTCCGTCATACCCGAAACCCAACAGTGGAGAATGCTCCGTTCCGTTATCGCCTAACTGATCGCGCAACGCCACAGGATTGAAATGATAGTGGTACAACCCTTCGACGATCGCACCCCGCGCCGTCGTTTCATGAGAATGCAACTCGCCTTTGCCCACATGAGTGTGCAAATCAATGAGGATCCCGTTATCCGTCACCGTCCGCGGAGGAGGTCCGCCGCCGCCGACAGGAGACGGATGACCGTTCGCACCATCCATCCCATCGGCGCGCTTAATAATCGCATTGCCATACCACGTGTTTTCATCTTCCCAACTCGTCGCATCCGATTGATTGTAGAACGTAACTCCGTTAATAAAAATCCCAATGGAACTCAAAGGCGTCGCCGTAGGTGCTCCCGATATCGAAGGCGTTGTCCGTGGGATTCGCACCAACGTTGCCTGACTCGAAGGAATAGAAGGGTTGCCGTCCAGAAAAGGACCCACCGAATGCGAAGGGATGCTGTTCGATTCCACATATACATCCGTACCCGTATACCGCACCCGAGTCACATCCGCCAGCACCAGACTCACCACATCGTCGATCGCCGCCGTACCGCCTACGCCCGTCGCGCCCGAAGTATTCATCCGCCACGACGTAATCGCCGGATCCGTAATCTGTCCATACGCGCTCGCACACGCCAACCCACCTAAAACACACACGACCGCAGCAATCAAAGAAAAATAAAGACCTTTAAAACCCATGACACCCTCCTCCAATGAAGGCCTAAATATACCGCGCGATTATGACAATACCGTCACGAGTACATTACAGAATTGTCATGAAGTCGGGCCTACCACGAAGTCCACGAAGAAAAACGGAAGGGCCAAAGGCCCGAAAGAATGTAGCCTAGGGCGAGGAGCATTGTTTTCGACAATGCACCGCAGCCCTAGGTAAATCACGTTACAAAAAAAGGTCTGAAGGACCGACAGAACCGCTCCTCGCCACGCATCGACTAGATCACCTGAAGCCCCACTTCGAAAGCGAACGCGAGAAATAACCCCACGATCAAAATAGGCGGACCAATCTCCATCAATGTAACGGCAAACTTCAGGCGGGGAAACGTGCTGGGGTCACGGCCATCATTGCGCTCCATGTAACCCAACACCTTGGCCCTAACGTCACGGAGACACCACAGCGTCAATACGATGGGTATCCAATTTTGCGCCGCAAGACCCATCACACCAATTCCGGGCGTAGCACGCATCGGCGTCGTACCCGCCAAATACCAAAAAAAGCCAGTCACGAGAACCAGCCCAACAAAAGAACGATCAATTTTCGGATTGAATTTCATATCGCTGTCATTTCAGGGTGTACCAAACCTACTCTATATGAACAACCAGGGCGCAAGCAAAGTGGAGTCTTGGAGATGCTCCCAACGTATTGCTGAAAAGCGACACGCCTACTCCGCATCCCCCTGCCGGGTATAAAACACCGGGGATTCCCCCTCGGGTTCAGCGATACGAATCACACCGCATTCCGGACATTTATCGATCGTCCCCACATACTGAGAAACCATCGCCTCGTCTTCCACGGCTTTCGTTTCATTCGCTTTGATTTCCGCTTTCAGAAAATCCTGATACACTGCCTCATCAATCACCGCGAAACTCTGTACCTCGTCTTTCTTCCCCGTCATATCATCCCGAAGAAACTGGTACCCGCAAAGACATTTCATTGATCTTTCGCTCCACTTGTTGTGAACTGAACCGCCCGCAAATACTATAGCTCAGATTTCCGGATCGCGCAACTTTGGAACGGAGCCCAAATGATGCAAGCTGGAGCGGCGAGTCTCGCGCCCGCCCGGTCCATCGTCAAACATTCAGGCCGGCATGATGCCCGCCATAGTCCACCCTCAACCCTGATTCGGAGAATCAGCCATCTTCCGAAAAATAAAGCCATCCAACACCGGGGCCAACGTAAAACCCGCCGCCCGAGACCCTTCGGGGCGATACAACCTCATTTTTTCTGGACTAAAGGCACATTCCAATGTCTTCTCCTGATACACCATCAACACATCATCCTGCATCACGAAACGACACTGCGACGGCCAGAATTTATCCGCCGAATGCGCAATCAGGAAAATACTTTCTTGGTCGCCCTTCTTGTACAACAGGTACCGACCATATTGGAACTGTAGACTCACTTCATCCAATATGACCGCCTCCCCCCCGTTCGGCAAATCGTAAGAACCCACGATATTCACATTCTTCTTGAACAAATCCATCGGCGAAAAATTATGGCGAACCGTCGAAAACGTCATGGCCCAAAGGCCCAGGGACGCCAAAATGAACACTCCGAAACATACGCGCAACACGATCTTTAATTTCCGACGCCCGGCGCCCGGCGCCAGCACCAGCAACAACAGGGAAAAAGCGACCCCAAACGCGATATGGAGCGGAAGATACCGCGGCGCGAAAATGTTCAACATAGCGTTCCAAAACGCAACGATGCCGAACAACAGCGAGAGAAATATACCCACCCGAAATAGTAACAACGTGGGTACAGGTACAACAGAAGGGAGCTTAATCGATTCGTCAGTCATCATTTCATCCTCATCCGGGTCAATTGCAATAAATTGCTGACTTTCGGCAGACTGCGATCTACGCCGCAAACCACCGTATTCCGAATTCATCTAACCTATGAGAATAAAATATGAAACGAATTATAAATAGGTCCCCAATCGGGAACCGTCAGAACAGAAACAATCGCCCCTGTCCTCTAACCCCATCATACCCCAAATCCAAGCAAACCACAACGAATAGTACGAATATCATCAAAAATACACTATATATAGTATTCGGCCAATCAGAAGTGTTCCAATAAGCACCATTTATGGCGGGGCGGGGGACCAGGGAGTAGCCAAACGCGCGGCACATCCCAAACACGTTCTAACCACAGATTGCACAGATGAACACAGATTACGCCGTGTTTCGAAGAAACACTCACAAGAGTTCCGCGGGAACTCCACATTTCTCCAAGTCGGAAAAGGAAATGTATAAAAGGGCCAAGGTCCGAAAGAATGTAGCCAACTCGGAGTCGATAACTGAAATCTTCGAAGAAGGGCCACAGGCCCGAAAGAATGTAGCCAACTCGGAGTCGATAACTGAAATCTTCGAAGAAGGGCCACAGGCCCGAAAGAATGTAGCCTAGGGTGAGGAGCGTTGTTCCAGAACAACGCACCACAGCCCTAGGTAAAATACGACATAAACGAAAGGTCTGAAGGACCGACAGAACCTCTGTGCTCCCCGTGTCCTCTGTGGCTAGTCTTCCGCCCCCGCGCTGCCGGAAGAAAACACTTCCGGATCCAACTCGACCCGCAACCGAGGCACCACCGGCCGCTCGTCCAGTTCGTCTGTTTCCAGAGCCACCAAATACTCCCCCTCCACGGGACCACTCACCAGCGACGACTTCTTCACAAACACCCGGCCTTCCTCATCGACAACCAGCCGTATCTGCCCCGAGTATCCCTTCTCGTAGTACCTGGCCACCATATACGTGGTCGTAACCCCGTTCATCGCCTTCAACTCGAGCGTACAGGAAGATTCCCCTCTCGACGCCGAAATGTCAAACACCTTCGGAAACCATGGGCTGACGTCCAACTCATGCTCATCCCCATCCCCGCTCTCCACCAACCGTCCATGGACTTCGTATTCACTTTCGTTATCGATACGAACCGTCAAATCGCGATCAAGCGCCCAGTATAAAACCACCGCCGCCATAACGAACACGGCGAGAGCATTCCAAAAACGCTCAGCCGTGGTGGGAAACCGCGTCGATGGAAAACCTTTGGGATTCTCAGTAATAATCGCGTAAACATAGTCCCACCGTTTCCGATGCCCAAACCAAAGGTGAACAACGATTAACGAATACGGAAATTGCATCACGTTCCAATTGAGTAGCAATCCATCCCGTAGCAAATACGAAAAACTATGCGCGCTAACCAACAGCAACAGCGCCACGACCGGGGTCCAAAGGGAAACGGGATGATCCTTCCAGGACAAACTCCACGACTTCCGCAACACCCACTTGCGCTGATGCTCCGTCAACGCCGAAAACTCCGGCGAAGCCAACACCTCTCGCTTCCGGTCCCAGCCAGTCACATAATCAATATATTTCATTGGATTTCATTCATTCTATTTCGATTCAATAAACTCACGAAAAAATTCGCCATCCTTGCCGCCGCCGAACAACCTGTCCATATAGATGACCATATCCTTCCCCGTATCGATCGTCAACCAGCGAACATACCCGTCCTCCCCCGGAATCGAATCGAAGTAGTACCATTCTTTCGTATCCAGATACGATCTCTTCGAAATCGAATCTCCGTACAGCCCGACGATGCGCGACATCGGCCATAAATTTTCCGACCACACCTCTCGATTCGGCTCCATCGCCAACTCATTGGACAACACCCTGTTATCAATCCGAAAAATCACGTAAAGCTGGTCCGTCGCGTTGTCCTCGATCTCTTCCATAGGCGCCAAAAGAATCTCTTTGGCTAACTCCGATTCAAACGACCACAACTCCGGTTTGGTATCGAAATCAGTCTTCTTATCCGGCTCCCCCAGCAGCTCCATCACCCGCTCCGCAGAATCCCCCAACGCGACCTTGTCGTACTCCGGGTCGTCCAAATAAATATTAATCTTCGGTCCGCACCCGGCAAGCACCAACGACACAAAAGCCAACACAATGAAGAAACTACACTTCAAAACCAATTATCCTCTTCCCGTTGCGCCAGGGTCTCCTGACCCAGGTGCTGAGCCCGACCCGGAACGGGTCTCCAGCCCCAACCAATGCCAACGTGCATCCAAACACTCTAATCCGATTCAATTTCCCGCTGATAAACAGCGTGGCCCATGGCACCAAAAATCCTGGCTTTCCTGACAACGCTATTCTTCCCCGTATCAATCGTCAACCGACGCACGTACGCATCCTCGTCTGAAATCGATTCGAAGTAATACCAATTCTCAGTATTTGGGTACGGCTCTTTCGAAATGGGTTCACCGTATTGCGCCGTGATACTCGACATCATCCGCGAATAAAAAATAGTCCCCATCTCCAGAGAACCAAACTCAAGACTGTCTTCCATCGCCATTCCCATGGGGTACACCGCATCATCGATTCTAAATAAAGTACAATACTGTTGTGTCTCTCGCCCGTCTTCCCTCTTCCCAGGCGACAACAAAATCTCCCCGACGTC
>Ga0315336_1005303_pt1 | contig 14216 bp, 9 predicted proteins | sample ASW5metaG_FD_204512 | JGI IMG/M metagenome (GOLD analysis project Ga0315336, IMG submission 204512) | Ammonia-oxidizing marine archaeal communities from Monterey Bay, California, United States - ASW #5 | ecosystem: Environmental > Aquatic > Marine > Intertidal zone | place: USA: California...
GCAACTGTGGTATGGAACAGCGTTGCGTCTCCGTGCGCAACGTCTTGTCAAATGCTGAAGCGGCCGGGCTTTCTGATGGGGATGAAGCTGTCATCCAAATGCGGGCTGGCGACAGTACAATACTCACACGCATTATTGAATCTGTGGACAATGCCATAAGACAAGACGGTGCCGACACAGTGTTGTTAGGCTGCACCTGTATGGCCCCGATAGGACCTGTAGTTGCGGATCAATGCCCAGTGCCTGTGCTAGAAGCGATGCGCACTGGGTACAAGATAACTGAGACTCTATTATATCTCGGCGCCCGTCACAGTAACATAGCCTACCCAAAACCGCAGTCTGCAAATCTGGCCGCCATTAGCGGCTTGATAGACGGCAGTTCCGGCATTGACATGGAAAACAATTGCGAGATTTGTGTCGTGGCTAACAACAAAACAAATTAATCTTTGGTTTTATAGTTATGTCTTGGCATAACATAACTGGTTCCAGCCCAAAGATAATCGTAGACTTCGTTCTCAATCCGGATAGGAGGCAAAGATGGCAGCTAGCAAAAACAAATCTCGAAATGGGCTCACGCTGTCAAAGCGTCGGTTTCTATCCTCTACTGCTGCTGCTGGCGCGACAGCGAGTCTCTCATCCAGGTCCTTTGCCAACAGCCACGCAGATGTATACGACCTGATTGTTGTTGGTGGGGGCAATTCCGGTTTACCGGCAGCAATCTTTGCTGCTCAACGCAATGCTCGCGTTCTAATAATTGAGGCCGCTTCACAGTTGGGCGGTACTCTCTTCCTTTCAACCGGCCAAATGAGTGCAGCCGGAACTAAGTTACAAAAATCCAAAGGTATCGAGGACACACCCCAATCCCATTATGACGATGTCATGCGAATTAGCAAAGACACCGCTGATCCTGATTTGGTACATCTTGCCGTATTTAACGCTGCAGATACTTTTGATTGGCTTACCGACAACGGCTTTAAAGCACGCGACGGCCACCCCGTTACAGGTACAACCCACGAACCCTATAGTGAAGCTAGGTATGCCTGGGGTCCAGAAGGTGGATTATCCATACTCAAAGTTCTAGAAGAACAGCTTCAGCCACATATCGATAACGGAAACATCACAGCACTTACAAGCACCGAAGCAATTGGGTTGATCCAAGAGCCAGACGGGACCGTCATTGGCGTAACCACCAAAGATATTGACGGCCAAACTGCAAACCAGCTTGGTAAACATGTGGTGCTAACCTGTGGCGGCTATGCCTCTAACTCTGAAATGTTTGAAGAACTTGAGGGTGCCAAGGATTACGCGGACGTGTCATATCCCTACAGTCAAGGCGCAGGTATTACACTTGGCGTTGATGCGGGAGGCTATGTACGTGGCGGTGAAGATCATCTTCCCCTGTTTGGAGCCATTCTCGCCGATGATGATTTTCCTAGCCCTGCGGTTGGGATGGTGCGTCATTTCCCGCCTAACCGGCCTCCTTGGGAAATCTACGTCAATGTGAACGGCGAACGTTTCTTGCGCGAGGATATCCCAAGCCACGACGCGTACGAGAATGGATTACTTAACCAGCCTGAGGAACGTTGCTGGGTGATGTTTGACGACGCTATATTCGAGGCCGCACCAAAATTAGTTGGGGGCTTTCCTCGGAGGTGGACTCAGGAGGAGATAGTGGACGCGTTCGCCGACGGTGCTCCATTTTTCTACAAGGCCAATAGTGTTCAAGAGCTCGCGCAGAAAGCAGGCGTTAATCCAGATGGCTTGGTAAACACAGTCAGTCGATATAATGAAGGTCAGGCCACGGGCAAAGACTCCCTGGGCCGTAAATACATGCCCTTACCTATCGTTAAACCGCCGTTCTATGCAATCCGGCTGCAAAGCTGGTTGCTGACTACCTACGCTGGTCTTGCAGTGAATAGTAATTTGAATGTCATCCGCCAGGACAGCACACCCATTCCCAATCTTTATGCCGCAGGTGAATTATTGGGTGGTGGGCAATTGTTCGGCCGAGCAGTGATTGGTGGCATGATGGTAACCCCCGCATTGACCTTCGGACGATTATTAGGCCAACGCTTAATAAACTTCGACACTTAAGACTATTCCAATTTTATTGTGAATGTAAGAGCAGAACCAAATGGTTCTGCTCTTGTTATCTCGGTCCATCCGGATCGGTTTAAGACCTAACGCTGCTGCGTGAAATGGTACCTTGCAAGAATCTAGAACCTGCTCTACATCAAACCACGCCATCTGCATAGTTCCACGTGATTACTAAGCACAAACTAAAAAGGGTTCAAAAAGTACTACTCCGCCCCCCAACATTCAAACAGAGTTGCCCCTTACAAACAATATATAGCTTCAATCTCCAAAGGTTTTTCCTCTATGAAAAGACGGTCATTCCTCGGTTCCCTCATCTCCACACCATTTGCCTCTAGAGCCATGTCTGCACCAACGCTTGATAGTCAAAAAACCAGATGGGATTACATAATTATAGGAGGAGGCACAGCAGGCATGCCTGCCGCCATTTTTGCATCGCGTCGCAGGGCAAACGTTTTGATTATAGATTCTGCAAATAAGATTGGTGGAACACTGGATAGAGCCTTCGGACAAATTAGCGCTGCTGGAACCACGTTACAGGCATCCAAAGGCATCAAGGATCACCCCGATATCCATTACGACGACATAATGGATATAACCGAAGGTAAAGCAGATCCTGATATTGTTCGTATGTGTGTTGACAATGCGCCCTCGATGCTAAACTGGTTGCTAGACGGTGGCCTTATCCCTCTACCAGACCATCCAGTAACTGGAGAAGGTGTTGGCCGCCCCGGTTATTCCGTCCCTCGTTATTTTTGGGGTGCCAATGCCGGTAAAGACATTCTCGCCGTTCTCTGCAAGAAAATTAGGCCTGAGCTGGATAGCGGCCGTATTAAGGCACTGCTCGAAACTAAAGTTACGGAGCTACTAACTTCGGACTCCGGAGCAGTAGTAGGTGTTCGTACTCATTCCTCCTCAGGTGAGCATACATTCGTGGGAAAACATGTACTGATCACTACGGGTGGCTATGCCAACAATCCAGAGCTTTTCCAGCAAATGCTTGGGGAACCGGCCTACACAGTTGGCACATACCCGACCAATCTCGGCAGGGGCTTAGAGCTTGCTGCGGCGGTGGGTGGGCAATTACGCGGCCACGAACTGCATCGACCAGGTACCGGCTCCATCCTAACTGACTATAAGTATCCAGCAGAAATCCTAGCGCGTTTCCAAACTGTCCCCCAGTTGCGCCAACCTTGGGAGATATGGGTGAATACTGATGGTCAGCGTTTCGTGAAAGAGGACGAGCCTTCCAACAATAAACGCGCCAGAGCCCTGTTAAAACAGCCACTATATCGCTACGTCATTGTCTTCGATGAAGGCATCCTCCAAAACTCTCCTCCTGGTATCCCGGAGTGGAGCCGGAAGAAAATGCTAGAGCATTTCCAGTTTCACCCTATGTTTCACCGTGCTGATTCCTTGGAAGGACTTGCCCAAACAGCTGGTATAAACCCGAATGGCCTTGAGGAAACAGTCGGGAGTTACAATGCTGGTGTAATAGCAAAAGCCGATGCCTTCGGCCGCGCCCATCTGCCACAGGAGATCAAAAGGCCTCCCTTTTATGGCATTACACATCTAGGTCACTCGGCAACATCGTCAGTTGGAGTTACAGTAGATATCGACCTTCGTGTAGTGGGTAAAACTGGAGAGCCAATTCCAAACCTCTATGCCGCGGGCGAAGTACTTGGCAGCGGCGTTACCTTAGGCGATGCCTTCACACCAGGTATGATGCTAACACCAGCACTAACCTTCGGTCGCCTTCTCGGTGAAAAACTCCCGATCGAGAATATTTAGATTGAAATAACGACGATACCTTGACCTTATTACTTTACTAAATAGCAGAAAATGCCAAAGCACTACCTAGTCTAGTAGTGATGGTTTCTCTGCTACAGCAGTACTAGCTAATTCTCTCAGAACCTGCTGTACACCGCGCATGCGGACTTCTGGGTCCTCCCAGACCCGGGTGACAACGATCCGGTGGTCAGGTCGAACCTTGATGGTAGCGCCTTGTGCATGGATATAGGATACCAAACCAGCTGGGTTCGGAAACTCGTTGTTCCTTAGTGTCAGCACTGCCCCCTTAGGACCTGCTTCTACTTTTTCCACGCAAGCGAGCTTGCATAGCACCTTGACCGCCACGGTCTCCAAAAAATTTACAACCTCGGCTGGCAATGGGCCAAAGCGATCGATCAGCTCTGCGGCAAAGGCATCAATATCTTCACGATCTGTAAATGTTCCAGCTCGCCTATATAGATTCAATCGAAGCCCTAAATCCTGTACGTAAGTATCGGGGATAAGCACAGGAGTCCCAGTATAGATCTGTGGAGAAAAGTCATCTACCGCCTCCGGATTCACTCCCTCTCCAGAACGGACCGCCGCCACAGCTTCTTCCAACAAGTGCTGATAAAGTTCCACTCCAACTTCCTTGATGTGCCCCGACTGTTCATCACCAAGAAGATTACCCGCACCACGGATATCTAAATCGTGACTGGCGAGCGAGAAGCCTGCACCAAGGCTGTCTAGAGTCTGCATGACATCAAGGCGTTTCTCCGCCGTCGCCGTGAGTTTACGATCTGGTGATACTGTTAGGTATGCGTAAGCACGAACCTTAGAGCGCCCCACGCGCCCTCGTAATTGGTAAAGCTGAGACAATCCGAACAAATCAGAACGGTGAATGACAATTGTGTTGACCGTCGGCATGTCAAGGCCAGATTCGATAATATTTGTAGTGATAAGAACGTCACTTTTCCCTTCAGAAAAATCAGACATGACTTCTTCAAGAGTATTTGCGGGCATTTGCCCGTGGACCACTGCTAGGGTTGCCTCAGGAACCAATTTTCGTAGGTTTTCCCTTACTTCGTTAATATCCTTAACCCGCGGACAAACATAGAAGCACTGGCCGCCACGGAAGCGCTCCCGAAGAATTGCCTCGCGCACTACCACAGGGTCAAATGGTAGGATAAAAGTACGCACCGCAAGCCGATCTATTGGTGGTGTCGTAATAAGACTCATTTCCCTCACACCCGAAAGGGCCATCTGTAAGGTTCGCGGTATTGGTGTGGCAGTCAGAACTAGAACATGAACATCTTCCTTCAGTTGTTTTAGTCGCTCCTTATGAGCCACACCGAAATGCTGTTCCTCATCCACCACAAGTAAAGTTAGATTCGCAAATTCAACCGATCGTGCCAGCAACGCATGAGTACCGATCACTATGTCAACGCCGCCACTACGTAGTGCGCTCCGCACCCTAGAAGCACTTCCTGGAGTAACCAACCGAGATAACTGAGCTATCTTTATTGGAAAGCCGGCAAAGCGCGTCATGAATGTAGCGGTATGCTGTCGCGCCAACAGGGTGGTCGGTACAACCACCGCGACCTGCCCACCAGTCATCGCAACAAGAAATGCCGCCCGCAGCGCTACTTCTGTCTTACCGAAACCCACGTCACCGCATATTAAACGGTCCATTGGTCGGCCTTTTGCTAGGTCTTCAAGGACATCCCCAATAGCAAGCAGTTGGTCATTCGTCTCCGCGAACGGAAACCGACCACAAAATTCATCGTATAGCCCTTCCTGCGGAACAAATTGCTCAGCATCCTTTAGTTCACGAGCCGCAGCGATACGGATCAGTTCCTCGGCCATTTCGCGAATGCGTTTTTTGAGACGAGACTTCCGCGCCTGCCATGCGCTACCACCCAACCTATCCAGCTGCGTACGGCTGTGAGCCGGACCAAAGCGTGATAGAACATCAATGTTCTCAACGGGAACGTAGAGTTTGTCGTCGCCAGCATAAACGAGCTTCAGACAATCGTGTGGGGCACCTCCCACGTTTAGGGTCTCAAGGCTGGTATAACATCCAATGCCGTGCTCACTATGAACTAGCAAATCACCATTCCCAAGCTGAACGGCATCAGCAATAAAATGCTCCGCCTTGCTGCGCTTGCCTCTGGAGCGGATCAGTCGTTCGCCTAGAATGTCCTGTTCAGTTACCACTGCCATGTGGTCAGTTGCAAAACCACGCCTCAAGGACAACGGAACTACTGCAATCTCTGATTCTTTTACCTTCTGAGTTTCAATCCATGAGGCAACCGGAACCAGTCCTTTTACACCATGCTCAGACAGGATTTTAGATAAGCGAGCACCAGAACTTTCTGTAACTACTGCCAAAACAACCCTGATCTTAATCCTCCGCAATGCCTCCAAATGTGACGCGGCTTCAGCATAAACGTTAGAATCAAGACTAGAACGGACATCCGAAAAGTTTCGTCCCAGCCTTCCGCCTGCATCCTTTGCTTCCAGCGCCAAATCCGCTGGAGCATAAGCGCTCAGTTCAATTACGGACCGATGCGCCACCCTCTCTTCTAATTCGCCCTTCTCTAGATATAGCAAATCTGGCGGCACTGGATGATAGACCATTTCATTTACTGAAAAACCCTTGCGGGTCTTTCCTTTAGACAATTCCTCTCGGGCCTTGCGAGCGGTGAAATAGTCACCGATCAATTCAAACCGCGCTCTTACTGCTTCATCCGTCTGAGGATCAAATGAGATTACTGACTTGGGGACGTAATCCAGAATCGTATCTAAGCCATGATGAAAGAGGGGTAACCAGTGTTCCATGCCCCCAAATCTTTGGCCTTCGCTGACAGACTCATAAAGCAAGTCTCCATCAAGAACAGAGCCAAACATTGCCCTGTAGCTAGCACGAAAACGTGTAATAGCTTCCCGACTTAACACAACTTCTCCCATGGGTTTTATTACGATTTCGTTGCAGTCCTCTATCGTGCGCTGTGTAATGGGATCAAATTTTCGGAGCGACTCAACTTGGTCACCAAAAAGATCCAAACGCACGGGTAGAAGTTGTCCGGGGGGGAAAAAATCAATTATGCCACCTCTGCGAGCGTATTCACCAGCCTCCATGACCTGTTCAGTACGGACATAGCCGGTGCGAACTAGATAACTATTGATCTCCTCTAAATCGATGCATTGCTCTAACTTGATTACCCTGGCACTACTGTTGATACTTGCGGCCGTAGGAATCCGCTGCAGCACTGCACTCACCGTCGTCAACGCTATCCAGGGCTCCCCTGGGTTCTCATTCTTGCTTGCCAACCGGAATAACGACTCAATCCGCTGCGCCGCAATATCTGGGTGCGGGGATACCCGATCATAGGGGACGCAGTCCCAAGCCGGCAGCCTAATGAGTTCCACCTCGGGCGCGAAAAAAGCGATTAATTCAGCCAAAGTAGCCAGACGTAGGTCATCGTGACACACGTGTAACAAACCGTTGGATGCCGCTTGCTTAGCCGTTTCGAGCAACACAATGGCATCGACACCCTCTGGTGCCCCGTAGACAACTTTACGTGCTTCAGTAAAATCCATTATTCTATATATATTAACTAGTTAATGTTGATTTATAATAATCTAGAAGAAGTACAATAAACGGATTTTCGATGCTATCTGGCACCTCTTTACGACCCGTTACCCAATCCATCAGATCCGCGTCTGAGATCTCCAAAAGCAATTCAAGATCTTCGAGTTCAACCTCCACCAGTGCGGTTATATGCGACTGGACAAACCCACCCACCACTAAGTCAGCCTCTTTAGTTCCTCGGTGCTTTGCCCTATAGAGTAGGCGCTTACGACGAGTATCCATATCTAACCTAGCATCCAGTACACCGACTCAGGCTACAGCAAGCTTTTGGCCATGGCCGCCAGTCCTCGCGATAGGATATAAAGGCTGTTACAGCGTCTGTCAGCCATTTGCGCAAATTTGTTATAGGTCCAAAAAGTCGGTAAATAGAAGCATGTCTACCCGTGACCAAGAGCTTTTCCCCTTATTCGCCAATGCTACTGCCTTGCCAGGGATTGGCCCCCGTATTGCTAAGCTCGTGGAAAGGATTGCCGGTACAAAGGTGATCGACCTAGTCTGGCATCTACCTTCCGGCATAATCGATCGTCGTTATGCACCCAACGTGGGCGAGGCGCTACCAGAACGTGTTGCAACTCTAACCGTCGAGGTACTTTCGCATTTACCACCGCCACCACGCAATAAGCGAGTTCCATACAAAGTGCTCTGTGGTGACAATACTGGAGAAATCACCCTCACCTTTTTTCATTCTAACCATGATTATCTTACGCGCATGCTACCGATCGGGGAAAAACGGGTAATCTCAGGTAGAATTGATCTCTACGATCGCCAGCGACAGATGAGCCATCCAGACCATATAGTTGGCGTGTCGGAATCGAATGATATCAAGAAGGTAGAGGCTATATATCCGCTTACCACCAGCCTATCACCTAAGACCCTGAGTAAGGCAATCAAGGCTGCAATCAATCTATGCCCTAACCTAGCCGAGTGGCATGACCCCGACTATTTAGCTGCGCAAAATTGGCCTAATTGGAAAGAGGCCGTCCAAGACTCTCACTATCCGAAAGATGAAAGCGACCTCAAACATAGCTCGCCAGCACGAATGCGCTTGGCCTATGACGAATTACTTTCCAATCAGCTCGCACTTGCCTTGGTCCGACACCGAGCGCGTCGCCTTAAGGGTCGCTCTGTTCAAGGGGACGGGCGTTTGCGTCGCAAAATCTCGGAGGCCTTGCCCTATCAACTTACCGGCGCCCAAGAACGAATCATTTCCGAAATCGATACAGATATGCGGTCCAAAACTAGAATGCTCAGACTCTTGCAGGGTGACGTCGGATCCGGCAAAACCATCGTAGCTATGTTCGCGATACTGAGCGCAGTTGAATGCGGTGGACAAGCCGCCCTGATGGCACCAACTGAGATACTTGCTCAACAACATTACGAAACCCTCAAGCCATTAGCGGAAATAGCTGGTGTTCGTATAGAATTTCTTACTGGTCGGCACAAAGGTAACGCTAGATCGAAATGCCTTGCAGCCTTGCTCAATGGAGAGATTGACCTACTCGTAGGGACGCATGCCTTATTTCAGAAAGAAGTACTATATAAAAAGCTAGTTTTCGTCGTCATTGATGAACAGCATCGCTTTGGTGTTCATCAAAGGCTCGAGCTAACTGACAAAGGCGAAGCCATAGACGTCTTGGTGATGACCGCCACACCGATCCCACGCACTCTAACCCTGACAGTCTATGGTGACATGGATGTTTCTCGTCTCGATGAGAAGCCGCCCGGGCGCTCTACTATGACGACTCGCCTCATTAGCCTTGAACGTCTTACGGAAATTACATCAGCCTTACAGCGCGCGGTGGATAAGGGAGCAAAGGCTTACTGGGTCTGCCCCTGAGTGGAGGAGTCTGAGAAGTCCGACTTAGCAGCGGTGGACAAACGCTATGCCCATTTAAAAGAATTTCTTACGTGCCCAGTGGCCTTGATACATGGCCGCATGAAACCAACGGAGAAAGACAAGGTAATGGCTTCCTTCGCATCATTAGAGACCAAGTCACCACAGGTACTAGTTGCTACAACTGTTATCGAGGTTGGTGTAAACGTGCCAGATGCAACAATTATGGTTGTGGAACATGCTGAACGCTTTGGTCTCTCCCAATTACATCAATTACGTGGTCGGATTGGCCGTGGGGATAAACCCTCTACCTGTCTGCTGCTCTATTCTGCACCTCTTACCGACCTTGCACGCAATAGGCTTAAGATCATACGTGATACCCAGGACGGCTTCGTAATCGCCGAGCAAGATTTGATCCTGCGCGGCAGTGGTGAGTTACTAGGGACACGCCAAAGCGGCCTTCAAGACTTTAGGCTAGCTGACATCAGTTTACATAGCTCGCTATTACAAACAGCTCGAAATGATACCAAGATGATTATCGAGCGGGATCCGACTTTAGCAACGGAACGCGGTAGAGCCCTTCGGACCCTGCTGTACCTGTTCGAGCAGGACAGTGCTATTCGAACTCTACGATCAGGATGATTAAATGACCGATCAAATGAGTAATCCGACTGTTGGGGTGGGTGTGGTCGTAATCAAAGAGAGGCAGGTTTTACTAATTAAGAGAGATAAGGAACCACGTCGAGGACAGTGGAGTATCCCTGGTGGCTCGCAAGAATACGGCGAAACCGTTCGGCAAGCTGCTGAGCGAGAGGTATATGAAGAGACGGGTCTAAAAATATCAAATTTATTTTTGATAGATGTCGTAGATGGGATCAGTACTGACTCTGCCGGAAATATCCTTTTTCACTACACCTTAGTCGATTTTCGGGCAAATTGGGTAAATGGAGTAGCCAGGGCTGGCAGTGATGCTGCTAGCGCACGCTGGGTTACTGTGGAAGACCTAAACGCATACAACCTCTGGCATGAAACCGAGCGCATTATCAAGATAGCTTTAGCTACCGATTGATGTGTGACAAAAGCCCTGAGCTGTTTGAAAAACTAGAAAAATGATTCCACACCAGGGTATTAAAGCAAATGTAGTAAAAACCGCTTGTATGAACCAAATGCCAACTAGGTCCCACATAAGAGTTCAGAAAGGCTGCTTTTTCAACTGCGTCGGAGGCGGTTCTCTTCACGAAACCGTGAATACGCTCCACACCGCATCACAACCATGAAAACCTAAAAAAGCTGGCGGAAAACCTACCGTAGTGAGACAAACGGTCAGTCCTGCCTAAAGCAACGAATCTTGCTCTGAAAGTCCGAAAACTTTATGTTTTTTTGATTCAGCCTCCAGCGTCCACTTCCTTCAACATTTCTGTCATACGTCTCTTGAGCGCAGAAATCTCATAACCTGGTACCTGGTAGATCCAACCTCTAGATCTAGTATTAATTTCATCTATCACCGCAGGCCAATCCTTTGCATTCGTCTTGACTGTTGGGGATGCTTCTGCAGACAACCCTGGCCTTGCCTCATCTGAAACCACATCTTCTGGAATAGACGTCAACAAGTCACCCCTTACCTTAACCCAATTATTTCCATCAACTTCCGCCAACCACATAGTCACAGCAAAACCTTCCCAACCCTCAAACACGGCCGTTATCACGTTGTCCTGAGGAAAAGCCATCGTTTTGTCGTCCGTTACGTCATCCAGAAGCAAAGATGATAAAACACGCCCATGATCATTCGCAATCGTCTCTCGACGTAACTCTCGTCCAGCTGGTATTTTTTCTACTGCGAAGTCCTTCTGGCCGCTGCTCTCCTTACTAACCGCCAGCACATCTCCATCCGCCTGGGTAACGACTACCCTCCGTATGTCTTCATCCTTAATGTCTGTGATATCTCTCATAAGCCAGTCGCGAGGCCGATTACCAGGGTTTAACTCTCCGCGCACGAGCCAAGTTTGCGAATCTTCTGGTTGGCGCACGTAAACACCACCTTCATCAGATCCAAGAGTGAATTTCCGCTTACCTACAATAAGATCTGCAAGTTTCTTATTCGTATCCGTCAACAACGTAACATGTTTAGCTCGACTATCTTTTTCAGATGGATCATTGAGATCCAGACGCTGGTATCGATTCTCTAGCTTGGTCTTAGGTTCAAGTTTTTCAAGTCTTGCCATCGTTATTAGTAGCTCAGCCATCTTATCCGCATTTACCGGATAACCACCACGGTCCACAAACTTCCAATTTCCGTTGTCCAAATCAAACGTAAACTTGCCCTCTTTATGACGCACGGTCACAGTCTTTAGATCATCAAGCTCGTTAATGAGCCCCCCAAGCATCAGTTCACCTTGTTTGTCGGGCGCGGAGACTGTCGGAGTGCGAACAACTGCCCACGTCGCAATGACGACGACAATAGCCGTTAAAATGGCGAGTCTGCTCAATGTTCTTGGCGTCATTCTTTCCTCCATTAGACAGACGTTTCTGAGTTGATCTGTCTTGCTCGCCCAGCCCAAGCGATACCAATCAGCACTAGACCAAACCCAATTGGCACTCCGGCGATGTTAATAACTTTGGTCCATCCTTCGAGACGATCGATGTCCTGCTGTAACGCCCGCTGTACGGCACGCAATTCCTGTCTCGTCGCAAGGATTTCGGCTCGATATCCTTCAATAGCTACCTTGTCCTCCTCTCTTAGCAAACTATTTTCAGCCCCCTCTTCCAGAAGCTGTATGTCTGCCACCTGTTCTTGAAGCTCTTCCAGACGACCCAATAGCTGTTGCTCTGTGGATCGATACTGGAACTCCGCATCGCGCCGTATGTCCTCCACCAGAACAAATGGCCGAACTGTCTGACCCCGTGCTCGTAAAGATGAGAGAGCTGGCGAGCCGGTTAGATTTTCAAGAGCGTTGATGAGAAAGGCTGCATTATCAGCACTAGGAACCAAAAGACGTTGACCAAAGAAATTACTCTCCTGTACCCAGAAACGGTCCGCCATAATGTCAGAGTCCGCAACAACAACCACTTGGATCTCGCCAACCGAATTTGTCAAATGGACCAATTCGGCCTCCTCCTCAGCGGCCTCGCTATCATCTTCAACACTCAGATCTTCCCCCACACTCTTTTCGTCCGCTGCAGGTAAACCAGAGGGAAAAGCGGTTATAGCAGGACCAGTAATTCGAGCAGCAAGTATTCGTTCTTTTCCTGACGAGACAAATTCGCGGAAAAGGGCGACTACATCGGGAAGCCCCAAAACTTTGTCTGCACTGATTTCCATGGAGTCCGGGCTGGTCCAAACCAACCTATGAACTAAGAAGCTCGTATTCTCAACTGACTCAATGCTACCAGCTGTCGCGAAGTTCAAAGTTTTAACATCGCCAGTAATAGCATCGTCACTATCTACATGATTATTGTCGAGCCCCATCCACGCAACGTAGTCACTAATCACCGGTCGTCCCGCAAACGACGTATTTACTCGGGTAGCAGTCGCTAGATCGCCAATAATAGTGTCGTCCTTGATTGTGACGCCCCAACTAGTCATCAACTTCCTGATCCCTGCCAGATCAACACCACCAGCTCCGCCCTGAGGATTAGCTGACTCTGAATTCGGATCGACAAGAACTAGTGCGCGTCCACCAGCAAGAACAAACTGATCAATCGCGTAAGTTGCGGCCTCCGACAACCCCGCCGGTTGTGCTAAAAACAGAACGTCGACGTCGTCAGGGACCTTCTCAATTTCCCTATCAAGGGTCTGCACCTCGAACAGATCGCGCAATTGATCCATGATAATCCACGGTGGGGTTGGCTGACCTGGCATTCCGGGAACCTGACTCGTCATGCCACCTTCAACCGGCAGAGTGGTGATTAGCCCTACAACCCGCTGATCCGGATTGGAAAGGGTAAAAACCATCTTCGTCAAATCATATTCTATGAATGACTCCCTCTCCAAATTAAAGAAAGGGATAACTTCCTGATCATCAGTTGAGTTAGTTGCAGCTATACCGAAATATCCAACTTCACCGATGTTCCCCAGAGGAATTGCCTGCAACCCAAAACCAACTGCGCGGTCTTCAGTATCGGAAAATGGCTCCGGATTATGGTATTCGACCTTTAGCATACCGCCAGATATCGCAGAGTACTGTTCCAATAGGTCTCGTACTCGCTGAAAAAACAATGAGTGTCTTGGACTAGCTTCCCCTAAAGTTGACGAAAAATAGACTCGGGCGATGATTGGTTCATCAATCGCTTCGAAGATAGGACGCGTGCTATCTGTAAATGAGTAAACCTGCCCTTCACTGGCATCCCAACGCACCGCGCCAAACATTTTGTTCGATATAATATTGACAGCTATAAACAGTATCGCTGCCAAAACAACGCCGGCAACAGCGATTTTAACTGGTTCCACTGATTGTAATGTTTTCATCGCATTACCCCTAGGTGGCTTTTTTTACTTGAACAGCGATCACATTAACAAAGAGCGAGAACGCTATCAGTGAAAGAAAAAAGACCATATCCCTTAGTTCAATCACACCTCGTGTAATAGACTCAAAGCGTGTTAAAAAACTAAGTGATGCTACTGTCTCAACCAGAAATTCTGGGGCCCAGGTCCGAAAAAAATTCAAAACCAGATCAAGCCCACTCATTGTCAATAGAAAACAGGCCACCGCTCCGGCAATGAAAGCGATAATCTGGTTTCTAGTAAATGCCGACATGCAAGAACCTATGGAAAGAAAAGCTCCAGCCATTAAGAAACTGCCAAAATAACTTACGGCAATAACCCCGTTGTCGGGATTACCTAGAATGTTAACGGTGATCCATATA
>Ga0315336_1005304_pt1 | contig 14215 bp, 19 predicted proteins | sample ASW5metaG_FD_204512 | JGI IMG/M metagenome (GOLD analysis project Ga0315336, IMG submission 204512) | Ammonia-oxidizing marine archaeal communities from Monterey Bay, California, United States - ASW #5 | ecosystem: Environmental > Aquatic > Marine > Intertidal zone | place: USA: California...
ACTTTAAATCCAGTTTCCGTACCACCAAATGAAAATGAATCACAGGCGAATGGGACTATACCACCGGGGGCAAATACTGCAGCGACCGCTGCACCGGGGATTATTAATGTTCCACCACCAGCTAATGTAAGTGTTAAATCTTCTGTATTAGTAGGAATAACAACTCCCATCATACCTCTAGTTGTTGAAGAAAATGATACTGCTGTACCACTTGTTGCTGTTTTGATTTCTGCTGAAGTAACCGGGGCACCCGATTCTTTTACACTCCAGCTTTGTAGACCTTTTGCCATCTTGTTCTCCTTTTATGCCTTACCGAGCGTAGCATCTCTCATGGGCATATTTTGTTATATTTATCTTACTGCGAAAGGGCCAATAGGAAACGACATTGATATTTTCCTTTTGTTGCTTTCGTTGTCACCTAATTTACCATAAAATTCTTTCATGTAATATTCTTTTTTCTGAATATCTCCCATTTTATCAGCTTCCATTGCTTTTAAATAATCTACTAATGCTAAACTTAACATTCTATTAAGATTCGCATGAGATGTCTCATCTGGGGTTGCATCTTCCAATGGTATTTGAGTAATTGTAACTCTTTCACCTGCGGCTTCAGTAGTAAATGTACCAGTAATAGTAAGTGTATCTTCATCTACCGTTCCACTAGACGATAATGTATAATCACCATCATTACTTGCTGAACCCTGAACCCTAATTTTATCTCCCTGCGCAAATGCTTTACCCGTATCGGCAAAACCATCATTAGAATCACTTATAGTGGCTGCGGGGCCAGGGTCAAACGACATACCAGTACCGCTTGCATATCCAGTTGATGCTTCAAATGATTCAGCTATAAATGGCTCATTAAGAGCTGTGTATTCAATCCTGAGTCCATCAGCAATATTCTCATCTGGGTACATTAACTCATTTTGTTGAGTTTTGAATACACCTGATTGTGTTATTCTTTCACTAGAAGAACCACCTAATAATTTATATAAAAGAAGCTCTCTACCTCTTAAATAAAAAAACCACTCTCTATCTACATAGCTACTCATGGAGAAGTATCTTCAAGTAAGTAATGAGGAGGAGCAATTAGCCGTTTAATTCTCTTATATTTACTATCACTAGTATCTTTTATACTAACATGTTCTAAAGCAATCATATCAGCTGGAAATTTATATACATTATCATCACTATCTACAGACTTAATAATGTCTTGTTTACTGACTTTAACTTTTTCTTTAGAATTTGATTGTATAAGATGAATAGCATCTTTTATATAAGCAATAGCAAGAGTAGTCTCTTTCATATCAGCTCTTTCCATTATTTCTAAAACTGTCATATTATTCCTTATTATTAAGCTACTACGTCTTCAACAATAGCCGATACAGTACACCTAACTGATGTACTACTATTAACAGTAGCAGCTGCCCCAGCTCCTCTAGCTTGTCCAGTCATAATAAAAATATTTTGCATAATTGGCCCAGCTAAATTACCCATCCAAGCTTCACCACTTTTTATTTCAATATTATCCGCAACATTATATCCCGCCGCTGTCCCATCAAAACTAAGATATACACTATTAGTTGTAGGTGTATTAGATATATCACTAGTCCCTGTGTTTTTAACAAATAAAAACCATACTTTATCCGCTGAACAATCTGCTTGAGAACCATCAGTAAAATCTACTAAATTGCCAACTGCCTCATTAGGCCCATTTGTTTGGTCTCCACTAGCACCAACTAAATCAGTTCTATCATCAGATTCTCCGAATAATTCATCACTAGTTGTTGTACATATTACATTAGGTGCATAAAACCATGTATCATCAGCATCCTGTACAGTAAATGTTAGGTCTCCTCCTAATGAACTATTAATATTATGATGTATCGCATCAACAGCGTCCGCATCAGCATCAGCAGCTATTGTTACTATAGGAGTAAACGACACTGCTCCTTGCGCTCTATCTGCCATATTTTATCTCCCTTGTTGTGCGGTTGATTGGCTAGCCATAGCCATACTAATCATTTTAGAATTATTCTTTATATAAGAACTTACTTCTAGCTGAGCCCAATCATAATACTTTTTCCCTTCAGCAGAATAAAAAGACGCAGTTGCAGTTGATGAGCCAACCTTTTGAGCCTCTTGATTAACATCTGCTTGGTATGCAGCTACTTCAGCACTAAACTTTTGCAGTTTAGATGCATATTCTTGATTCTCTTTTTGTAAGAGCAAACTAGCTTCTTGTTGAGCATCAGTAGCATCTATCTGAGATTGTTGCTGAGCTTTCTGAGCATCTATTTGAGCTTGTTGTATAGCTTCTTGTAATTTTGCTTGATATTCTACATTTGCATCATTGAATTCATTTAATCTATTTTGCATAGATTGACTATATGCATTTATATAAGTAGATATTTTTTGTAAAGTTGCACTAGCTAATTCTAAATCTTCTTCACCTTCTATGAGGTGAGTAACAGTAGACCACCATTGGTCAAATTCTATTGCATTACCATTGAAATCATCAATAGTATCTTCAGTATCAAGTTGAGTTATATTACTTAATTCTACTCCATTTGAATCACTAGCTACTGTCGGAGAAGTATATGTTGGAGGAACTCCAATATTAGATAAAGTCGTAGAAGCAACTGTGATTGCTGATATAGTTGGAGTCGATAAATTTGGAGACTCTGGTGATACAGAATTTACTTTAGAAGACCAATCTGTAATCTTACTAGATGCTAATTTAGAAAATTCACTTGAAACAGCATGAAAAATAACTGCATTTCTTAAATCAGAATCATCATCTATTTTAGATGAAGAAACATAAAATATATAACCAGCATTACTTCCGTCAGTAGCTGGGGCTATCTTTACACCATCATTTTGATGCCAGTAAACTGGAAAACTGCTTGTAGCCTTCTTTAGACTTCCAGCAGTAGTAGACCATATTGATTCAGAAAAAGGTATTTCTTTACAACTATATCCACTTCTCTGTACGTCTATTATGGAATCGTTCCTCGTATATGATATTGCACTTCCATCAGTAGATGCCGAAGAAGCAGTCTGTGCAAACTTTAATAAATTCTTTGGTATACTGGCGACTACAAACTTCTGAGCAGAAACAATAAACTGGTCATTTGCATCTGCAACTCCAGTAATGTTCTCTATATCTAATTCTATGTTTGTTGTTGCCATATTAAATCTCTTAGTTTATGTAGGGGGCCGAAGCCCCCCACACATTTTTATCCTTATATTGTGCTATTAATCACAAATTTCAGATTTAAGCTATCGTAAAACCGTTAGCATGTCCAGATTGACCTGAGATGTACCAGTAAGTACCGTCACAAACAAGTTCAACCCAATCACCAATAACATTATCAGTAGCAGCCGTCAAAGTAGTCCCAGCCAGTGTTTCCCATGCAGTTGCTAAAAGGATACCACCTTTTATCAATGAAGTTCCTTCACTGGTTACTATCGTACTTGCAGCTGTTGAATCAGTTACTACGAACTTAAACTTTAGTCCAGCTTTTACAGCAGGTAAAGTAATAGTTCTAGCTACCGTATTCTCCAACATGTATGTTTTACCACTATCCTTCATACCTAAAGTATGCGAAGAAGCGGATGAACTATCCATAGTAAAGATATACGAATCTGATTGATAACTAGCTTTTGCTTTGTTGTTAGTCCCACTACCATCAGCCATGATTCAACTCCTTATCTTGCTACTATTAATGCACAGTCGCCTGGGTCATTAGCAGATGTAGCGTGATATGGTATTGCAACATGCCAAGCAACGCTACTTACAGCAGTTAGCCATATACATTCTCCTGCAACTCCACCAATAGTAGCTGTAGCTGCTACGAATTTCATAGCGTCATAACTAGCAGGTGCTGCGATTGAAACGGCATAAGTCAATTTCTGAGCTACACCTGTTTGGTCATCCGTATCATCACATGATATAGGGATTACACCAAAGAAACAATCAGCATTAGATGCTGTTAGAATGTTACAACCAGATACAGATTCAATTCCAAGAATAATCTTAAAATTTAAACCTGCTTTAGCTGCTGGTAGTGTAATAGCTGAGTCAGCGTCATTATGAAGAATTGTTGAACCACTTTCTGATGCTAATAAAGTTCTAGCTCCAGAACTAACGATTACACCAGCTCTTCCATCATACAACTGACCATCATCTTTGTTTTGTCCATACATAGGATTTGCCATTATAACACCTCCTTATGACCAGTAAGCGTGGGCTTCTGGCATTTGCCATTCCATCCCAGCTTCTGTTTGGATTAAGTCGACCCTGCGGTCAACGCCACTGTTCTCTAAGGTTTGAACACCTACATAGATAGCCGTATCACGATTCAAGCCATTACCAACGAGAGGTCTGTATGCACAGTATCTCATGTTGCAAGCAAGTAATTTAATAGGACTTCCATCTAAGTGAATATTTCGTGCTACATTCATATCACCGAAAGGTGTAGAAATAACACTAATATCAACTCCAAATACCTTCTTTTTAGATGTCAAAGACATATCAGCTCTGAAGTTTGGTGATACTTCAAGGTTGTTACTAAAGTAACCACTTAGTTTATGTAACCAGTTATAAGTAGCAGTATCGCAGAAAAACAACGATGCATTTGCATTATTATAACGTGGGTCTAAGTAATTACTTAAATCATCTAAGAAATCGTCTTGTGTTTTGCTTGCGTGTGTCAAGCTGAACACATTACCATAACTTGAGATGTAGTCAACAGCTCCTTGCGTGTACCATTCATCTCCTGAGTCATACTGAGAACCAAACAGAACACTCTGTTCAATATCCCATTTATGCTCAATCAACTTTTCACGCCAAACACGAGACCATTCATTTGGTTCATACTTAAGCACGGTAGCACGAGTAGTGTTATCCATTGCCATAGATGTTTTCCAAATTTGGGTTCGCCCGTATGCGGTTGAGAAAGGCTGGTCTTTCCATGTCTCAGGATAACCAGAACCTTGTTCATGAGCAGTTCCAATAACGTAAGAACGTATTGGTTCAAGATGACTAGCAATTGAACGGTCATAGACTTCATTAGAACCATTACTGGAACCAGTTTGAAATCCATCATTAGCAGATGAAGCATTGTAAGCAAAAGACGCGACTTCATTTCCACCGCTATCAAATTTTACAATATCACCTTTAATTAGTTTACATTCCATATTATCATCATCAACACCACCGTTTCCAGTAAGGTCTGAAGTTACTACTGATGTTACTTTGATAACATGGTAACCACTTATTGTTGTCCCTGTAGTAGCAGACATAATTGGTACTTTAACTAACTGCCCCGGCATAAAAAACTCTGGACGAGTTCCCGTGCCACCAACTGTTACTTTATCACCACTTTGACCATAAACACTGGACAGATTTCCAGATGATTTATAATCAGTAGCCATATAAAGACCAATTTCATGCCCAACAGCAGATGCTACAGCAGTAGAATCTGAACGTTCTAGTTCCGAATCATGTGGTTCAACTGTCCCATTATCATCGAAAGCTACAATATAAGCATATCGTTTATGAAAGGAAGGTCTCCTTTCTGTGAATTTAAACTCGGGGTCATCTGTAGGTTTCTTCGACAGTTTTGATACCATACGAAAGAAAGGGTCTTGAGTTATTGCTAACTCGGAAACTCTATCTCCGAAGTTATACTTTCGTCTAAGAGCACCAGTGCCGAGGTCGGTTCCTAACCGAGGTTCAGCAGCACCAGCAGCAACATCACCAGTTGACTCGAGTTGAAATAAGTCAGCCATTTTAGCTTCCTCCTTATTTTAAGTTAAGGCACTTAGCTATTATTTAGCCAAATGCCGATTCGAGTTCGGAGTCAATCCCTAAAATAGCATCAAAAACTTGGTCTTCTTCAGTTACTGAAGCAGTACCTGAACTACCAGCCCTAGCGGCTGATTGAGGTTTATTTCTTACCCTTTGCATTTGTTCTTTCATCTCTTGACGAGTTGAATTCGCAACTTGCTTGTCACGGCCGTCTCTATTCTTTAAAAAGTAAATATCATCAAGAGTTAGTTTTCTTGATTTACTATAATCAATAAACTGACTCCATTCTTCATCCGACATATTATGTTGCTCTTTAAATGAACGTTCTGCACTTTGAGTCTCAGCAACCTTCTGCTGATTCTGCGCAAATCCAGATAGTTTTCTTTGTACTGCACCATCAATAACCGATTGAAGCACTTTCGCTGAACTAGAGTCGCCATCACTGACAGCTTCGTCTGGGTCAAATATAAAATCCTCATCAAGTCCAAGTTGTTCCTTGACACTTTTTGGGGGTTTTCCACCACCCTCAAAATAATCTCTCACATGAGAAATTAAATTAGGGTCTTGCTTCATTGCATTGAGAATAGGTACATAAGGTTCAAGTTCTTTTAGCTCTGTATTTAATTTTCGGGCTTCTACGCTTGAATCAGCATACCTTTTTTCCCAATTATGCTCTCCATCCGAATCTTCTATAGGGCTCATTTCTGAGGTTGCCTGAGATTCTGATTGTTGAACATTTCCAGCTGTGGTCTCTTCTGGCTCCAGTATCCCTTCATTCACCTTTCGGTCAAGAGCTTCAAAAAAATCGTCAGCACTAGGACTTGCACTCTCTTCAGGGCTCTCTACAAATACATCTGTATCAAGGTTGTCTGTTGTAGTTTCAGTCATAATTACTCCTTAATTTATGATATAAACTATAAATAAGTAAACTATTTTATTGCTTGCTTTTTCTTAGCGTCAGCAACCGCTAAACCTAGTTCTTTTATTTTTGTAGTTGTATCACTTTTTAGTTTGTTCCTCAGCATGCTTTGTGCAGCTTCGGTTTCAAGTAAATCTTTTTGTATTTTCATATCAGCGTTTTGTACTTTGCTCTGTATTCCAGATTGTACAAGTTGTCTCTCAAGAGTTTCAATAGTTCCTTCTCTATCAGTGACTATACCACCAAGTTCTTCGAGTTGATTTCTAAGTTGCATATATACACTCTTTCTCTTAATAATTGATTCTTTATTTCTAATATCTGTTTCAGCTATCATAGCTATATCGTCAATAAGACCAGATTGATACCATTTAAAATATTCTTCTAATAATGCCCATCTATTTAATGGTAGAGTAGAACCTCCAACAATTCTTATATCAAAATTAGAAGCTGAATAATCGTTCCATTTTTCTATAGCTTCTCCAAAATCATTAAATATAGGTACATTAATCTCCACTGACTTCTCTTCATTTATATTGTTTGGCTGTACAATTCTAAATACTTTATGAGCTTGATATGTATCTTGCGCAAAATCTTTAAAAATCTTTCCTAAGTGTTCAAGTGAAGGTTCTATAATATTCTGCATCCAAGCTTTAATTCTTCTTGTCCCATATTCATCCATAGCAAGTAACCCACGATATGTCTCAGGTGAAGAACCAGTATCCCCTTGCATGGAAGAATAAATACCTGAAGTATATTCCATATCTCTTTTAGCATTTTCAGTAATGCCATAAAAAGCTGAATTTAATGGTAATGGCTGGACAGGTTGTGGTGGTGCAAAACCTTGTCTGTACTTTAACAAAGCACCGGGGGATGATGAGTATTTCTCCCATTCTTCTTCAGGAACAGAACCTTCTTCATACATCCATCTTAAATTAGAAGCTAAATTAGCATTATGAATCATAATCTGATGAGCTTTATTTAATTCTCTTTGCTTACCTACTAATGGAGATACAGCTCCTAATGCATATGGAGTTCCTGTATGTTGATATACAAATGGAACTATTGGGTACTCTTTAACTTGTAGAATACTTTCATATAAAATTTTATCACCAACAACTATACAAAGCTTAATTCTATTTTCATAAAATTTTACTGCATCAACAATATTAACTATTAAGTTTTCATCTTCTTTCATTAAGTTGTATTCAAATTCTGTTACAACTCTGTTCTCAACTCTTGTCCTTGATTCTTCCATCTGACTTAATAAAACAATCTTTCTTTGTTGTATTTCATCATTCATAGATTTTTGAGCTTTTTCTATTTCAAGAAGAGCTCTTTCTTCTATCATTTCACCTTTCTGAACGGCCTCTGCTAATTGCAGTTTTTGTTCTTCTAACTGAACTGCCATCTCTTTTTTAAGACTTGATAAAGTTTCTTCTACTTGCTTTTGTATTTCTTGCATCTCTTGTGGAGAAGGAGGCATATTTACAAATAGATTCATATAAGCAATTTTTTCTTTAAAGTATGATTCGTAGTAATCTATAATTTCATCATCATCACCATCTTTAGTGTATGCTGAACTTCTGACATCTGCATTAAATATGATTTCACTATCAACCATATCTCTCTGACTATAATTATTATTTGAGAGATTACTTGGATTTGCTTTTTTAATTTTTCTTTTATCATCTGGGAACAATCTCATTAATTGTTCTTTAGGCATATCTTTTTTAACAATTATATAACTAGCATCCCTAAATAAAAAGTCTCTTGACGTTGGGTCAACATAAACATCGAATGGATTTACTGAATTAAATACAACTTCTCCCATACCTCTATCTTGGTCAGGGTCAACATCTACCTGCATATACCCTATCCCTTTTACAAGAGCGTCTTGTATTACACTTGAATAGATACTATTCCCATTTGAATTATACCAGCAATAATCAGCTATATCAGAATGAAGAGCAGCTACATCTGAATCACTTCCTTCAGAACCAACTGCCTGCCATCTTGGATTGTTAGCTGTGGCAAAGAATTTCATCATTTCAATAACGGGAGTTATTCTATTAATAACAAAATCAGGCATACCACCAGATTGTAAATCTTCTTTTTCGCTAGCAGTTAACTGGTCACCTAAAAAGAACTCATAACTCTTTTGAGAATCAGTTTCCCACTTTTGTCTTTCTGTTGAATTTGACTTCCTGAAAAGGTCGACAATATTATCTACTAATTTTTTTGACTGTCTTGCCATTAATCTCTAATCTCTACATGTACTAAGTCATCGAAGTTGTTATCTTTAATTTCCCCATCAGAGTCCCAGTCGCCACCCCAGCGGATATTAACATTCATTTGTTTACCGATACCTCTAATCATACCGCCCATATAATGAAATCTTTCTCTATCGTCCCAATCTACGGGATAAGGGGCTAAGTCAACAGCTTTCCCTTCCATATGCCTTGAATATTTAACCTTCGTTGCTCCTTTTTCAAGGAGCTCAGCTTGTCTTTCTTTACTCCGAAGTCCTTCAATAATGGTAACATCCATAATCTTTATAAGCTCATTAAGGACATTTACTAATTTAACATTAACTCCTTTTAATCTTTCTTTCGAGCGTCTACCGAATCGAGGCATTACTTCTTCCTCTGAGAATAAAGTACATTAAGTTTTTTTGGAACAAATGGTTTTATTTTAGGCATAAATGATTGCCAATATGAATGTTTCGGGCCTCCAACATCTACTTCAGTAGAACCAACTTTAGCTCTTGTTTCAAGTGATGACTTGCCCATGCTTTTAGGATTTTCAATTCTGTGTGTACTTTTACTTGCCATTTATGCTACTACCCAATTTTTTGCTTTCTTTATAGTCTTAAACCACTTTTTCTCTTTATTTTTACTATAATTTGGCGGAAAAGCGTGAATTAATGCGTAATAAAGGCTCTCTATTGTGTCATCGTGACTCATTTTGGGGCCGAAAGTAACAATTTCGTTGATTAAATCAAACATATTTTTCCGAATATGTACCGTTCCCATGCTAAAACGTGCCGAAAGTCCACTATATATACGATTTCTCTTTTGCTGACCACCGGGTTTCTCTGGAATGACTGAAATATGGTACTTGTTTTTAAGTCTTCTTTCTTCATTCAATGCTTGGAAGATACTTCTATTCATTGCTACATCTTCTACAGTTGATGAAGTGCAGTTATATTTCTCATGGAGTTCTATTATATAATCTACTACTCCTTTTTTCCCTACTATATCTCCTGTGGAGGGGTCTTTACTTCCAATAGTGGGTATGCTTCTATGTCTTTCGTATTCTAAAACATATGCATTATTATTTGAATCTACAGCGACTACCATTATAACACTAAAGTCAGAATGTTTAGTATCAATATCTGTAGCTGGGTCACATCCTATAAACACATTTACTGGTATTTCCTCATTGTTAATTATTAAATAATTCATATCACCTTCAGTTTTAAAGTACCCATCCCAGTATATGATATGTTTTCTTGTCCATACTGCATCTTCCTCACTCATTACTTCCATCATATATTCTTGAAAGAATTTCTGTGGTTGTCCTGAATCAGAATAAAACTTCTTTTTTTCCTCAAGCTTTTTCTTATTAAAAAATGATTCCCAAAGAGGTGCCCCTTCGTCTGTAATAGCTTTATATGTAATTACTCTCCAAGCAAATTTTCTTTTATCTTCTTTAGCTTTTGCATGATTTGTAAGAAGATTATTAATAAAAGAATCATAATGTACAGGAGTACCATTAACACGAAGCCTACCAGTGTGGGGCTCAAGAGCAGGATATACCACAGCGGTAACCAGATTTGCGTTCTTATCTCTCGCCTCTGGTGTAATGGTATTTGCTTCATGTTCAAAATCATCAAGTACGATGAGGTCGTATCTTTTGTGGAGCTTTGCTCCTCCACGAATCCCAGCGACATTACTCTTGGAAATGAGTTTGCACCCGTTTGATAACTCAATATCTTCTTCTGTCCATTTTCTTCCTTTCAGATTACCAAAATAATATTTTATTCTATCATTGTTTTCTAAATGATGTTTGATATAATCCATATTCCCAACACTAAGCTTTTGTGTAGCAGAAACCCAAGCATAAAATAAGAAATCACTTTTATCTTTACAGAAAACAAAATCCTTTATAATTGATGCTTTTGTTAAGACAGTTTTTCCATGACCACGAGGTATAATGATTGCAAGTTGTTTTACGTTTCTGTCATCTATGGCATCAGACATTTCATAATGGAAGAAAGGAGTTTCACTGCGCATGAAGTCATCTGGCAAGAATAGCTTACCAAATGATATTAGGTCTTTGTGGGCTAGCCGGAGAGCTTCTTCAGCTTTCGTTATGTTCTGGCTGTTTATATTTGCCATCTAAAAACTCTTTAAATTTATCTTCATTATCTTCCATTTCGATATAATCATTGAATACTACTTCAAACCTTCTGAATCTTTCAGACATAAAATAGATAGTTTTTTCTATATCTTCTATACTTCTTCTTAAATCATGTTTGCTATATGTCTTTTTTTTCTTCATTTAGTTTATATTTTTTTAAAATATCCTTGTCAACTGTGCGATTTATCATACATTCATTCAAAAATTCCCGTAACATTTCACCGCCTTTAAACTGTGGTGGTGGATATATGTTATCTTCATTTTCGCAAAAAATAACACATATTTTAGCAAGTTCTTTATATGTCATTTGATGATTATTCACAAATATAACTTTATCCTTTGGGTGCTTTTTCCCCCTTTTTGCTTTTATCATTTCTTAAATACTTTTTTCTTTTCACCATGATATTCATATGCATGACCATTTATTTTTAACAAGTCATTCAAACTACTTTCTTCTCCCTTGATGAATATCTCACCAAGAACCCTTCCATACTTGCCAGTACCATGAGACTTTAAAGTAAATTTACCATCATCTGAATGCTCTAGCTTATCTTTAGTATATGCTTTAGCTTCTAGCCCCTTTACTTTTTCTTCTTTATTTCTGGTTCTTGATTCCCAAGTATCGACACCCATAAACCTTATACGCTTCTTTACAAAGGTATTGAATCCTAAATCTATCAAAGCATCGCAAGTGTCTCCATCTACGACTCTGTCTAACTTAGCATTATATACGAATTTATCTAATTTTCCCAACAGTGGATACCATCTTTTTTAAATTCTATCGTAGTCCAACCAGTTCTTACAATAGGGAAGAAAGAATATCTAGCATAATCAGCGTATCTAAGAAACGAACCCCCTCTTATATACCACCTGCGTCTTAATTCTTCTGTATTGTCATCACCTATAACTAGACTATCCATAGGTTTTACATATAGTTGATGATTATGACCTAAGAAGAATACATCTCCTTCACTATATACAGCAGCCATTCTATCTAATTCTAAATCCCCATTCTTTCCACCTGCTTTCCCATGACCTGAAACAAGGTTATAAGAAGAACCATTTACTTTTACTCTTGTATAACCGGGCATTCTATAGTATGGGACTCCTAATTCTTTTGCTAATACTTTACATACATCGAAATCCAGAATATTAAAAGAACGTAAGTAATCATGGTTGCCACCTCTAATAAACAAACATTTATCTTTTATTGGCTCTACTAATCTTACAAATTCTAAGTATTGTTCTTCTGGTGGTATATCTTGACCTCTTTGATTAATTTTATAATGAGGAGGAATTAACTCTAATAAATCACCATTACCAAACCATTTAGCATCATCATCTTCTGCAATAATTTTAACAGCTTCTTCAAACTTTTTAAAGTCATGTTCCACTGCTCCGACATGCACATCAGTAAGTCCATGTATTCTTATCTCTTTTTTTGCAGATACTTCTAATATATCACCCGGCTCTACATATTTTAACTTGTGTAAAACATTAACATCAACCTGTATAGAAAAATATCTACTACAATCAACACATTTAAACTCTTGAGTCCTATTACCAGTTGCTAATATCTTAACGCCATTTTTGTGTGTCTTTAATGAATTACATTTAGGGCATCTCATTGGGAGTATCTCCATTTAATTTTTTTTGTCCTTTTGAAGCTCCTTCTAACTCTTCTTGTGAAAATCCCTGAAATACCCCAAGAAGACCTGTCTCTCTCTGTTTGATTACAGTACCTGATGTACCTACAATCTTACCTAGCTCTTTTGTAGACTGTAAAATTATATTGTCATCTTCGCTGTAATCAGCAAGGTTCTTCAATTTGTTTAAGACGTACTTATGGTCAACCCCCATTTCTTTAGCTACGTCTAATACCGACTTTTCTATCTCTTTCATTACTCTCTCCTGTTTTAGTAGTATTGTTGCCTTTTTACTTGCTTTTTGGTCTGACATTTCTTTATACGCATTTTTGTAAGCTTCTACTGCACCCATCCCCACTACAACATTAGTAGCAAAATGCTTTTCTTTGTTAGTTACTTTAGTTCTTTCAGTGACTCTCTGACTTGCGTTTTTGATAGTTTTGCTAAAAGTGTACCTATTACTATGGGAACTAAAGTCAGTATCCATTTTAGTATTAGGTCTATTAATGAAACTACCCACTATAGTCCTTACCCAACCTTTAGCAAACTTGTAATTTTTCCTGTCATTATGATGGTTTACCTGTTTAGCCACTTTCAGCAACTGGATTATCCTATCATCATCACTATATACCCAATCACCTTCATCAGCAATTTTCCAGTCTGGATGAACTACTGTATTAGGATGATGCTCTTTAAACTCATCTATATCATCATAGACATAATGAGTTATATTTTTAATTTTCCTCTTTTCCAACTCTATCTCTTTCTCTCAATGCGTATAAATCACTTAACTGCATTACTAAGTTATCTATTAACTCGTTCACTTCTTCTGGGATTAAGAACACTTTATCATCTATTTCTATAGCTTGGTATTTCTTACAGAGAGCTTCAAGTATCTGACTTTGATGCTCAACCGGGAGATTAGATAATTCTTTTAATTCTTTCGCCATAAATTTTACACATTATTATTTAATAATCCCTGACCCTACCACCCTTGAATTTAGACTATATGTCAAGCTATACAAAGAGTTTATTTGACCAAGTTCTTTTGAGAAAAAAATGTAGGATTTTGAAATAGATACATATTCATCCCGTAAACCTTTAAAGCGGATTATGAGAATCCGATTTTAAGTTAACGATAAATAAACATGGAGGCCTTACAATGGCTAAAACTATCACTACTACAGTACCAATCTCTACAGACGAAGGACAGAAAATCGTCACTCTCGAAGCAAAGGTTTCAAGTGAGACCATTACTCATGAAGGTACTGAATACTTCTTGGTCAAGCATACTGGTTCAGGTCATCAGTACTTAGCCGAGCAATCGGTCGTAGACAGTATTGAGAACTCTGAACTTGACCAACAAATGAATGACTTGGCAACTGAAGAAGGAATGTAAGCATGAAGGGGGGG
>Ga0315336_1005305_pt1 | contig 14213 bp, 11 predicted proteins | sample ASW5metaG_FD_204512 | JGI IMG/M metagenome (GOLD analysis project Ga0315336, IMG submission 204512) | Ammonia-oxidizing marine archaeal communities from Monterey Bay, California, United States - ASW #5 | ecosystem: Environmental > Aquatic > Marine > Intertidal zone | place: USA: California...
CCTCAGCCGCCTCCGGAGATCACCCGAGACCAATCCGAGAGCGCCTGTGGTGAAGACCTATGACCTTCAGCGACGAGTTTGCTAATGTTTTCGCCCGTCAAAGCCGCGAATAGGGAAAGTCGGGCTAGCGACCTGGCGAACGGATCGGAGCACGAAGACGGTGCACGAAGACGGGGCACGATTTTCTTCACCGGGACGGACACGCGGGGGCCGAGCAAATAGGATGAGGCGTGGTTCTCTGGTGATGGATATGGTGACAGCAATCGACCGTCTCGCGTCTTCGTGCACCGTCTTCGTCTAGCGACTTGGCGAACAGATCGGAGCACGAAGAGGGTGCACGAAGACGGAGCACGATTTTTTTCACCGGGATGGAAACGGCGGCGGCCGAGCAAATAGGATGAGGCGTGGTTCTCTTGTGACGGATCGAATGACGAGTATCGATCAATCGTCTCGCGTCTTCGTGCACCGTCTTCGTCTTGCGACTTGACGAACGAATCGGTACACGAAGAGGGTGCACGAAGACGGGGCACGATTTTCTTCACCGGGATGGAGACGGCGGTGGCCGAGCAAAGAGGATGATGGGTGGTTCTCTTGTGATGGATATGGTGACGGCAATCGATCAATCGTCTCGCGTCTTCGTGCACCGTCTTCGTCTTGCGACTTGGCGAACAGATCGGTGGACGACTCCTTTGGTGCAAGCGAGGAGCATCTCCTTCGAAATTGGAAATTCGATATTCGATATTCGATATTTTCTGAGAATATCGAATGTTCAAGATCGAATATCGAATATCGAAGTTTTGGGCAAGAGAGAGTGAGGTGAGGTGGACGACTCCTTTCACCATCGAAACCCGATCATCCCTACCGGGCCCTTGAACGTAATGTCCGCTTTGGTGGGCTCCGAATCGTCTTCCCCGTCGATCACGACCTGCCGGTAACCGCCGGCGAGGAAGTACGACTTCCAGCCCACCATCGCGAATGCTTCGATGTCGTAAAATGAGGCGCTGACATCATCAAAATCCCAGTTGATCCCGACACCGGAGGCTTGAAATCGAAGCCAATCCGTCGCGGTAATCTCGAAGAATCCCCCGATGATGGGCATGGGCGCCGAGATGTCCGCCGAGGCACTTCCGATTTGAGGGGAGGAGGCACGGCTACTGAGATCGAGATACTGTATCCCCGCGATCGGCCCGACCCTGAACGCGTCGTTTCCCGCGCTATAGCGGTAGAATCCCCGCAGTACCGTTGCCTCCAGCGAAGATTCTACGTCTATCCCGGGCGGAAACAGAATGTCGTCGAATTTCACCACCTTGTCGAACTGGGCGGATGCGGAGATATCAATACGAAAATAGGACGCGCCGATCTGGTGCCGGTCGCCCCAGAGGACGGTGCCGCCGAAAATCAATTCATCATCCGAGTAGCCGAAATCACCTTCGAGATCGAGATTCGTTCCCGGCACGCCGTTGTTTCCAACCGATCCATCCCCTTCGACCGATACGGACCAGAGCTGGCCTTCCAGGCGCAATTCCGCGGGCGCGGCGCCCGGAATCATAGTTGCCATCAGGGCGGAGAGAATCAGGGCGGAAACAGGCCGGGCGGGTGGAATACGAGCAACGGACATCAGCACACCTCCAGTGCAATCGACGATTCGAGACCGTCTCCTGCAACACGGCCCCGTACACAATTAACCTCCTTGAAATCCCGTATATACACCGTGGAGCCGAAGAGTTCAACTTGATTTACGGAGCCCGGTACCGTTATGTAGAGGTTTTTGCCGACAGGTGTTTCATGTTCGAACCGATATCCAACAAGATTGCTTTCCCCGCCATGGAGGAGGAGATCCTTCGCAAGTGGGAAGAGGAAGGGACGTTCGAGGAGTCTCTCGGGCTGCGAAAAGGGAAGAAGGCGTACGTCTTTTACGACGGGCCGCCGTTCGCCACCGGTCTGCCTCACTACGGTCACCTGCTGGCGGGGACAATCAAGGATATCGTTCCCAGGTATCACACCATGCGCGGTCACCACGTGGAGCGCCGATTCGGCTGGGATTGTCACGGGTTGCCCATCGAAGCGCTTGCCCAGGAAGCTCTCGGGTTGGCGGGCAGTACCGCGATCAAGGAAATCGGCGTCGACGTCTTCAATGAAAAGTGCCGGTCGATGGTTCTGACCTATGTGCAGGAATGGCGAAAGACGGTTACGCGGATGGGCCGATGGGTCGATTTCGACAACGACTACAAGACCATGGATCCCTCCTTCATGGAATCCGTCTGGTGGGTTTTTAAGCAGCTCTGGGACCAGGGGCGGGTGTACAAAGATTACCGGATCATGCCCTACAGCTGGAAATTGACCACGCCGCTTTCCAATTTTGAGGCGGGCAACAACTACAAGGAAATCCAGGATCCCGCGATCACCGTTCGCCTGCGGCTTACGGGACGCGAGGGCGAGGAATCCGAGAGACCCTTGTACGTAATCGCCTGGACAACAACTCCCTGGACGCTCCCGGGCAACCTGGCCCTGTGCGTGGGACCGGAGATCGAGTACGTGATCATTGATGATCTGGAATCGGGGGATTCCTACCTGATCGCCGAGGCCCGACTCACGGCGTATTACAAGGACCCGGATTCCTACCGCATCGTCCGGCGATTGAAAGGAAACCAGGCGGTTGGATGGACTTACGAGCCGCTCTTTCCCTATTTTCAGGGTCACCCGAATTCCTTCCGGATCCTCTCGGACGAATTTGTTTCAACCGAAGACGGTACGGGCATCGTTCACATGGCGCCCGCCTACGGCGAAGACGACTATCGCGTATGCCGCCGCGAGGGGATCGAACTGATCGATTACCTGGATGAGGAATGTGCCTTCACCGGGGTCATTCCGGAATATGCCGGATCGTTCTGCAAAGATGCCGACAAGGAAATCATCAAGCGCCTGAAGGGTGATGAAAAACTGACGCACCAGTCGACCTATCAGCACAACTACCCGTATTGTGAACGGACCGACACGCCGCTGATCTACCGGGCGATCGACGCGTGGTACGTGCGCGTGGAAGATATCCGGGACCGCATGGTGGGCCACAACAACACTGTTCACTGGGTACCCGACTACGTGGGGCAAAAGCGGTTTGATAACTGGCTCCGGGACGCGAAAGACTGGAACATCAGCCGCAATCGCTTCTGGGGTTCCTGTCTTCCCGTGTGGGTAAGTGAGTCGGATCCGGAAGACATGCTCTGTGTCGGCTCGATCGAAGAATTGGAAGCGCTGTCCGGTAAACGCGTCACCGATCTCCACAAACATTTTGTGGATAAAATTGTGATCGAGCGGAACGGGAAGACGTATCGCCGCACCCCGGAGGTGCTGGATTGCTGGTTCGAATCCGGATCCATGCCTTATGCCCGGAATCACTATCCTTTCGAAAACAAGGATACTTTCGAAGACACCTTTCCCGCAGACTTTATCGCCGAAGGACTCGACCAGACGAGGGGATGGTTCTACACGTTGACCGTCCTCGCCACCACGTTGTTCGACCGGCCTGCTTTTCGGAACTGCGTCGTGAATGGAATGATCCTGGCGGAGGACGGGCGGAAAATGAGCAAACGCCTGAAAAACTATCCGGATCCCTCCTACATCCTCGACACCTACGGCGCCGATGCCTTGCGTTTGCACTTGATTTCATCTCCGGTTGTTCGAGCCGAAGATCTATGTTTCAGCGAGGAAGGCGTAAAACACTCGCTCCGGCACTTACTCCTGCCCTGGTGGAACGCGTACAGTTTTTTCGTTATGTATGCCCGCACCGATGGCTGGGCTCCGGACCGGGATTCGGGCTCGGTCAGTCCTCACCGGCTGGACCGCTGGATCCTGAGTTCCCTGGAGACGTTGAACGGGCGTGTTGTGGAGGCAATGGATGTATATGACCTCCAGCGATCCGTCCGTCCGTTCGTCCGGTTCATCGAGGATCTTACCAACTGGTACATCCGTCGCAGCCGCCGACGATTCTGGAAAAGCACGGATGATGACGATAAACTTAATGCGTATGCAACGCTGTACCAGGTGTTGCTTCGACTGACGAAGATTGCGGCGCCCTACGTCCCGTTTATCAGCGATGCCATCTATCGGAATTTGCGAACGGATGAGATGCCGGCGTCTGTGCACCTGTGCGATTTTCCGGAGGCGGACGGTGCCTGCCTGGATCCGACGCTCGAGGCCCAGATGAACGATGCCATGATCGTGGTGAATATGGGCAGGGTTCTCAGAACCGAGTACAAATTGAAAGTGCGGCAACCACTGAAGAGCATTCATATTGCCTGCCGTGACCCGGAAAGAGTTGATCGAATTCGCGAACTGGCGGATCTGATTGCCGATGAGTTGAACGTGAGGCAGGTGGACTTCGGCGAAAATGAGACGGAGTTGGCCACGCTATCCGCCAAGGCGGACTTCCGGAAACTAGGCCCGAGAGTCGGCAAGAATATGAAACTGGTTGCCCAGGAAATTCAGAAATTGGATGCCCACGCGTGTGAAGAGACCCTTGCCGGGAAACCGGTTCAACTTTCCATCGAGGGCTCTCCATTCGAAGTCGCCGCCGATGAGGTCGTCGTGGAACGGACTCCGCGGAAAGGTCTCGCGGTTGCCACGCAGTCAGAGCTGGTCGTTGCCCTGGAGATCGAACTTTCCCCGGACTTGATCCAGGAGGGATTCGCACGGGAAATCGTTAATAGAATTCAGAGTATCCGCAAAACGATGGATCTCGAAGTGACGCAGCGAATCCGGGTTGTCTGGTCTACGGATGAAGCGGATCTTGCGGAAGCAATCGAGATTTTCAGGGAGTACATCATGGCGGAAACACTTGCCCTGGAACTAGTTCAGGACAATTCCAAGACGGAATCAGGCGAGTCCCTGGACATCAACGACAGGGAAATGAAGATTCTCGTTGAAATTGTCTAGTTTTATTTAATTTTCCCTTGTCGAGTGACATTTCCCGCCTGCGGGGAATTCACCAGCAAAACATACTGGGAGACTTCGCCGACACTCGCTATGCGGGGCGTTTGACAATCCCTGGAAGCTATGGTACTTGTCTGCGCCTTTTTAGTTGAAGACAGCAATTCCAAGCAGAGAAAACAACCATTTTTGAGGGACGAAGATGGCAGCAAAAAAGAAATCCGCAAGCAAAGCCAAGGCGACGTCAAAAAAGAAGCCCGCGGCAAAAAAAGTAGCGAAAAAAGTCAATAACGTGGCGAAAAAACCGGCCGCCACCAAGAAATCCAAGGCCAAGCCCGCAGCAGCGAAAAAATCTGCGGCCGAAACAAAAAAGGAATCCGCGGCAAAGGTTTCCAAGAAGAAGTCGGAACCGAAGAAGGCTCCCGCGGTGGCCAAAACAGAGGCAAAGAAGGCAAGTACCGAGGAAGTTGCAGCCCCCAAGAAGGGTCGGAAAAAGCGGGCCAACGCCCACCTCACCGCAAAAGAACTCCGTACCTTTAAGAGTCTTCTCCTGAATCTGCGGGACAGTGTCGTGGATGAGATCTCATTTCTGACGGGGGATAATCTGAGCGGGAAGCAGTTGGAGCGGACCGGAGAAGAGGGTACCGACAATTTCAACCGTGAATTCGCCCTGAAATTGGTGAGCAGTGAGCAGGACATCATCTACGAAATCGATGAAGCCCTGGGTAGAATTGCAAACGGCACCTACGGAATCTGTGAACACAGCGGCGAAGCCATCGAAAAAGAACGTTTGAAAGTGATGCCACATGCGCGCCACTCCGTTCGCGTCCAGTCCGACCTGGAAAAGGGCCGGACTCGATACCGTCCCTTCGGGCCGTCCCTGGTTCGCCCCTGAGCCCATCTGTGATACGTAGAGGAGCTCCGTGAGCGAAACAACTCGGCCCTCTGGACTTATGCCGACCGGTGTGGTTGTGGCACTGGTAGCCGCGGTCGTCGTCATTTCTGATCAGGTGACCAAGCAACTGATCCTGGACAGATTCAGCCTTGGAGAGTCCCGCACCGTCATCAAGGGTTTCTTTGACCTGACCTATATCAGGAATTCGGGCGCCGCCTGGGGGATGTTCAAGGATCACGGGACGATGCTGATCGGAGTTTCCGTGGTCATGCTCATTTTCATGTGCATCTTCTACCGGTCTCTCGTTGCCGATGCGCAGGAGCACCGGTTTGCATTCGGCCTGCTTTTGGGGGGTATTATCGGGAATCTCTTAGATCGGATTCGTCTTTCTGCAGTCACCGATTTTCTGGATTTCTACATCGGCAGCCATCACTGGCCCGCGTTCAATATTGCCGACTCCTCGATCTGCATTGGAGTCGGGGTGTATCTGCTGTCCACCTTCTGGATGAAAAACCATCCCCTGCATGCGACATCCAATGTCGAATGACGAAGTAAGGGACAGAGGAACTTTGACGGGACACTTTCTCGTCGGACCGACTGCTTCCGGCAAGTCGGACATCGCGCAGCATCTTGCCGAAGCGGAATCGAGCAGCATTCTCTCCGCCGATTCGATGCTTGTCTACAAGGACATGAGCATCGGCACCGCGAAGCCCACGCCGGAGCAGCAGGGGAGGGTACCATACTTTGGAATCGATCTTGTCCTTCCGACCGAACCCTTCAGCACCGGATCCTATCTGAAGTACGTGCATGCCGCGCTTTCCGACGTGGGACAGACGGGACATGAGTTGATTGTTGTCGGGGGAACCGGTCTTTACATCCAGGCGCTTCTGCAGGGCCTCCCCGGATCGGCGGCACCCAGCGAGGAAATCCGGATAAAGGTTCGGAAGATTTTTGCCGAGGGCGGAGTGGCGGGGCTCCGCGGCGCGCTGCATGAATCGGATTCCGGCCGTCTGGAGGCGCTTGACGATCCCCAGAATCCGCGAAGACTGCAACGGGCCCTGGAACTCTCTCTGGCGGATCTTCCGCAACCGTCCAACCGGAATCCCGCGAAATACCCTCCCATCCCGGGCCTCCGCTACTCCCGCGATACCCTGGTGGAAAGAATTTCCCGGAGAGTCTTAGGAATGTTTGAAGGGGGCCTGCTGGAGGAAGTTCGAACACTGAGAGCACGGTATGGGGATCTCTCTGCCACGGCGGCGGAGGGAATCGGATATGACGAAGCGGCCGCCGTCCTCGACGGGAAACTCAGCAGACAGGAAGCGATAGATAAAATTACGGTGAGAACACGGCAACTCGCAAAACGGCAGATGACATGGTTCAACCGCCAGGTTGCAGTGAACTGGATCGATGTGGCGCCCGAGGATACGCAAGTTTCGATAGCGGAGAAGGTCCGGGACGCCTGGAGGAAAACCGGTCCCCTCTGTTTGAAAGGCTTGTCGAACGTATCTTAGTACTTTTCTTATTCGCCCAGGGCAATCAGCAGCGAGATCAACGCATAAGAGGTCACCAATACCGGATCGGCCTCCATCCAGCGACTGGCCTCATTGGCCCAGTATCCGGAACCGTCCTCCGGATCAATTTTCTGGAGGTTTAAAATCTTTCGGATGATTTCCTGGCGCCAGGAAATTTCGTTGCCATCCGGAAGCGTCATCTTGTCTTCCCCGTAAAGTGCAAGCGCCTTGGTCAGCACGTTATAAAAATAGAACAATCCTTCGAGACCCATCCCCGGATTCTCTTCCAATGTCCAATGCTTCGACGCCCAATCAAAGGCGGACTTGACCCGGGGATCGTTCTTGTCGACGTCGGCGTAAATCAGGCTGAGCAGTCCCGCATAGGTCATGCTTCCGTAGGAACGGAAGGTAATTTTTCCCGCAGCATTGGTTGTCGTGCCGGCCATGCTGTGACCGGGCTTGTAGATGAATCCGCCATCCTCATTCTGGAGACTCTGTACAAATTCGCGCGCGGCGTCCCAATCCAGGTTTGCCGATTTGTGCGTCTCTTCCAGTTTCATCAGATCCGCAGTTAATTCCATTCCCTCGTATGCCACGTAGGAATTCGAGAGGTCGGCGTAGGGACGCCCGGTGTCGGCATCGTATCCCATGCCGCCCCTGAACTCGTCCCGGCTTTTGTGTTGGGCGCGGGAGAGATAATTCCTTGCGTCCAAAACTTCTGCGGAGAACTTGCCCCCGTCGGCGGTGTGCAGGGCAATCATGCAGAGTGCCGTGTTGTAATTGCTCAAACCTCCCCCCTTGCGTTCCTCGGAGGGTTCGTGCCAGATGGATCCGTCCTCTCGTATGCAGGAAAGAATATAATCCAGGCCCTTCTCTACCGTTTCAGATTCTCCATGGCCGGCCAGAACAAGCCCCCACACCGGAAGCGCGGTAAGGGCGGGAAATTCTTTGCTGGACCAGTGTCCATCCTCGTTCTGAAGTTTGATCAACCATTTACAGGCGCGATCCACCGCCGCGCGAGCCTCGCGACGCAAAGAGTCAGAAACTTCCGGCTCGGCGGATTCGATCTCCACGGCATGAACAGGTGCCGAGAAAACAAGGATTGCCGTCAACAGCACCCAAAAGGTACCCGCGCCCGAACGCATAACCCGTAGCACGGGTATGTGACCCGTGTAGCGAAGCCCAACCGGAGCCCCAGTCCCATCCCCGCGGCACGGGCATCCTGCCGGTGTCGGAGCAACAGAAGGGGAAGAGAAAGAGCACGGCATGAGCCTGCACGCTGCGTGCTCAAGCCTTTCTCTCACCCTGCGCAGGCCACGGGCAGGATGCCCATGCCACGCCCCATCCCCGCGGCCCGCGTAACCTATCTGCGTCGCGGCAAACGAGGCGAAAGAAGAAGACCACTCAATGAGCTTTTGCTCTTTGCGGTCACAATCCTTTCTCTCATCTTGAGCAGGCCGCAGGCAGGATGCCCGTGCCACGTTGGCGTCATTTTGTTTGCGCAGAAGCATTTGCCGGCGCGGATCAGCCCAAACCGACCGCCTGTTGAAATTCGGGGAATTTGTCCGTGGCAGTTTTCAGCAAACTCTCGCAATCATCCGGCTGCAACATGCCGAAAGCGAGGGCAAGGTATACCAGGTGCTTCTTCTCGTCCTCGTTCTCCGCGATCTCCTTCGACCGGGAGTCTAGAAGTTCCACGAACTCCTTCGGCGACATGAAGACCTTCTGGCCCTTGGTGTGACACTTTTCGTCGGCGGCCTTGATCAATTCCGTCGCATTCACGGTGAGCCAATTCCAAATGACCTGGTGAAGGGTAAGAGGATTCTCGTGTTTACCCGTCACCGCTTCGACCCGGTCCCGTCCCGACGGTGTGTTGTGCAGACTGATCAGCATCTTCTTCATTGTTTCGGGGCCCACCGAATATGAAACCGGCGGTTTCCCCGGCCAGCGGCTACGTTTTACAAATTTCTTGATGTCATGCCGGGCATCCGCGCCGGCATACAGATCGTACAGAAACGCGCCGTCATTGAGGAGGGGGCACAATTCGCCATCGGGATTCAGCGGGTAGGTTTTCAATGTCATCAGTGTCACTTCAAAGATGGGTAACCACCATCTAAAACATTATGTAGTATACTACGTAGTAGGTTCCGGTTTACGGAGACCGGGACGAAGATATTTCAAGCACATGCAATGTAGTGACTCGCGGGTACCGTGTCAACCCGGCATGCGCTTCCTGCCTCGAGTCCGGTGTGGCAAGCCCCCGGCCGGGTGGCCGGCCGGCCGATCCCGATGTCCGGAATCGAAGCGGGCGGATGAATCACCCCGCGGGGATTGTCCTTGATTTCGACATGGCCTTTGCGTTTTGCTCAGCCGCCAATTACGTGACCAGGACCTATCGTCCCCGGTGACTCGGAAACAATACCTACGAAGTGCGACCACGGCGATTACACGTGAACGGAGAACTCGCAGAACAGGACACCGAAGATCGAAGATCCTCCGCAACTCCCGGGAATGGGGCAGAGGATCTACACTATTCGGGACGGCAGCTCGCTCTGTTTGTCGGGATGGTGCTGCTCGTATTCCTGGCTTTGAATATCGCGGCCGCGCTCATTCTGCCCCACGTTCCGGGATCCGACACGGCCGCCCGCAATCCATTCCGGTTTCGAGGGTTTCCCGAATATGTTTCCGGAATCCGTGCGGGCGCGGATGATTCCAATCTTGTCCTCCTCTCCAACTCCCAGGCGTACGCAGGGGAGTACCGGGCGCGAGACGGATACCCCGCTCTCCTGTCCCAATTGATGAACAGATCGGAGCCTGAGAAACGGTGGCGGGTCCACAACTGGTCTGTAGACGGCATTACTTCGATGGAGTACATGCTGATGGCGGCGGAACTGAGTTCAACGGTTCCGGATGTCGTGGTGGCTTCCATCGGATACGCGGACTTTAAGGGGCGCAATCGCGGGGAAGGGTTTTCCCACTGCCGGTCGGATCTACCCCGACTCTCCGGTCGTCCCCCTGTGGCAATGCGATTGCCGCGAGAATTCTGGCGTCGACACGGGAAAGTGGAGGATACCCTGGCATTCGTTGCACGGGACCGCTTTCCTATGTTTCGACTTCCCGAATTTGCATGGTCCTGGTTGGACCAGGTCTATCCGGGAACGCAGCCCCTGCTGTACGCTCCCTCTCTATACTTTCATCCCTGGGAACTCGACCTGAAACGGAAGGGCGGAAAAGTCGGGATTTCACGCCCCCCGCCGAAAGAAGACGATCCTGATTACTATGCCTATGACGAAAACTCGACGGAAATGCTGGAGGAGTTCTTCCTGGCCTTGAAAGACTTGGAGGGCGCCCGGTTGATCGTCATCGCATGCCCTGGGAACCATCATCCAACCAGCAGACATCTTCCCCATTTAGAGCGATTCCTGGCGGATGCAAGAGCACTCGCCGATCGCCATGACGTCTCCTACCTGGACTGGAGCGATGCATTGCCCCGGAAGGACTTTCGGGACTCCTTGCACTTCAATCGGAAGAACCATCGTCGATATGCGGAAAGACTGTGGAACGAGTTAACCCCGGATTCCACTCTCTGAGCTGTGTTATTCAATAGTTTCACATTCGCAGTTTTTCTTCCCGCGGTTCTGCTTCTGTTCTACGTCTCTCCGCATCGGTGGCGTCGTGCCCTGCTGGTATTGGCAAGCTACGTTTTCTATTGCTGGGAGACACCCGTCTACGGGCTGCTTCTCCTCGCGTCCACCCTGCTCGACTACACGGTCGGGCGCCTCCTGGAACGTACCCCCGGTCCTGTCCGTCGCAGGGTTCTCCTGTGCTGCAGCCTGGCAGGAAACCTGGGAATGCTCGGGTTCTTCAAGTACGCGGATTTTTTCGGAGAAAGCATGTATGGCCTGGGCGGGCTTTTTGGTTTCGAAGGAACCTGGGATGCCTATGGATTCATCCTCCCGGTCGGGATCTCCTTTTACACATTTCAAACCATCAGCTACTCCATCCAGGTTTACCGGCGGCAGGTGTCGGCGGAACACGACTTCCTTACGTTTGCCCTCTACGTTTCGTTCTTTCCGCAACTGGTTGCGGGCCCGATCGAGAGGGCCTCTCACCTGCTTCCTCAATTGAAGAAGTGGAACCCGGTGACCGCAGACGATATTCGATATGGGTTGGAACGAATCATTACCGGCCTCTTCATGAAACTTGTGATCGCCGACCGCCTGGCCATTCTGGTGGACCTGGTGTTTGCCGATCCCGGCCACTACCCGGCGCTCACGGTCTGGATCGCGGCGCTGTGCTTCTCCGGTCAAATCTACATGGACTTCGCGGGGTATGCCGCAATTGCCATCGGCACGGCCCGGCTTTTCGGGGTTCGCATCGTGGAGAATTTCAATTGCCCGATGGCAGCCCGCAGCGTCGGCGACTTCTGGGCGCGCTGGCACATCACATTGACAAGCTGGTTTCGCGACTATGTTTTCACCCCCCTCGGTGGATTCCGGAAGGGAGGCGCCCGGGCGGCAATGAATGGAGCCCTTGTCCTGATGCTCTGCGGATTGTGGCACGGAGCCGAATGGCATTTCGTCATGTGGGGGAGCTACCACGCGGGGCTGATGATCTGCTATTACCTCATTCGAACCACCCGGAGACGCTTGCGAAGCGGAAGAAACAAGGCAATCACAACCGGGTTTCGCGTGCTGCCCTGGGTTCTCCTCACGTTGTGGTTGAATACGATCAGTGGCGTATTCTTTCGCGCGTCTTCAATGGACAATGCCTGGAACATGCTGAAGGTCATGTTCGGAATATCGAATGCGGCTCCGGCGGCCGTCGAATGGTACGCGTGGTTGTTTCTGATTTTCATCGGAGGACTATTTGCGGCCGATTTCATCCGGGCGCATCTGAATGTCGGATCCTGGTGGGGGAGGGTACCCTGGTTTGTGCGTTCCCTGGGATATGCCCTGCTGGCAGGACTGACCGTACTGGGAGCCGTCAGCTCGGAATCGCCATACATCTATTTTCAGTTCTAGCCCGCATGTCTCACACTTTTTCTACTACGAGCCCGGATGTCACGGCGTAATACAGACTTAACGTCGCACAAGAAGGCACTCCCCATTTTTTGACGCCGATATGCACCACCCAATTCGGGTGACGCCTTCCCGACGCTGGAATCGTCGCCCGGGGGACCACCACGGCGATCTCTTTCACGCCGGCTGCGTTGCTCTCATCTCAAAAAACACTATATAGTATACTACGTAGTGTTTGTTTTTTCGAAGTGAAGTGCGAACCGCAAGTACGGGTCTCTCGAATCACACGTGATCAGAATCGACCATCCTTCTCCCCCTGGGTAGTTTCGACGGGTCGAATTCAATTTTGTCACTCGCCCGGGTTGTGCTCCGGCCGGAGAAGCATCGGGGTATGGACGATGGCGAAGAGCAGGAACGCCGCGATCCACAGCGAGCCGGAAAGATTGATGGCTAACCTATATTGCGCGGGCGCAAGCAGGGGAAGTAGAACCCGGCACACGGTGGCCAGGTTGATCAGCACAAAAGCGAGCACCGTCGGGCGACGACTTTGCATGGGGCGTCCGGTGTGGCCAAGCGTCACCCGCGCCATCATCCCCAGGGTGAGTACCCCGATCGCGCCGGTTGCCAGGGCATGCATCGCCACCATGGGCAGGACCAGCTGCCAGGCAGCGGCGGACATCAGGAAGAGTCCCAGCACAAACCACCCATATCCCAGGTAGAGAACCCACAACAACGGGATCTTCCACACACCGGCAACATGCCACCCCGCGAGGCGAACCAGGTGGGTCAACCCTGCAGCAATCGCGACCGGCGCAATGATACGGCCCGGGGCGCCGCAGATTTCCAGGACCGCAAGGCCCAATACGGATGCAATCGAGAGTGCCTCGACCGCGCGCCATGTCGTGGGACGGCTCCGCGGGATGGCCGACCTGGTGAAAAATGGGATCACGCGCCCACCGACGACGGCCACGACGGTCAGGATCAGCCAGATCGCCGCCAGGATCGGCCGTTGTGGCGGGATGGGCAGCCGCCCTGCCAGGGAGAGATAGAAGCACGTGTTGGCGGCCGCGAGCCCCAGCAACAGGGGCGCATAGCCCATGTTGCGCAGCAAACGCTTCTTCATGATCGGCACGGCGATCACCAGCGCGAGGACCGGCAGGAACGCTACATCGACGGCCGCGATCACTGCGTAGGGAACGAAAGACGGGAAGAACGGAAGTGCTCGTCCCGCCAACCACAGACCGAACAAGGCCGCGAGCTTCGCACCGGATGCGGTGGGCAGGCCCGTCCAATTGATCACCGCAGTGAGAAGGAATCCGGCGATTACGGCCGCGGTATATCCGAACACCATTTCGTGCTGATGCCAGAAGACCGCGTTGCGAAAGCAGGTAGCCGGCGTCCGTCCCCCGGAATAGGCCGCGAGCCACAGGCCGAGATAGACGATGGAAAGCCATCCGGCGCCAATGAAGAACGGACGAAATCCGAGGCTGAAAAGAACACCGAGCCGGCCGCTCGGAGGCGGCGGCGGCTTGACATCCAGGACCGGGAGCGACCGGATCGCGGAGCCGGACGGATTCACGGAATGATCGTTGAGGGAAGGGATGTCCCCCAGCGATCGACGATCAGGTGATGAGGGCATAAAAACCGTTCTCGCTGGTCAAGTAGGGTGTGATGCCCAAGGGTTCATCATCCGCGACATCGATTCATAGATGATCTTTCATTCCGTACCGTCGGTCAACATCCAGTGAAAGTCTTTCGTACCTGCTCCTGCCGGGCGGGGTTCCGGCTCCGGGGATAGAGGCCCTGGTACGCATAGCGGGCTGACGTTACGGGATAGGTGTCTGGTCCGGCCCAAATGCC